>OGOX01002327.1_pt1 | contig 11082 bp, 6 predicted proteins | sample 1552761 | NCBI WGS metagenome assembly OGOX01 (sample SAMEA2580212, study PRJEB22360) | human gut metagenome | biome: human gut; feature: human-associated habitat; material: faeces | place: Denmark | collected 2008/2010
TTCGGCGCGTTCTTTCAGACGACGATCAAGCTCGTCGGCCAGCTGGTGGCGCTTGACCTTGCCGGATTCCGTCATGGGAATAGCATCGATAAACTCGATGTGCTCGGGACGCAGGCGCTTGGCTACGCCGATGGAATCAAGGTACTCTGCGATGGAATCGAGCGTGGGCGTAACATCGCCGGTTTGTACGATGAAGGTGCAGATGCGCTCGCCCAAACGATCATCGGGTAGGCCGATGGTGGCATGGGCGCCAACACCAGGGCAGCCATCCAGGTTGTTGTCCACTTCGTTTGCGGAGATGTTGATGCCGCCGCGAATGAGGATTTCCTTCTTGCGGCCGTTGATCTTTACACGGCCCTCTTCGTCCTGAATGCACAGGTCGCCCGAGAAGAACCAGCCGTCGTCATTCAGGTCTTTTGCGGTAGCCTCGGGATTCTTCAGATAGCCGCTGAACATATGAGGTCCGCGGGAAATTTCTTCGCCCTGGGTGCCGTGAGGCACTTCGTTGCCGTGTTCGTCGACAACTTTGACCTCGATGCCCTCAAAGGCAACGCCCGACCAGTTGCCATTCCATTCCAGACAATGCTCGGGGGGAACTGCCAGGTGGGGGCAGCTTTCGGTTGAGCCGTAGCATTCGCACAGCTTCAGGCCGTGATCGTGCGCGCGCTGCACCATGGTGCCCGGTACGGGAGCGCCGCCGCAAATGTAGAGCTTCAACGTTTCGAACTTCAGGTCGTTTTCCTCGGCGCAGTTAAGCAGGTCGAAGATGAACGGAGTGGCGCCCATCGACCAGGTTACGCCTTCGTTGTTCATGATTTCGATTGCCTCGCGAGCGCGGAATTCTTGCTGCAGAACAACGCGACCACCCAGAAGCAGCGGCGTGATAAGACCATGGTTGAAGCCGGTGGCGTGGTTCAGCGGTGCGGGCATGAACATGACATCGTCCTGCGTAAGGTGCAGGCCACGGCTGAACGTGGTTTCGGAGAAAATAAGCGCATTATGGGAAATCAGAACCGCCTTCGGGCGACCAGTGGTGCCGGAAGTGGAAAGGATCAAGACCACATCGTCTGATTTGCTGCCAGGGTTTTCGCGGTAGGGCTCGTACGTTTCGCAGATTTGCTTCAACGTGATGGTGCCGTGCGATTCGACTGTTTTGTCGTGAACGCAAATAGCATCTTTGGAAAGCGTGGGAATGCGATCGACTGCGGAAAGAATCTGGTCTTCGAAGTTGGTCTTGTGATGGAAGGTGGGGCACATGAATGCCTTGCTTTCCACCAGATTCATGGAGTAGATCAAGTCTTCGTCGTTAAAAGTGACGGGAAGCGGATGGCTTACCGCGCCAACTTTCAAGCAGGCAACGTAGAGGATGCAGAATTCTGACCAAGGTGGCATCTGATAAGAAACCACGTCGCCGTTTTTTACTCCCACATCATGGAGCCAAGCTGCCAGGCGCGATGCTTTATCGTCGATTTCGGCGTAGGTGTAGCGTACGCCTAGGTTATCGCTTACGTATTCACGATCAGGGAAAGCGGCAACCTGGGTATTCCAGATGTCGTTTAAGGTACGTTCGGTCCAGTACCCCTTCTCGTAATACTCTTTCTTGTTCTTTTCGTTGACCTTCAAGTCCGTAATCATGATTCCTCGCTTCATGAGGCAGACCCACGGATTTGTGGCTGCCTGGTTCCTTGGAACGAACCTCCCCCTGCAAGCGCGCGTGCAACCTATCGTAAATTCCTGCTTACGTACGTATGCGCGCTTAACCCAAAGTATACCGCTAATCTTTAGGGGGTTGGGCGCTGCGCCTGGGTGCCTGAAATGGGCTTTAAGGTCTGTTTTGTCGCATATTTCACTCTGCGGAACACGAAACTGATGTTTTGTGGCATAAACTGTCGCAAATGTGCGAAATGCAGTTCTGGTGCCGCTGTATTTAGATGCTTTTGTTGGACAGAATTTGACTTTTAGCCACCAGATTTCCGTGCAATTAAAAACTAGTGAGCACTTTAGGGCTCATTTTTTCGTCTTTAGGGCTCAGTTTTTGACAAAACGTAGGCATTTTCGGCCCGATCCTTTCCTCTCATGCGCTGAACGATGGCAAGATTCGCGCGCCGTGCATGATTCGAGGGGCCCGTGCAGCGAAAAGCGCCCCTTCCTGGCAAGATCTTCGCGCGGTGTATCCTCCGACGGCGGTTTGCGGGGCTTTTCGGACGCATGGCGCGCAGATCCTACCAAAGCCAGCTCATTTCGGATGCATGGCGCGCGAATCTTGCCGCGAACTGGCGATTTTCCCGTCCGAGGCCGCTTTTGGGATGCATGGAGCGCAAAACTTGCCACGGATTGATGCCCGGGAACGCACCGCGCGAGTATATTGCCACTGCCAGTCAGGCCAAGAGCGCATCAGGGCGCAATCCTGCCACCGTCGGACGCTGGGAAACGCATCTCGCGAGAATATTGCCACTACCAGTCGCCCGAGAACGCATTTCGCGCATATCCTGCCATCGCCGGGCGCCTGGGAATGCATAGCGTCGATATCTTGCCATCGCCAGATATCCGAGAACGCACAGCGTCGGCATACCGCCACTGCCAGTCGCCCGTCACGCAGCGCTCTCCACGTGGGGGAGTGGGTTCAGTCCCTTGGCTGTGCTGTGGGCTTCGGCGCGCAACACTTTCTGTGCGAGGGAGTGGGCATTCCGCCTTCTCGGGGCTTAACTGCTGGGAACGATTTCGAGTCTGCGCTGTTTCGGTGGGCAACCATGAGCCCGCTTCGCGTTCTGCAAAGCTGTGCCGTATTATGTGCTGAAGCAAAAAGCGCTTTGACCTTTATATAAGGCCAGCAAATGTTGTGGAAGGGATGTCATGGGCGTTCGCAAGGCAATGGGAAATATGGCAAGCTCGCTGAGCACGTGGGGTTTGCGTCACTTGGCGCACAGGCCTGCCGCTAATATGCCTGGCAAGATTGCCTTGAAAATTGATCCACGTATTATCGCCGAGTCCATGGACAAGATTACCGAAGGTTCCATTGTCGTGGTGGGCACCAACGGCAAAACTACCATTACTAATATGATTGCCGATGCGTTGGAGCGCCAGGGCAAGAGCATCGCGTGCAATCGCACGGGAGCCAACCTTGCTTACGGCGTGGCTACTACGTTGCTGCAAACCAAGGGTACTGTGGAATGGGGCGTATTCGAATCAGACGAGTTGTGGCTGGCTCACACCTTGCCGCAGGTACAGGCGGATTACGTTTTGCTGCTGAATCTCTTCCGCGATCAGCTGGATCGTTGTGGTGAAATTGATCGCGTGCAAGACGCCATCGCTACTGCCTTGGAGCAGTCTCCCAACACCACTTTGCTATACAACGCCGACGATCCGCTGTGCACCATCATTGCGCAGCGCGTGTCCAACAAGTCTGTTGCGTTTGGCGTGGGCGAAGACATGCACCAGCGTCAAAACGTCGTGGCAGACGCTCAGATGTGTCAGCGCTGTTCGGCTATGTTTACCTACGGCTACCGACAATACGGTCAGCTTGGCACGTATTCGTGCCCGAACTGTGGATTCAGCCGCCCTGATTTGGATTTCGCCGCCAAGAGCGTAGTGTTCGGAGACGAAATCACGTTTTCGGTTGAAGAAACGGAAACGGGCAAAAGCGTCGATCTTCACGCGCAGCGCGCGGGGTCGTACATGGTGTACAACGTTATGGCTGCTTGGTTGGCCTCCCATTGCGCTGGCGTTTCCGACGCGGTGTTCCAGAAGGCGGTCGATCTGTTCGACCCGCAGAATGGACGCTTGCAGTCGCTTACCATCGAGGGGCGCCCTGTCCTTTTGAACCTGGCGAAGAACCCGACGGGCTTCAACCAGAACATGAAACTTATTACTCAGGCGCCGGGCAAGAAGGTTGCGGCGTTCTTCATTAACGACAACGAAGCCGATGGTCGCGACATTTCCTGGATATGGGACTGTGACTTTGAGGAGCTAGCCAGCCAGGAAGACGTCATGGTGTTCGCTGGCGGAATCCGCAAAAACGACCTGCAGCTGCGTCTGAAGTATGCGGGCATCGACGCCAAGATCGTCGATAGCGTCAACGAAGTGGTGGATGCTGCGCTGAAGCTGCCTTCTGAATGGAATATCTACGCTATCGCCAATTACACCTCGCTCCCCGCAGTGCGCTCCGCCCTGATGGCGCGTGCTGATAAGGCGGCACCTGCCAACCCGACATCGGGCGATGCCAAGCCAGAATGCAGTAAGAAGTGGGTTTCGGGCGCTTATGTTCACCAAGCCGAAGTTGCCAAGTTCGACGAGCAGCCTCTGCGCATCGTGCATCTGTTCCCCGATCTTCTTAATTTGTACGGCGATGGCGGCAACGTGCGTGTGCTTGCTCAGCGTTGCGCATGGCGCGGCATCCCTGTGCAGGTGGAAGCAGTTCACTACGGGGAATCGGTCGATCTTACTTCGGCCGATATCGTTTTCTTGGGCGGCGGCCCCGACCGCGAGCAGAAACTGGCATCCGAAGTGCTGCTGGGCATGCGCGAAGAATTGCGCACCTATGTAGAAGGCGATGGAGCGCTTCTGGCTATTTGCGGCGGCTACCAGATTCTGGGTAGTAATTGGCTTATGGGCGATGAGTCGGTGGAGGGCCTTTCTATCCTCGACCTGAAGACGGTTCGTGCTGGCGCTGGCTTCGATCGTCTTATCGAAAACATTGCGTTGGACTCCGAGCTTTCTCCGCAGCCGGTGGTGGGATATGAAAACCATGCCGGTCGTACGAAGCTCGGCGCGTCCTTGAAGCCATTTGGCAAAGTAGTTTCCAATGTGGGCCACGGCAATGACGACGATTCGGGTTGCGATGGAGCCCTGTATCGCAACTGCATCGGCACCTATCTGCATGGTCCGCTTCTGGGCAAGAACCCGGCTATTGCCGATCACCTTATTGCTGCGGCGATGGAGCGTCGTTTGGGCAGCAAAGTGGAGCTCGTTGCCCTGGAAGACGAAGCCGAGCTCGCTGCAAATGCGTATATGGCAAAGCGACTGGGTGTGCCTGGATCATAAATAGCAGGTTGTGATTTCACGCTATTTTTGCCGAGACCTTTACCTTTTAGGTTGCCTGGGGCGCCGTTCCTTTTCCGTGCCGTGTCCGAGCTGAAGCGCTTCACGTTTTGTTCATAAAAAACTCAACAAATAGTATATGTCTGTACTAATAATGCGTGAATTGCCTTGTTTTCATTCGCGCATACTGTGGTTTTCGCCGAATTAATTTGCATGGTATTAACGTTTCTTTCATCATTTATTGCATGTTTGCTTCGAATAACAAGCCATCAAAACGATCGGCTCGTGCTGAAAGGAAGGCGGCGCACGCTTCCTCCTCGCGCACGCCGCATCGCTCAGCGGGAAGTGCTTCTGACCCGTATGTTCGTACGTCTCGCGCGTCGCATGCTTCGCGTCGCCCTAGCGGCTCGAGCACAAATGCGTATGGAGCCAGCAACTATGGTTCCTCCACGCATGTTTCCCCTGTTCACACACAACAAAAGAGCAATTATCGTTCGGTCGGTGCTTATGGTTCGCCCACCAAGCGCGGCCCGTATACTCCTCGCAATGCGCATGATCGCGAGATCCTTCGCGCTAAGCGCGAGCGCACGAAGAAGCGTCGCAAGCGCATTGCGCTCGGTATGGTTGCTGTTTGCTTGACTTTGGTTCTTGGTGGCGTAGGCGCTGCCTGGGCTTACCTTAATAACCTCGACAAGGCGCTGAACAAAGACGTTGACGCAGACCTTCTGAACTCGCTTACGGTTACTGATTCGGCATCGGACCCGTTCTATATGCTGCTTATCGGCATCGATAAAGACGAGGGCCGTGAATCATCGGATGAATATGGTGGGTCGTATCGCACCGATTCTATGATTCTTGCGCGTATCGATCCCAAGGATAAGGAAGTTACCCTGGTGTCCATCCCTCGTGACACGCAGATTCAGCTTGGGACGCACGGCACTCAGAAGATCAACGCGGCTTATGCATTTGGTGGGCCTTCTGGCGCCATCAAAGCTGTTGAAGACTTGGCGGGTGTCTCTATCAGCCATTACGCGGAAATCGACCTTGATGGTTTTGCGGCGGTGGTTGATTCGCTTGGCGGTATCGACATTAACGTTCAATATGAGATTAACGACCCGAATTACATGGGATATCTCGCGGCTGGTCAGCAAACTTTGAACGGAGAGCAGGCGCTTATCTATTGCCGCAGCCGTCATGCTTACGATGCTATTGGCGATGGTGATGCTATTCGTTCCGCCAACCAGCGCACCATGATTTCGGCCATTATGAAGAAGCTTATGAGCTCCGATATCGGTACTCTTACCAATACGGTGAGCACCTTGGCCCAGTACATCACCACCGATTACTCTGTTGCGGACATTCTTGGTTTGGCGCAACGTATGTTCGGCATCGATATCGATAAGAATGTGTATTCCGCTGCGGTTCCTACAACCTCGTCATATGAAAATGATGTTTGGTACGAGAAGGTGAACACTTCCGAATGGAACAAAATGATGAGTCGCGTGAAGCAGGGCTTGTCTCCCACGGAAGGTGATGTGACGGATGAGACAACGGGAACTGTAATGGCATCGTCTGGTAGCGGTGGCTCCGGTTCGGGTGACTCTGGTTCAGGCGGTGCGTCGGGCTCTTCTCTTTCCGGCACAAAAATTTCTGTGAAGAACGGAAACGGCACTCAGGGCTGCGCGAGCGATGCGGCTGCTAAGCTCACTCCTCAAGGAGCGGTGTGCGAAACCGGCAACGCAGACGACTCCAATTACGCTAAAACCTTGGTAATCTACGATGGCAACAACGCCGATAAAGCGCAAAAGGTTGCCGATTTGCTGGGATGCGGCACCGTGATGAAGAACGATGGGCGGTATACCTACACAGGGGACATTCTGGTGGTTGTCGGCCAAGACTGGAAATAAACTGCAAAAGGCGGCTTCGGCCGCCTTTCTGTTTCTTGGCTATGGTTATCTCCATGAAGCTTCTGGTCTCATTACTTTTTGTATAATTGCCCTTGCATGTACCAAAGAAAAGGAAGCTATTTGAGTTCAGCAGGCAAAACCTATTCCGTTCCTTCGCGCGATAACAACATTAATTTCCTACGTTTTATTGCGGCAAGCCTGGTTATCTGGTTCCATATGGCTTCATTGCTGGCTATTCCCGAGCCCTACATAATGGGGCAGGGCTTGGGCCCTATTGCGGTGAACATTTTCTTCGTGCTCAGCGGATACCTTATCGCGAAAAGCTGGACCCGCTCTTCAAGCTTCGGTAGCTATCTTATTCGCCGTATTGCTCGTATTTTTCCTGGTCTTGCGGTAGTGATCTTGCTAAGCGTTTTCGTTATGGGGCCGATTGTCACGAGCCTCCCGCTGGGCGATTACTTTGCCGACGCGGGGACGTGGAAGTATCTTTCTTTGATTGTGCTAGCTCCTATCAGCAATGTTTTGCCGGGAGTTTTCGACGCGAACCCTCTTCCGTATGCCGTAAACGGGTCACTTTGGACTCTGCGCTATGAGTTTTTGGCATATTTGCTTACGCCATTGCTTTATGCGGCAACAAAGAAGCTATGCGGTGGTAGAAAGCTGGTATTTGCCGTTGTTCTTGCGGTTCTGGTTCTAGTGCATTTTCTTTCTTATTCGGGTTTGTACCCGCTTCCCAAGGTGCTCGACAACCTTTTTAGGCTTTTCGCCTATTACATGGCAGGTGTGGCAGTTTTGGAGCTTGGCCTCGATAAGTATTGCGACAGCCAGTTTGCGGTTGTGGCTCTGCTCGTGATAATCGTTTTCCGTGATCAGGTGGGTATCTTTTCCTCGCTGATCATGTTCGTATGTGTATGCACATTCACTTTAAGTTTTTCGCTTACTAGCAATCCTCGTTTCGCTCCGTGCTTCAAGAAAAATGATTATTCGTACGGTATCTACATCTATGCATTCCCCATTCAGCAATGCGTGGTTTGGCTTGGCGGTGCATCGTTGCCATGTGCGTATCTTTCCTGTTCAGTTATCTCGTTTGGCATAACGCTGCTTTTTGCGATTGCCTCGTGGTTTCTTGTGGAAAAGCCCGCCATGGATGCAGGGCGTAAGCTGGCAAAGAAATGGACTTCGAGAAAGAGCAATTAGGGGAATGGGGTATCCTCTCTTTTCCTTTGGGGAAGTGGCAAGAAATGCTTCGCGCCTTCCTCGAGGCTTAGAGCAAGAATGCGAAGCATCCCTTTGCGGAGCGCCTTCGGCATTGAGGCAAGGGATTCAAAGGGGCTGGGTTTTTATCCAGCTGAAGCGCTCGAAAACGAGCCGTATTTAGCGCAGGCCATGATGGGCATCGACGTTGACAACAACGTATATTCGGCTCAAGTCTCCACCACTTCAGTGTATGAAAACGATATTTGGTACGAAAAAGTGAATACCCAAGAGTGGCAGAAGATGATGAGTCGCGTGAAGCAGGGGCTTTCACCTACGGAGGAAACCGTTGTTGACTCTGCGACTGGCACGGTAATGTCTTCGGCGGGAACAGGTGGCAGCGGTTCTGGCGATAGCGGCTCCAAGAATTCGAGCTCTTCCTCTTCGCTTTCTGGTGTGAAGATTGCTGTAAAGAACGGCACCGGCATTCAGGGTTGTGCGAACGAAGCGGCATCGAAACTCACCCCGCAGGGCGCCGTTTGCGAAACGGGCAACGCCGACGATTACAACTACAAGAAGACGATCGTTGTATACAACGGCACCGACTCCAGCCAAGCGCAGAAGATCGCCGACTTGCTGGGCGTTGGTACCGTTAAGAAGAATGACGGCACCTATTCCTTCACGGGCGACTATTTGGTAGTGGTTGGCCAGGACTGGAAATAGGATTCTTCTAGCAAGTCGGACATAAGTTCACTTGGTTTTTCTGTGGGCTGGGATTCGGGTAAAAGTTATCCTGGTGCTCTGAGCGCAAGCTTGCGAAAGCCGAAAACCTGCAGCTTCTTGGCACTATGAAGTTTTCTAGCGCGCAATGCGAGATTGATTCGCATTGCGCGCTTTTCTTTTTGAGGGGCGAACCCTTGATCGCAGACGAAAAGCGTGCCCGATTTAAGCCTGGATCTGCAGGCGTGCTACGAATACGAGTCATTTGAAAAAGCGGATGGGATTGAGGCGCTGGTGATGGGTTACCCTATACCCCCCTATTTCGCGGTATTGACTTCGTTGCTTTTGTCGGGAGCCTATCTTTTGCGGGATTCGCTCTGCTACGGCAGATCCGCCGTTATCAAAACAAAAATCCAGGTACTTTTGCAACTTTTTTGCGATTAGCAGCTCTCTTTCGCCCCATGCAAAGCAAGAATCGGATGTTTCATGACAGATCACCTGCGCCTTTGCGCCATGATCCGTGATTCGACGGCTCGGAACAATTGCCAATCGCAAAAAAGTTGCAGCCAGGATTGATTTTTTGTTTTTGGGCTCCCAGGATGGCTTTCGAGACTGCGCTATAGGCGGGATGAACATTGATGTGACGCTATGGGCAAAATGGCATGGGTGCGGCGCTGGGCGAAGTGAATTCGGGTGTAGCGCTGGGTGGACGTTGGGATGGGTCTATGGGACAGCAACATGGAACGACGTGGCGCCGCAAGTTGACATCTGGAATAGCGCTATGTTCGAATTTGCTCGATCCGCATGCTTGCCCATATCCCGCACTTTTGGAAGAGTGTGTGACTTTCAGCGCGGCCTGCGGCAGCCCATTGCTTCGCGAATCCCGCTCGTTGCCTCGATCTGCCCATTGCGAGTGATAAGCACGGCTTCGAGGTTGGGATGCCCTTCTGCGTAGTTTTTTGCCCAATAGCTACCCATGATCAAAAGTGCTGTTGAGAAGCCGTCGCCGTCTATCGACCGCTTCGATATAACCGTTGCGCTTGCGAGGTCGCTGTTCGAGGGGCGCCCGGTGCGTGGGTCGACAATATGATGGTGGATGTTTCCATGTTCATCGGTAAAGCACCGCTCATAGATGCTACTGGTAACTATGGAACAGTCGCTCAGTTCAAGGATGCAAGCGGGCTCTTCGTTGGGCGGCGTGCGGTTTCCGAGTGCTCGAAGGTCGGTCCCGTGGGGACTGCGCGCTATGGCAGCGGCGCGTTTTTCTGCGGCTTTTCTTCGCGAGGCATGTTTTGGGGACCGAATGCCAATGCGCCAGTACCGCTGTGAGGTTTCGGCTAAGAAGGCGCTCCCTTTTACCACGATATTTCCTCCAAGGTTGATAAGGGTATCGTGGACATTACGATCTTCCAGGAACTCGCTAACCCGATCGGCGATGTATCCTTTTGCGATGCCTCCCAGGGTAACCTTGCTTTCTGCAATAGGGAGCTGGGCGTGGTCTTCCATAATGCGGAGGTGTCCAGTTTTTGCAATTTCAAGGGCATGTGCAATTTCGGCGGGCTTGGGAACTTGGGCTTTACGGAAGTTCCAGAGCTCTGCAACGGGAGCTATGGAGACATCGAACAGCCCCGCGGTTTCCTCGCAGTAGTGCCTGGAAAGCTGCAGAATCTTCGCGGTTTCGGCATCGATGGGCACGGCTTTTCCTTGGCGTGATTCAAACGCCAGATATCGCTTCCTTCTCGGGTGTGGCTCCAGAGCTTTTCGTATCGGTAGCAGAGACCCACCGCATTATCGAGAATCTTTTCCAGCAATTGCCCAGATGAGAGCTGCGCTCCATCGGTTTCGACCGCTGCCTTTATGCAGCAGTTCGTGTTGAAGACGAAGAAGCTTCTGCTCCTTATCTCGAGCTCGGCGTTTTCGCTCGTGGTTGTTTTGAGGGGGCCTGTTCCCGACCGAGCGTTTCTTATGTTCACGGGTCCTTCTTTACGATAGGGCGGGGAGGCGCTGAAGCCTATAGATGGCCGAAAGCAGCATCCCCGATAATTTGTCTGCAGCTAAATTGTTACCTATGGTAAACTCCCGCATGTGAATTAGTCACGGTTAACTTTAAATGTGCAGAAATAAGTTCGGAAAGGGAGAATATGAAAGATTCTCAGTCACTTCGTATACCCGCTGCCTCTGCGGCGAAGGTAGGCATGGCGGCTGCCTTGGCTGCTGGCATGGC
>OGOX01002334.1_pt1 | contig 11066 bp, 8 predicted proteins | sample 1552761 | NCBI WGS metagenome assembly OGOX01 (sample SAMEA2580212, study PRJEB22360) | human gut metagenome | biome: human gut; feature: human-associated habitat; material: faeces | place: Denmark | collected 2008/2010
CGCTCATAATACCGCCGGCATAGCCTGCGCCTTCGCCGCAGGGATAAAGCAAATCATGCGTCAGCGATACATAGCTCTGCCTGTCGCGCTCTATGCGGACCGGCGCCGAGGTGCGTGTTTCCACACCCGTCAGCAGCGCGCCGCCGTCAGCGTAACCCGCCAGCTTGCGGCCGAAGCTCGTAATGCCCTCGCGCAGAGTATCCGTAACGTAGGCAGGCAGCACCTTGTCTAAGCTGCAGGCCGCAAGTCCCGGACGATAGCTTGGCTGTAGCATGCATTCCAAGGACGGCGTACTGCGCTTCAAAAAGCTGTCCAGATTCTGCGCAGGCGCATAATAGCTGCTGCCTGCCGCCGCATAAGCAAGCTGCTCGTAGCGGCGCTGGAATTCTACACCTGCCAGCGCACCCTCGCCGAAATCCCGGCTGTCCACATTCACTACCAGCGCACTGTTGGCAATGCCGCTGTCACGCTTAAACATGCTCATGCCGTTGACAACCACGCCGCCGGCCTCCGAAGCGGCGGCAACTACCTGACCGCCCGGGCACATGCAGAACGAATAGGCTGTACGTGTTTTATCCTGCGTATGGTAAACAAGCGCGTAATCCGCTGCGCCCAGCAGATGATGTCCCGCAAAACTGCCGTACTGCGCCTTGTCAATCAGCTCCTGCGGATGCTCGATGCGCACGCCGATAGCAAATGGCTTCGCCACAATGCCAACGCCCCTGCGTGCCAGCATAGTGTAGGTATCGCGCGCGCTGTGACCGCAGGCCAGAACCACGGCTCCTGCCGCCAGTCTTTCGCCGCCGTCGAGGATTACCCCCTGCACAGCATTATTTTTGATATCCAGATCAACAACATGCGCATCGTAACGCACGCTGCCGCCCAGCTCCGCAATACGGCGGCTGAGCCCCTGCACCATCGCACGCAGCTTATCTGTGCCAACGTGCGGCTTATGCTCGTACAAAATATTTTCCGGCGCGCCTGCAGCTACAAAAAGCTGCAAGATTTCGGCCATCATAGGATCATTCACACGCGTGGTCAGCTTGCCGTCCGAAAAGGTACCTGCACCGCCCTCGCCAAACTGTACGTTGGACGCGGGGTTAAATTCTCCCGTCTGCCAAAAGCGCTGCACATCCTGCACGCGCTGCGCCACCGGCTTACCGCGCTCCAAAAGCAGCGGCTTATAGCCATGCTCTGCCAGCTGCAGTGCTGCCAAAAGTCCCGCAGGACCGGCACCGATAACCACAGGCGGTACGCTCAGCGGCAGTGTTCCCAGCTCTAGCGTCGGCTGCTGCTGCTCCTGATATTGCGTGATGTCGCGATCCGCCAGCAGGCGCTTCGCCTGTCTGCCGCCTGTTTCAACCTCTGCCAGCACATGGTAGTTGAGGCAGATATCATTTTTCTTGCGCGCATCCACTGCCTTGCGTACTATCTGCACACTGCCCAAAGCATCGCGCGGTATACCACATTTGCGGCACACCGCCTGCTCCAGCGTCTGCTCCTGACGCAGGCTGATACGCACATTGTTAATTTTCAGCTTCATCTAAAATTAATTCTGCCTTTCTACCGATATTTTAATCTGTACTGTACGTCTTTCGGGAATAACCTTTTCCGGCAAATCCAGCTCAGCCGCAACAACGGTGCTGCCGGTCAGCTTGCTTACATCCACCGGCTTGGTCTTGACATCCTTCAGCTCCTTCAGCACGGAAGGCGGTGCGGTAACACGAACGCTTGTCGGCACAATCTCTGTTTTGGTAACAATAATACCGGCAGGCAAATCACCGCTCATAACCAGCTTAACCGGAATATCAAGCGAATGCATCTGGCTTACCATATTGGCCTGCACCATTACACGCTCAGGGATAATTCTCATATTAGGAATATCGTAACCGTCATCACTCACGGCAACCAGCTCGCTTTCCGTCTGGAAGCTGCCGGTATGGTTGCTGATATCTATCGGAGCAACCACACGGTTTACCTTGTCAATCCGATGCGTTGCACCGCGCAGTGTAACCTCCGCCGGAGTAATTATACTGTTGCCGATGGTCATATCACCGTTCACCGCGCCCACGATACGCGTAGTAACGGGAACCTTTTTCTCGCTTACCGTATCCACATATACGGAAACCTCCTTAGGCGTTACGGATACAATCTCGCCGCCGGAGTAGGTTACCGTAATCGGCAGGCTCTGCTGACCTTCGGTTATATTTTTCAAATTGATAGAAGCATTGATTTCGGCACTCAGATTATCGGAACTGAGTTTGGCACGCGAGCCGCGCACCTTAACCAGAATTTTATCGGGAGCATTAAAGACCATCATATTCTGCGGCAGATTTCTTTGCTGCAGACGCACCTCGATATTGCGCTCGATTATCGGGTTCTGGTCGGTCATTACATATACCCACAGGCCACAGGCCATGAGCAGGCAGATAATCCTTGCAAATAAATTTTCCTTACGCGCCAGCCTTTGCAAAAATCTCATTTTTTCTCACCGCCCCACAAGCTCTTGATTTTATCAACCAAAGAATTCTTAACTGCTGCATGCGGACGGAAAATTGCCGTGCGCAAAATTTCCTTCACATCATCCACCGTCAGGTAACGCATCAGCTCGCCATTGCGGGCAATAGAAATCGTACCGGTTTCCTCACTGACAACGAGAATCATCGCATCAGACTGCTCGGACATACCGATAGCAGCGCGATGACGTGTGCCCAGCTCCTGGCTCAGATTGCGGTTTTCCGTAAGCGGCAGCAGGCAGCAGGCAGCAACGACACGGTTGCCGCGGATAATAACAGCGCCGTCATGCAGCGGTGTATCCTTAACAAAAATGTTCTGCAGCAGTCCAGAGCTCACCAGACCGTCAATCGGCACACCGGTTTCAATGCGCTCTGCCAAACCGGTAGCACGCTCAAAAACCATCAGCGCACCTACCTTGTTTTTGCTCATCACCTTAGTGGCATGAGCAACGGAATCCAGCATTTCCTCCAGCTCCTGCTCGTCCAGCTCGCTGCCCTTATGAAACAGCTTACCGCGACCAATCTGCTCCAAAGCACGGCGCAGCTCTGGCTGAAAAACAACAGGCAGGGCAACCATAATCACCGTCATGCTCTTTTCCAGCAGCCAGCTGATAACATGCAGGTTCAGCCAACGGCAGATAAGCGTGAAGCCTATCAGCACCATGAGGCCCTTGCCCAGTGTTGCGGCACGGGTGTTTTTCAGCATCAGGAACAAACGGTAAAGAAAATAGGCAACGACGACAATATCAATAATATCCAAAAAGGTGATTGTCGAAAGCAAGCCTTGCAGTTGTATCATCATAATTGCATTGCTCCTATCTATCAGACACTATCGACTAAGCGCTAAGCCTTAGTCCATTTTCAGAATCGCCATGAATGCCTCCTGCGGCAGCTCTACACTGCCAACCTGCTTCATGCGCTTTTTACCTTCCTTCTGTTTTTCCAGCAGCTTACGCTTACGGCTGATATCGCCGCCGTAGCACTTCGCCAGTACGTCCTTACGCATAGCGCGGACGTTTTCGCGGGCAATAACCTTGTTGCCGATTGCTGCCTGTACCGGAATTTCAAACATCTGACGCGGAATCAGGCTGCGCAGCTTTTCAACCAGCTGACGGCCGCGAACAGTAGCAAATTCCTTATGCACAATCGCAGAAAGGGCATCGACAGGCTCGCCGTTCAGCAGGATATCTACCTTCACCAGATTGGAATAGCGATAGCCGGACAGCTCGTAGTCCAAAGAAGCATAACCGCGAGTAGCAGATTTCAGACGGGCAAAATAGTCAAAGATAATCTCACTCAGCGGTAATGCGTAGTGAATCATTACGCGGGTATCGTCAAGATAGGTCATGTTATCGTATTCACCGCGTTTTTCCTGGCTCAGCTCCATAACAGCGCCAACGTAATCCTTAGGCACAATGATGGTAGCATTGACGAAGGGCTCCTCAACATGGTCGATAACGGTCGGGTCCGGGAACAGAGACGGGTTATCTACCATTTCAACGTCGCCGTTGGTGCGGAACACCTCATAAATAACGTTAGGTGCGGTAGTAATCAGGCTCAGATTATATTCGCGCTCCAAACGTTCCTTGATAACGTCCATATGCAGCAGGCCCAAAAAGCCGCAGCGGAAGCCAAAGCCCAGCGCGGTAGATGTCTCCGGCTCAAATACCAGAGAAGCATCGTTCAGCTGCAGCTTTTCCAAAGCATCACGCAGGTTATCGTAATCGGAATTCTCTACCGGATACAAACCGCAGTATACCATCGGTGTAGCCTTGCGGTAACCGGGCAACGCTTTTTCGGCAGGATTATCGGCATCGGTTACGGTATCGCCTACGCGTGCATCCTTAACGTTTTTGATGCTGGCAGCAAAGAAGCCTACCTGGCCCTCCTCCAGCTCATCAACATTGACAATGCCGGGTTTGAAGTAACCAACCTCGGTAACATCAAATTCCGCACCGGTTGCCATCATGCGAATCTTCATGCCCTTGCGCAGACGGCCCTGCATAATGCGTATATATAAAACTACGCCCTTGTAAGCGTCAAATTTGGAGTCAAATACCAATGCCTTCAGCGGTGCTTCCGCATCGCCCTGCGGTGCCGGCACGCGCTCTACGATTGCTTCCAACACGTCCTCGATGCCAATGCCTGTCTTGGCGCTGCACAAAACTGCGTCGGAAGCATCAATACCGATAACATCCTCGATTTCCCTTTTAACATGCTCCGGGTCCGCACTCGGCAAATCAATCTTATTGATAACCGGGATAATCTCCAGATCGTTATCCAGCGCCAGATATACGTTAGCCAAAGTCTGCGCTTCAATGCCCTGAGTAGCGTCGATAACCAGCAGTGCACCCTCGCACGCTGCCAATGCACGCGAAACCTCGTAGGTAAAGTCTACGTGGCCCGGAGTGTCGATAAAGTTCAGCATATACTCCTCGCCGTTGCGCGCCTTGTAAATGCTGCGCACAGCCTGCGCCTTGATGGTGATGCCGCGTTCACGCTCCAAATCCATGGAATCGAGAATCTGCTCCTCCATCTCACGCTTGCTCAGCGTTCCTGTATATTCAATCAATCTGTCCGCCAGGGTAGACTTGCCATGATCTATATGGGCGATAATAGAAAAGTTGCGAATGTGATTTTGTTCAATCATAAATTACTCTTCCTGCTCCTTCATTAAAATGTATTATTTCAGGCCAATATTGGCTTGAGCCTGTTTTATTAGTACTAATTATTATACCATTATACGGCAAAGCCTGTAAACTAAAAAGAGAGACAGCTCGGTGCCATCTCTCCTCATGCTGCGTTTTATTTCAGTTTAGTGTCCTCAAATTCAACGCACTTGTAGTAATTGTCAATTTTATAATTTAGCTTATCGAGCGTTTCCTGCATCTGCGCCATGCGCTCGAGCAGCTTGGCACGCTCCTCAATTAAAATTTCCTTGCGTGACGCCCGCGTTTTGTCGCCCTGCTGAAACAGCGCCACATATTCAATCAGGCTTTCTACCGAAATGCCTGCTGTGCGCATACATTTGGCAAAGTTTACCCAGTTGCAGTCCGTTTCGGTGTAGTCGCGAATACCGCTTTCATTGCGGTTCACAGTTGGAATCAGGCCGATGCGCTCATAATAACGCAGCGTGTCCGCAGTAATGTCATACATTTTGCTTACTTCGTTTATTTTCATCCCGCTTACCTCCTGCCAAGATACCTTTCTTGCTTTCTGCTTATATTTTAGCATTTGGAGTCAGCTCCAGGTCAAGCGTCCGCAAAATATTTTTTACAGGAACAGGCAGGCATATTTGTGATTTTCTCTTGCATAATGCTCGCATTCGTGGTAGAATAATGCAGTACAAGAAAATTTAGGAGGTGAAATTCGTTGCCGAACATTAAATCTTCCATCCGCAGTGTAAAGACCGACGCAGAACGTCGTGCTAAAAACGCTCCGATTAAAGCAGCTCTCCGCAATGCTTCCCGCAAAGTAGAGGCTCTGACTAAAACCGGCGCTAAAGAAGACGCTCAAGCTACTATGGCTACTGCTTCCGGTTTGCTCGATAAAGCAGCTCGCAAAGGCATTATCCATAAGAATGCTGCAGCTCGCAAAAAATCCAGACTTGCAAAGAGAATCAACGCTATGGCTTAATTCTTACAAGCTGACCTGCTCTGAAAAGAGCAGGTTTTTTGCATTTCAGGGATAAATTTTGCCGGACAATTTAATCAAGAGAAAAATTTATGTACGTAAAGCTCTCAATCACGTCATTGGCATTCGCTGTGTTGGCAAAAATGCCATTTCCAAGGTCATGCCCCAAAATAATTTCTTTTGTATATCCCTCCCTTGATTGCAGAACGTATATATCTCCCCTGTAAGGGGAGATGGCTGCGAGCACCGGCGAGCAGACGGAAGGGTTGTTACCGCTTCCGAAGCAGCAAAAGCTGTGTTCCTCAGCATCATTATAGCGTAAAAAAGCAAAAGCATCCCCACACTTTTACTGCAAAAAGTGTAGGGATGCTTAATTTTTTATTGGCAGCAGTTATTTCACTGCCTAAGCCTTACTCCCGGCAAACACCGCAGCGACGGCAGCCGTCAAAGCACATCGGCGTAAATTTGCCGCTTTCGCTGCGCTGCAGCTCGGCCGCAAGATATTCCTGCGTCACGCCCATATCAAGATGCTGCCAGGGCAGCGGCTGGCCTACCTGCAGCTCGCGCTCCGCCAGCTCCTCGGCATCCAGGCCCTCATCCTTCAGCACCTGCTTCAGGCTGCGGCCTTCCACATGCGCCTTCAGCAGCGCTTCGCCAATACGTCTGCTGCCGCGCGCCAGCACGGACTGCACCACGGTTTCCTTCAGCGATTCGGTAATCAGCTTGATGCGCTTTTCCTTCTTCAGACCGTCACCCAAAATTTTAAAGCGCTTCTTCAGCGTGCGCACATTGCACAGCGGCGCCCACTGGTACGGCGTAAAGGGCTTGGGCACAAAGCCGTTGACCGAAATAACCAGCTCGCCCTTGTTGCCCACCGCGTCCATTTTGGCACGCACGCGTTTAATCATCTCCACCGTTTCAACGATATCCTCGTCCTCTTCTCCCGGCAGACCGATCATATAATACAGCTTGATGTTGCGCATTCCAGCAGCAGCAGCCAGCTCGATAGAATTATAAACGTGCTCCTCCGTAATGCCCTTGTTAATCGCAGCGCGCATCCGCTCGCTGCCTGCCTCCGGTGCTACGGTCATCGTGCGCTGTCCGCTCTGTGCCAACGCATGCGCAATCTGCTCCGTAAGCATATCGGCACGCATGCTGGCCACGGAAAACGGTATCTTATGCTCCACCAAGTATTCCGTCAGCTCCGCCATCTGCGGATGGTCGGATACGGCAGCGCCCATCAGGCCCACCTTTTTCGTGCGCTCTGGACGCTTGGCGATATCTGCCAAAATATTTTCCAGCTTACGCGGACGCGGCTTGCGGAAGCAGTAGCCTGCCATGCAGAAGCGGCAGTGACGGCCGCAGCCACGCGCAACCTCGACGATAAACATATCCTCAAATTCCGTTCCGCTCGTCACGATAGCAGAGGTGTGCGGATACGCGTCGATATCACGCGCCCACTGGCGCGCTACCTTCGCAGGCGCACCTTCCTGCGGCAGCAGGGCGGCAAACTCGCCCTCATCATCATACTGCGCCGTATAAAGGCTGGGAACATAAACGCCCGGCACCTGCGCCAGCGCCGCCAAGCGCTCTTGCTTGCTTTCCTCCCGGTAGACGGTATCCAGCACATGCTGCACTGTTTCCTCGCCCTCGCCGATAACAAAGGCGTCAGCCACAGCAGCCAGCGGCTCGGGGTTAAAGGGGGCACAGGGACCGCCGATAATCACCAAAGGCTCGCGCTGATTGCGCTCCGCCGCCCGCAGGCGGATATTGCCCAAATCCAGCACCGTCAGCAGATTATCATAGTCCATTTCAAAGGACAGCATGACGAAGATAACGTCAAAATCTGCCAGCGGACGCTGGTTTTCCAAGCTCAGCAGCGGTGTTTTGCTTTTGATATGCTCCTGCTGCAAGCGTTTATCCGGCAAAAAGAAGCGCTCGCAGGCACTGTCGCCGCGCTCGTTAATCATCTGATACAGAATGTGCATTCCCAGGTTCGACATGCCCAGATGGTAGACGTTGGGGTAAATAAACGCTACCGGATGACGTAAGCCCGGCGGATACACCTGCGCGCCGGTTTCATTTTCTCTTGTTTCTTTAATATAGTTTTTGATTATCCAGGACAAAGCATTTCCTCTCCGAGTATCTATAATGTATTAAGAAAATATCAGCGCAAAATTACGCTGATATCCTCTTGTATTTTACTGATTTTTTTCTGCCAGCTTACGTTCAAACAAATCGATAACTGTTTTCAAAACCTTTAAGCGGGCATAATATTTATTGTTGCCCTCAACCACGGTCCACGGTGCATACGAGGTATCGGTGCGCACCAGCATTTCGTTGACTGCCGCTTCGTAGGCATCCCATTTATCACGGTTACGCCAGTCCTCGTCCGTAATCTTCCACTGCTTATTGGGGTCATTCTGACGATCATTGAAGCGTCGCAGCTGCTCATCCTTGTCAATCTGCAGCCAGAATTTGGCGATGGCGATACCGTGCTCGCTCCACTGCGCCTCCATATCCTTGATTTCATCGTAGGCGCGCTGCCATTCCTGCGGTTTGGCAAAGCCTTCGATACGCTCTACCATGACACGTCCGTACCAGGTGCGGTCAAAAATCGCTATGTTGCCCGGCTGCGGCAATCTGGTCCAGAAGCGCCACTGATAATGGAACTGCTTTTCAACCACGTTCGGCGCCGCAATCGGATGCACATGGAAGCCCAGCGGATCCAGTGCCGCCGTCAGTCTGCGGATAGCGCCGCCCTTACCGGCAGCGTCCCAGCCCTCAAAGCCGATAACTACCGGAATCTGCGCCTTGAACATTTCAATCTGCAGCTGTGTCAGCTTTTTCTGGTACTTATCCAGCTTTTCCTTATATTCTTCCTTGGTAAGCTCCTTGTTGGCATCAATCGTGCTCAGCACATCGTAGGTTGCCGCAGTGCGTTTGTCGGCAGCAGGCTCAACAGGCATCTGTACGGCATTTTCGATAGCATCGGCAATCGTGCCGAATACCTCCAGACGCGCGCTGCGCGGATCATCGTCGGCAATCAGATACCAGGGAGCATTTACCGTATCAGTGGCCTCCAGCATTTTTTCGTAATGCGGCAAAAATTTATCGTAATCTTCGCTTTCATCAATCGCAGGATTCAGGTCACGCCACGCTTTGCCCAAGGTTTTGGCATTCTTGGCAATATTTTTCTTTTGCTGCTCCGCTGACAGATGCAGGAAAAATTTAAGCACGAGATAATTATCGTCCGTGAGCATTTTTTCAAAGTTGTTGATATGCTCAAAGGAAACAGCAGGATACTTGGTGTTATCCTCTTTATCCGCCAGCTCGTTGGCGTTTTTCAGATAATACCAGCTACGGTGATAAACGACAATATGTCCCAACGCCGGCAAACGCTTCCAGAAGGCGCCGAAAAACGGCTGCTCCTGCATTACACCGCGCAATCGCACGCTGGAATAAACATTAAAGCCGCGGGCATCCATCTGCTGCATCATTTCGTTAATCAGCGCGCTGCGTCGCGCACCGCGCCAGCCCTCAAACACGATGATAATCGGTCTTTTGGCATCGCGCGCCAGGCGCTGCGCCTTTCCCAGGCGTTCACCCAGCACTTCCATCTGCCTGTTGTATTCTTCCTTGGACACTTTTTTACTCAAATCCAGCTTTTCCAGCATTCTCCAACATCTCCTTACTGTGTGCGAGAATCTTTAAATCAGCGCTCCTCGTAGGGGTTCAGAGCGCGCGGTTTTTCTAATACCTCTGCCATGATAATGCCGTTGACCAGCGCCGCATGCTTCAGCTTGACGCACTTTTTGGGCGCTGGCTGCGCCTGCGCGTAGCGCGCATTAAACGCTGCCGCAGCAGCGTTCATCTTCGCTTCATCATAGCTATAATCACCGCGGGGATCGTAATAAACCTTGCCCCTGTCATGCACTAGGTCTTCGTTTTCGCGGTGAATTCTGCCTGTATGGTCATGCAGTGCTTCGCCGTCACGGTGAATTCTGCTGTCGTCATCACGGCGCACACGCGTTCCGTCATGCACTACGCCTTGGCTGCTTTGACGCTTGCGCGCCTGCGCCTCCTCCGTCGTCTTTTTCAGACGGCGCTCAAACTCGGCGGCAATATCCTTAGGCTTAGCCTGCGTTTGCTGCTCTGCCTGCGTCGGCTCCGCCGTTTCCTGCGGCTGCTCCTGCGGCAGCTCCCGCTGCCTGCGGCGGCGGTTGCGCCTGTCCAAAAACACGTTGGCCAGCATTACGAGAACAAATAGCAGAGGGATTAAATTATGGTCAAATAAACCACCCATAAGCTGCACCTCGCTTATTTGCCGCCCTCAGGCTTTTCCTCGCCCTCCGGGCTTACCTCAGCAATCGTGCGGCGCATCTGCGTATCTGCCTGAATATTGTTCAGGCGGTAATAATCCATTACACCCAAGCGGCCGTTGGCCAGTGCCTCAGCCATAGCTGTCGGCACCTTAGCCTGTGCTTCCACAACCTTCGCCTGCATTTCCTGCGTATAAGCCTTCATTTCCTGCTCCTTGGCAATCGCCGTCGCGCGGCGTTCTTCCGCCTTCGCCTGTGCAATCTGCTTGTCCGCTTCCGCCTGCTGAATCTGCAGGTGTGCGCCGATGTTTCTGCCAATATCCACATCTGCAATATCAATAGACAGAATCTCAAATGCAGTACCGTTATCCAGACCCTTTGACAAAACTGTTCTGGAAATCAGATCGGGGTTTTCCAATACGCTCTTATGACTCTGAGAAGAACCAACCGTTGTAACAATACCCTCGCCAACTCTGGCAATAATCGTTTCTTCGCCTGCACCGCCGACCAGTCTGCTCAGATTCGCTCTCACTGTTACCTTCGCAATCACCTTCACCTCGATGCCATCAATCGCAACGGCAGAAATCCAAGGTGT
>OGOX01002336.1_pt1 | contig 11062 bp, 9 predicted proteins | sample 1552761 | NCBI WGS metagenome assembly OGOX01 (sample SAMEA2580212, study PRJEB22360) | human gut metagenome | biome: human gut; feature: human-associated habitat; material: faeces | place: Denmark | collected 2008/2010
GCCATGCCTGCGTTGCCCGTGGGATTGATGATAACGCGTCCTGTCGGTGTACAAATCATGCTGTTGTGTCCTTTCACGATGACATATAACTGCATTTTGATGGATAGCTCGCGGGCTTTAGCCATACGGTCGTAACTGTCGGTACACGCTCCCACGAGGTTTTCCAATTCTTTTGGATGCGGAGTGAGAATCGTGTCTTGTGGGATTTCCGGAATCCATTCCGGATGGTTGCCTAAGATGTTGAGTGCGTCTGCGTCGAGTACCATTTCGCCCGGATGGTTACGGATGAAAGTACGCAGCGCTTCTGCCGTTTCTTCGTGTGTGCCCAGTCCGGGACCGATGGCCAGAGCGTTGTAGTCGTAGGTACTTATGGCTTTCGACACCCGGATGTCGGACAAATCATGGCTGAGTATGGCTTCGGGCACACTGCATTGCAAGATGTTGTTGTTCATGTCCGGCGTGTGGACGGTCAGTTTGCCCACTCCGCTTCTCAGGCAAGCCTTTGCCGCGAGAATGGTTGCGCCTCCCATGCCGTACTGTCCGCTGACGAGCAGGGCATGCCCCATGCTGCCTTTGTGGGCGAAAGGGTTACGCGGTTTAAGTATCTTTTTCACCTCTCCCGGCTCTATTACCGTAATACTACAGTCCATAGCCGCCAATCCCTCGGCGGAAAGCCCGATGTCCACGGGCTTCACTTCACCGAGATATTTCTGGTTCTCGCCGAAAAAGAAGGCCAGTTTAGGAAGCTGGATGGTCAGGGTCAGGTCCGCACGGACGATGGCCGACGGATTATTGTATGTGTTGTCTTCGCTCATCAAGCCGGATGGGATGTCGATGCTCACCACTTTGGCCGGACTGGCGTTGATTCTTTTCACGAGACCGGCATAGCCCCCGTCCAAAGGCTTGTTCAATCCGGTACCGAACAGTCCGTCTATGATGACATCTTTTGCGTCCACTTCAGGGAAGGAGAATTGGGAAGATACTTCGGTGAACATCAGTCCGGCCAGGTTTTCCAGTCTTTTCTTGTTGTTCAGGCAATCGTCGCTGAGACGTCCCGTGATGTTGAACAGATACGTCTGTACCGTATACCCGGCGTTGCAGAGCAGGCGGGATACCGCTAAGGCATCACCGCCGTTGTTACCCGGACCGGCAAACACGATAAAGCGGGTAGCGGTGGTCCAACGGCTTTTCAGTTCGGCTGCAATCGCTTTTGCGGCACGTTCCATCAAATCGATGGATGAGACGGGTTCGTGCCCGATGGTGTATTTATCTAATTCTTTAAACTGGGTCGAGGTGAGTATCTTCATGACAAATAAAACTTCGTTTTCTTTCGTATTCTCTTGGTTTTGCACTATATTTGCACAAAATTAGCAAAAAGATATGGAAACACTTCAGATAAAGGATAAAAAATTTGCCGTATCGATACCTGAATCCGAGATATTGAAACAGGTGAAGCGGGTGGCAGGGGAAATCAACCGTGATCTTGCCGGGACAGAGCCTGTTTTTCTGGCCATATTGAACGGTTCTTTTATCTTTGCGGCCGATTTGATGAGGGAAATCAGGCTTGCTGCACAGATATCGTTTGTCAAGTTGGCTTCTTACGTGGGTACGTCTTCAACCGGTTCCGTCTGTGAGATGATAGGGCTGAATGCCGATATCGCCGGACGGGATGTCGTGGTTGTGGAGGATATAGTGGATTCCGGATTGACGATGAAATACGTGACAGAAATGTTGGCGAAGTACAATCCCCATTCCATTTCCATTTGCACCTTGTTGCTCAAGCCCGGTAATTTGAAAGTGGATTTGGATATTCCGTACAAGTGTTTCTCCATTCCCAACGATTTCATTTTGGGATATGGGTTGGATTATGACGGTTACGGGAGGAACACCCGTGACATTTACACCGTCGTGGAATAAGTTGGCAGTATCTATTGCCGGGAAAGGAGGAGAAAGATTGTTTCAACCAAATACAAAATAAGAACGATGAAGAATATTATTATTTTCGGTGCCCCGGGATCAGGCAAGGGCACTTACAGTGACGAGATTGTGGCAAAATACGGCATGGGGCACATTTCTACCGGTGACGTGTTGCGCGGAGAAATCAAGAACGGTACGGAGCTGGGCAAGATTGCCAAGGGATATATCGACAACGGCCAGCTTATTCCGGATGAGCTGATGATTGACATCTTGGCTAAGACATACGATGCACAGACGAAAGGCCAAGGGGTGATATTCGACGGTTTCCCCCGTACCATCGCGCAGGCCGAGGCTTTGAAGAAGATGCTGGCCGACCGCTATGCTTCCTTCGACAGTGGTAAAGGCAAGGAATTTGAAGATGGCAAACTGACGCTGGAGGATTTGGTAGCTTACGCAAAAGCCAACGGTGAGCCGAAACAGACCAGCGGCAAGCAGGAATTGTATGAGGCAATCGTGAATATGTACTGCTAATAATGATCAATGTTTAGTGATTAGTGGTTAATAAGTTGCGCATGAGGTGTTTCAATATTAATCATTAATCGCTAATCATTAATCGCTAATCATTAACCATTAATCATTAATATCATGAATTATACAGAAAAAGGCAGTAAACTCTACCTCTTCTCTATTGTGCTGGTAGCCGTCATCGGGGGCTTGCTTTTCGGCTACGATACAGCAGTCATATCCGGTGCCGATAAAGGGCTTCAGGCATTTTTTATGGGTGCCTCCGATTTTGTCTACACAGATACGATTCACGGCATTACCTCTTCCAGTGCACTTATCGGATGTATCATCGGTAGTGCTCTTTCGGGATTCTTCGCATCCAATCTGGGACGTAAGAATTCTCTTTTCATAGCCGGTGTCTTGTTCTTTCTGTCGGCATTGGGCTCCTACTACCCGGAATTCCTTTTCTTCGACTATGGTGTTCCTTCCTATTCCTTGCTCGTGGCATTCAATTTCTACCGTGTATTGGGAGGAATCGGCGTAGGTTTGGCATCGGCCATCTGCCCGATGTATATTGCGGAAATTGCGCCGAGCAACATTCGCGGGACTCTGGTATCATGGAATCAGTTTGCCATTATCTTCGGCCAGTTGGTGGTTTACTTCGTGAATTTCCTTATTCTGGGCGAGAATTCAAATCCGGTGATAAAGGCCATTGAAGGAGTCAACCAGATTCTGAATCCCGAAGCGGCAGCATGGACCACAGAGATAGGATGGCGTCTGATGTTTGTCAGTGAGGCTGTTCCTGCAGGAGTCTTTGCGTTGCTCGTACTGTTTGTTCCCGAAACGCCACGCTATCTTGCCATGAGTGGCAAGGATGATAAGGCACTCCAGGTGTTAAGCCGTATCAACGGCTTGGCTCAGGCAAAGGTTATTCTGTCTCAAATCAAAGCCACGGCAGAGGAAAAGACGGAAAAGCTTTTCACTTATGGCTGGATGGTTATCTTTATCGGTATCATGCTGAGTGTATTCCAGCAAGCGGTAGGTATCAACGCCGTACTCTATTTCGCACCGCGTATCTTCGAAACGATGGGAATGGGCAACCCGATGGTTCAAACCGTCATCATGGGTATCATCAATATTCTGTTCACGTTGCTGGCTGTCTTTACAGTCGAGAAATGGGGACGTAAACCGCTGCTCATCTCGGGGTCTATCGGCATGGCGATAGGTGCTTTCGGAGTAGCTCTTTGCAACGTTGTGGCAGGGCTTCCTCCCATGTTGGCTGTTGTCAGCATCATGGTCTACAGTGCTTCGTTCATGTTCAGCTGGGGCCCCATCTGCTGGGTACTGATTGCTGAAATCTTCCCGAATACCATCCGTGGCGCTGCAGTAGCCATTGCCGTAGCCTTCCAATGGATATTCAATTTCATTGTATCTTCCACCTTCGTACCTATGTACAATATGAGTTTGGGAGATATGGGAGACAAGTTCGGGCACATGTTTGCTTATGGCTTATACGGAATCATCTGTGTGGTGGCTGCTCTGTTTGTCTGGAAGCTTGTTCCCGAAACGAAAGGCAAGACACTGGAAGACATGACCAAGCTGTGGAAGAATAGAAGAAACAATAGATAAGACCGTCATTGAAACTGTCCATATAAGACGGGAAAGAGGAGGCCTGATGAATGCCTCCTCTTTTTGTTATCAATTCCGTATCTTTTCCCTTATCCGTTCAAGATGGGAAAGAAAAATCTTCGGAGGGGAAGATAACATGTAAGGATAAACCGTACCTTTGCACTGTTTTTAATCAGGAATAGCAAGAAAGTTATGGATTCAATGAAAATCAATAAGGTGCAGATACGCAATCTGCAGATTGAAGATTATGACCAGTTGGCACAATCGTTTACGCGCGTTTATTCAGACGGAAGCGATGTGTTCTGGACGCACAAACAAATAGAAAAACTGATACGCATCTTCCCCGAGGGGCAGATTGTGACGGTGGTTGACGAGAAAATCGTGGGCTGTGCGCTTTCCATCATAGTGAACTACGATGATGTGAAGAACGACCACACTTACGCCCAGGTTACGGGCAAGGAGACTTTCAACACCCACAATCCGAAAGGCAACATACTTTATGGCATCGAAGTCTTTATCCATCCCCAATACCGTGGCCTGCGTCTGGCACGCCGTATGTATGAATACCGCAAGGAACTTTGCGAGACATTGAACCTGAAGGCAATCATGTTTGGCGGACGTATCCCCAACTACTACAAATATGCCGATCAAATCCGCCCCAAGGAGTACATAGATAAGGTGAAGCAAAAGGAAATCTTCGACCCGGTGCTGACCTTTCAGCTCTCTAACGACTTCCACGTGCGCAAGGTGATGCGCAACTACCTTCCCAATGATGAGGAGTCCAAGCACTACGCCTGCCTGCTGCAATGGGACAATATCTACTATCAGGCTCCCACACAAGACTATGTAAACCCCAAAACCACTGTCCGCGTAGGCTTGGTACAATGGCAGATGCGTACCTACAAGACACTGGATGACCTTTTTGAGCAAGTGGAATTTTTTGTGGATGCCGTGAGCGACTACAAGAGTGACTTTGTCCTTTTTCCCGAATACTTCAACGCACCGTTGATGGCAAAATTCAACAACGAGGGCGAGTCGCAGGCTATCCGCGGGCTGGCGGCCTATACCGAGGAAATCAAGGAGCGTTTCGTCAAGCTCGCCATCAGCTATAACATCAACATTATTACGGGCAGTATGCCGCTTATCAAGGAAGACGGGCTGCTATACAACGTAGGATTCCTCTGCCGACGTGACGGAAGTTATGAAATGTACGAAAAGATACATGTCACTCCCGACGAGATAAAGTCCTGGGGACTGAGCGGAGGCAAGTCCATCCAAACTTTCGATACGGACTGTGCTAAGATAGGCGTGCTGATATGCTACGATGTAGAGTTCCCCGAACTGAGCCGCATCATGGCGGACCAAGGCATGCAGATACTCTTTGTTCCTTTCCTTACCGATACGCAGAATGCTTACAGCCGCGTAAAGGTGTGCGCCCATGCTCGTGCCATCGAAAACGAGTGCTTTGTAGTGATAGCCGGCAGTGTAGGCAATCTTCCCCGCGTGCACAACATGGACATCCAGTATGCCCAGTCCGGCGTGTTCACTCCCTGCGACTTCGCTTTCCCCACAGACGGCAAGCGTGCGGAAGCCACTCCGAATACCGAAATGATTCTTGTGTCGGATGTGGATCTGGACTTGCTGAATGAACTGCATACCTACGGCAGTGTACGCAACCTGAAAGACCGGAGAGGCGATTTGTACGAGGTGAAGATGAAAAGATGACTTTCCCGAATGCCACACTCGGTTGCCTCCAATGCCACACCTTATTCTCCGAAATGCCACACTTCATCGTCCGGAATGCCATAGGTTTCGGACAACGGAGTGTGGCATTTCAGCTGCTGAAGTGTGGCATCCGGGACGATGAAGTATGGCATTTCGGATGGTAATTCCATAGTTTATCCGTATCTTTACAAAACTTTTATTCTAAAAAACAGAAACAATGGCCAAGAAAGCTCTCTCTGCTCCCGAAATACCTCTCTGCATCAATGTGTTGCGATTACTTAACTACCGTCTGGCTCCCGACGAGCTGATTCTGTTCGACTGGCTTACAGTAAAACAGATTTCTTTTAAATACAAGCCTTTCCATTACTCCCAGGCGCGTGTAGAGGAAGAAACCCGTATCCGCCGTACCCGGCAGGAAGTCATCATTAAGCAATTCTCGGCCTTGGGCTTCTTGAAAACCGACATAAAGGTCAATTCCGTCACCCGTGGACGTGTCCGCTATTACTCCGTGGACTTCAGTGTACTTGCCGACGTGGATGTCCTGGTAGAAATCATCATGCCCCAAACCACGCTCTTCCGTGACTTCATCCTCTACTTTGCCTACCACGCCACTATGCAGAAGAAGAGCAAGGAAGAACAACTGAAGCCTGCCTCCGCCATAAATCATGAGGCTGCCGCCCGAATCTATCAACTGCTGAGCCAAGTCTATGACGAGCGCCGCCAATACTATAATGATGGGGGACTGACCGGAGATGTGAAGCCTGAACGCTCGAAATCTGCCATGCAATTGCAGCATAACAAACCCATAGAACGTAAACTGGCAAAGTTGGCAGACTACTACAACGATAACAGCATCAAAAACGCCTTTCTTGCCTATGTGGACGAAATCCTGACCCAAAAGAAAGAACCCGAAAACCTGATGTATTACTTTCTCTCTTTCGATGAGACATCGGATTGTTTCGGAGTGGTGAATCATTACCTTAATTATTTCACCTTGCATTATAGTTACAGCAGCAACAGTTGAAGTCTATCCGCTGATGATGCTGTTATTATTTCTTTTAATATAATACTTTATTATTCTTTCCCATGCTGTTCTCTGCACGCTTATTGCTGATTGCGGCAATAGCATTCGCAGAATTCTACATACCATTTGTTGAACTCAGCAAAATAGCCCTCTCATTTGTTGTTTTCAACGTAGTTTTCAGGTCGCTTGTTTGAGCTAATTTTACGTTTTTTGCCGTTTTTGCTTAGGGAACCCGTGGATTTTGGCTTATTTTGAGAAACGTGATTCGCTCAAACTAAAACGGCAAATCATAAATGGAGACTTCTTTTTCGTGTACTGACATTCTCTCTGCATTATTCAAAAGAGAAATATCTTTAATCTTTTTATGATATAGAGAAAATTTTGCAATTTGTTCTATTTCTTTTTTACGGTTTTTACTAAGGATTAGATATTCTTCTTCTCTATCAATTCCTAAAAAACGGCGTCCCAAAAGATTGGCTGCAATTCCTGTAGTGCTGCTGCCTGTAAATGGGTCGAGAATCCACGCACCACCACGAGTTGATGCCAAAATAATACGCGACAATACAGATAAGGGTTTCTGAGTAGGATGTTTGCCACATGATTTTTCCCAACGAGCTATGGCCGGTAATTGCCATACGTCCGTCATCTGCTTGTTGCTGTTGATTTGCTTCATGATACTATAATTATAGTAGTGTGTTATTTTAGCAGACTTGCGTGCCCAAATAATGAACTCTGTTGAGTGTGTAAAATAACGACATGAAATATTAGGTGGCGGATTGGTCTTTGCCCATGTCACTACATTCAAAATCTTAAATCCTAATTCAGTCAGGATATTGGCTATTGAAAAAATATTATGATATGTACCGCTAATCCATATTGTTCCATTTTCCTTCAGTTTATTTTGGCATTCGCTTATCCATGCTCGATTGAACGAATCTATGTATTCAGGAGTACCTCCTTTATCCCATTCCCCTTTATCCACGCATACCATCTTCCCACTTTGCACACTTATCCCTCCATTACTGAGAAAGTAAGGAGGATCGGCAAATATCATATCGAACTTGAAACTGAATTGCTTTAATAATTCGATGCAGTCACCATGCAGGAGGGTAAAGGCACGGTCGGAGGATTTGAAATAAGGAATCATAATTTAGCAATAATCTCTTGATATTCCTTCCAGGACATTAACCGACCTTCTCCAGTGGGATAATTGACATCTTCCTGCCCCCATATCCATTTATATACTTTTATTAAAGCCTCAGGAGTTTCACCGGAAGCGAAATTTAAAGCTCTTATTTCATTTATAAAATCGGAAGGTTCTTCTCCATTATATGTTTTTTCCATTAAAGTCAGAAATACTTTTGCTTTATCTTTGTTTTCCTGAACTTTATTTATTACATCTTCTAAGATTTGTTTGTGAGATATTTGCCATAGTGTATTATCATTGGGATTATAGATGAATACTAAAAAATCTTCTTTTTTAGGTCTTCCATATACAGATTTACCACCAGGCTTCGTGATAACGATTTTCCTACCATCAGAGAGTTCTTCGACTTCATAACCTCGATATGGTAAATCTATAAGTTTTTGTGAGAAAGTAGCTTTATCCGCATTGTTTATACGAATAGGCTCTAGTTCTATATTATGTTGATAGATGTTTTTCATCGTTCTATTTATTTCATGATTTTACTTATAATGCCGTTCTCCATATCATTAATATTGTATATATGTTCAAGTACATCAAAAGTTTCTTCCAAATTTCGACGCGCACTATTCCATCCTTTTCCATCCGTAAACCAGACAAATGTAAAATCTGTTAGGTCTTTGGTTTCCAAGGTTATCGTTTTGTAACTTCTTGCTGTTTCGTTAAGCTTAGAGCCACTACTTCCATAAAAATTGGTTTCTATACCATATACCATGGTAGGTGTTTTTACGACAAAATCAAATCGTTTCTCTGCCTTACCTTGGTTAGATATTGAAGATAAATCAATACCCCATTTCTTTTCGATAGCATGAATATACATTTCTTTGAAGTAGGTGATACCTTTTACAAACCCAGCCTTCTGTATATATGATTCGACGAGGTTCTCCATCAGGTGTCCACCTCTATTTTTTCTTCCATTAGAATCAAGCCCAGTTTCTATTCCTGTAACATAATCTACAAGACTTCCGATAATGCGATTCTCAATCAAGTTGAAAATACCAGTTTTGCGCATAAATATTTTATATTGCTCTACACTATAGTTCATTTTTTTGAAATTATAACAGAAGCTGCCTTCTTCATCTATAGCTTCTATATCCATTTCACGCTTTGCTATCAGAATAGGAATACACTTTAGAATACTAGGGTATTTACATAATAAATTATCAAAATCGTTTTCTATATTTTTGCTGCCAATAAGAGAATTCATAATATTCAATTCCACTTTAATAGCATCAACATTAGAGAAAACTTTGTCAAAGTATGTATAATATTGGTAGTTCGCAATACTTGTACGAAACAGTGCAAGCCATTGTTTAAAATCTCTTTCCATACAAATTTATCTATAATTCATGCTAATATTAGAAATCATAAGTTCGGACAGTTTCCCTCTTTTTTCAGGATTGGCATTAACCATTCGCGTAGCCATTACTCGCTGAATATGGTATTCGTTATAAATCTCATCAAAGAAATTATCATTTTCGTCTTTGCCTTTCACATCCGAATTACTTAAGATGAAATTAGTTTTATATTGAACTATCTTGTGACAAAAATCGCGTAGCCGTATTTGTTCATTATCGTCAAACTCATCTTTGGCATACGAGTTGAAAGAAGAAGTTTTGCTTAAAGGTTTATATGGAGGATCAAAGTAGAATAAAGCATCAGGAGAAGCGTAAGCTATTGTTTTCTCGAAATCCCCACACAAAATATCTACCTTTTGCAAAATCTTAGAATCTGCAAGAATTGTATCTTCATCACAAATTCTAGGATTGGCATATTTTCCATGGGGAACATTGAATTTTCCTTTAGAATTTACTCTATACAACCCATTGAAGCATGTCCTATTTAAAAAAATGAATAAAGCGGCGGTCTCTATTTCAGACAAGGATGAAGCGTTATATATGTCGCGCTTATTTAAATAATACTCTTTTCTGTCTTCTTCTCCCAAGGGGATATACTTTTCTTGAAGTTCTTTTAATTGTTCAATCAATTTATATGGTTGTTCCTTAATAACTTTATATGTAGTTATCAAATGGGGATTTATATCATTAATCACAGCTTTTTGAATATTGGGAAATTGCTGTAATATCCAAAATAAAACAGCCCCACCTCCAACGAAAGGTTCTACATAAATAACGTTTTTTTTCTGTGAGAAGTCAGATGGTAAGGTACGCTCTATATCTCCTAAAAGCTGCGTCTTTCCACCTACCCATTTTACAAAAGGTTTTGCAGTTCTATATATTCTATGTTGCATATTTGGTCTAAATATCATTCTTCTAATGGCAAAGATAGTGAATCTCTTCAAGTTGTGCGAATATATTAGGAGTCTTTCTTTTTATTTTTTGAATTCTATGTCTAAAAGGATATTAATCACTCTTATTATCCCTCTTTTCATCCTTAAATAAAACATTTTACTGCACTTATCCAGCTTTTTCTACCTAAAAAGTCTCTTGTATTTAAGTTTTTTGTAAATTTGCACCCTTAAAATGGAGAAGGTAGCTTTTGACGTACCAAATGCCTATCAAGAGTATCTTCAATCGTAAATTGTAAATTGTCAAATAGTAAATATCAAGATGGGTAAGAAGTTTGCCGAATATTCGAAGCTCGACCTTTCCGAAGTGAACGGAAAAGTGTTGAAGAAATGGGACGAAAACCAGGTTTTCGCCAAGAGTATGACAGAACGTGAAGGTTGTCCTTCTTTCGTATTTTTCGAAGGACCTCCCTCGGCCAATGGTATGCCGGGCATTCACCACGTAATGGCTCGCTCCATTAAGGACATTTTCTGCCGTTACAAAACGATGAAGGGGTTCCAAGTAAAGCGTAAGGCCGGATGGGATACTCATGGACTGCCCGTGGAACTGGGTGTGGAAAAAGCACTCGGCATTACGAAAGAGGATATTGGCAAGACTATTTCCGTAGCAGAATACAATGCTGCCTGCCGCAAGGACGTCATGAAGTTCACCAAGGAATGGGAAGACCTGACGCACAAGATGGGCTACTGGGTGGACATGACGGACCCGTATATCACCTACGACAACCGCTACATCGAAACCTTGTGGTGG
>OGOX01002337.1_pt1 | contig 11060 bp, 9 predicted proteins | sample 1552761 | NCBI WGS metagenome assembly OGOX01 (sample SAMEA2580212, study PRJEB22360) | human gut metagenome | biome: human gut; feature: human-associated habitat; material: faeces | place: Denmark | collected 2008/2010
GAGGCCACGCTGCGGTTGTCGAGTTTTTCGTCCACCTCCACGGTAGCACGGCGTGTCATCAGTTCGTCAGCGTTGTAGTTGTACACCGAGTCCTTCAGGTCGATAAGCGTGTTGAGCGTTTCGGTGGGCAGACAGAGCGACATGAGTCCTGCCGAACCTGGTATGAGGTCGGTGCGATACTGCGGATTGAGTGCGCGTATGGCCTCGATGTCGATGTTGCAAAGGTCGGCTACCTGCTTCATGTGCAAGTCGCGGCTCACCATGATGGTATCGGTAGTGACGGGAATTTTCGTCTTCATCGGGCAAATGTTATGCTCGCAATAATAGTTCATGATGTAGTTGGCCGCAATAAATGCCGGCACATAACCGCGTGTCTCGCTGGGCAGATAGGGGTAGATTGTCCAGTAGTCGCGCACCCCGTCGGCGCGGTGAATAGCCTTGTTCACCGTGGTCGGGCCACAGTTGTAGGCGGCAATTACCAGACTCCAGTCCTTGTATATCTTGTACAAGTCGCGCAGGTAGCGCGCTGCGGCCCACGAACTTTTGTAGGGGTCCTGTCGCTCGTCGACAAGGCTGTTCACCTTGAGGTCGTAGCGCTTGCCCGTAGCCAGCATGAACTGCCACAAGCCCACTGCACCGGCAGAACTCTTGGCGCGAGGCTCGAGTGCCGACTCAATGACGGGCAGATACTTCAGTTCGAGCGGCAAGCCATAGTAGTCGAGCGCCTCCTCAAATATGGGTATGTAAAAGTTTCCGGCGCCCAAAGCGTACGACACGGTGCGGCGCAGACGTCCGCTGTATTGGTCGATAAACTTTTGCACCACCTGGTTGTAAGGCATCTCCATCACCACCGGCAGGCGGCGCAGACGCTCCTGATACTCCTCGGCGGTGAAGGTCGGGTTGTAGTCGGGGTTGACACACGTGGTGTCGGGGTAGAGATACTTTTTGGCCATCCACTCTCCCAGCAGCGAGTCGCAGTCGGCCGACATGCCCTCGGGCAGGTCTATCACCTCGTCGCGTCCGTTTTGGTCGTTGTGTACGGTAATTTCGTTTTGCGCTGTGGCAGACATAAAGCCGGCCGCCAGTGCTACAATCAATGTCTTTAAGCGTTTCATCAAAAAAAGTGTGTATCTTTTGTATTGTTGGCGCATGGTGTGCCTTAAAATGCCAAACGTTAAAGCGTGAAGCTTAAAACGTCAAGCTGCAGCCCACGCCGTAGGCCGAGCGTCCCGACGATGAGCCGAGCAAGGCAGGCTGCCCTATGACAGCCGGTTCGACACGCATGCTCAAGTCGGGCGAGATGTCGAACACCGAGAGTTGTGCGTCAACGTATGCGTCGACTACCGAGAGCAGGTACACGCCCACAAAGCAGAAGGCGCTCAAGTCGCGGTAGCGGCGGTAAAAGTTCTTTTTGCGTTTGAATATGTTCTTAAATTGGTCCTCGCGCCCCGTAATGTCGTAACGTGGTGGCAACATGTCAAGGTACGAGTTGGTGTTAGGGTTGTCGTCCATGATGTCGAGATAAGCCTGCGAGTAGTCGCGGTACATCATCTGGTTCCACATCAGGGCATAGGCGCAACCCAAAAAGCCGCCGTATATGAAAGGCAGTTTCCAGTATTTGCGGTTGTAAATCTGTCCGGCGCCGGGACACACCAGCGACAGCCACAGCGCCTTGGTGGGGTTAGGCACAAACACCTTGGGCTTGCCCCCCTTGCCGTTGGCGGGCAGTGTGGCGGGGTGTGCCTTCAGCGAGTCGGCAGTGTGTTGCAGTCTGGCCGTGTCCACGGGCATGACCATTGAGTCGGAATCCGACGCCAGTTCGGCCGCCATGCGGTCAAAGTCGGCATCGGCATCGGTGCTGTGTTCGCGGGCCAGTTCGTCGGGCGTTTTCACTGTGTCGGGGCGCATGGCAGGGCAACCGGTGCGTGCGGCAGCAAAAACGGCTAAAGCCGGAACCCCGTTTGAGGCTCCGACTTTGGCCGTATTTTTTGCATAAAGCGCCAGTGCTTGTGAGCATGCGAGCATCACCATCAGCACCACGCTCCGTAGTGTATGCGAACTCATTGACTATAAGTAGGTGTTCTATATTAATTTATACATCAGCAGGTGTCATTTCCGCATTGAAAGTGCGTTATCGGGACGTATCTGCCCCCTTGTTCTCGGTCACATAGCCCGAACACCCACTTAATATATGGCGTATCTCTATCAGATTTTGTCGAGCAGCGTGATAATGCGCTCAAGTTCCTCCTCTGATGCAAAAGGAATGCTGATTTTGCCTTTGCCTTGTTGCGAGCACGTCATTTGTACCTTTGTGCTGAAGCGTTCCGACAGCCGGTTGCGCAGTTCGGTGTACTCCTCGGGCAGTCGTTTGGTGGCTGTTTTGCTTTTGAGTGTGTGGCGTCCGCTTTTCAGCGTTTCGCCGTTGTTAAGCGCTTTGACCATCTCTTCCACCTGTCGCACCGAGTAGCCCTTTTCGCGTATTTCGTTAAAGAGCTTCACCTGCAGCGATGGTTTGTCCAGCCCCAGCAGTGCACGTGCGTGTCCTTGGTCCACCTCCTTGTTCTGCAGTGCCACCTGCACCTGTGCGGGCAGTTTGAGCAGTCGCAGATAGTTGGCTATGGTAGCGCGGTTCTTGCCCACCTTTTCCGACAGCTTGTCTTGAGTCAGGCTATACTGCTCAATGAGGTTTTGGTAGGCCAGAGCTATTTCGATGGCATTCAAGTCCTCGCGCTGAATGTTCTCCACCAGCGCCATCTGCATCACGTTCTCGTCGTTGGCGGTGCGTATATAGGCCGGAATGTTGGTCAGCCCCGCCAGTTGTGCTGCACGCCAGCGTCGTTCGCCGGCAATGATTTGGTAAGTGCCGTCCTCCATCTGCCGCAGCGTGATAGGCTGTATGATGCCTATTTGGCGTATGCTCTCGGCCAGCTCTTGCAGTGCTTCAGGCTGGAACTCGCGGCGCGGCTGGTTGGGGTTAGCCTTGATTTTAAACACCGGCACTTCGTTGATGCTCGACGACCCGCTGGTGTGAACCTCCTCCTCGGTCGAGATGAGTGCGTCGAGCCCGCGTCCTAATGCTGGATATTTCTTATGTGTTGCCATACTTATTTTTCGTTCTTCTTAATAACCTCCTTGGCCAGTGCCAAGTGGTTCTTTGCCCCGGTGGAGTCGGCGTCGTACAATATGGCCGGCAGTCCGTGGCTTGGGGCTTCCGACAGTTTGACGTTGCGCTGGATAACCGTTTTGAACACCAACTCTTGAAAGTGTCGTTTCACCTCGTCGTATATTTGGTTGGCCAGGCGCAGGCGGCTGTCGTACATGGTGAGCAAAAAGCCCTCAATCTCAAGCTCGGGGTTAAGCTTCTTCTTTACTATCTTGATGGTGTTGAGCAGTTTTGATATGCCCTCAAGTGCAAAGTATTCGCATTGCACAGGAATGATAACCGAGTTGGCCGCAGTCAGTGCGTTAACAGTGATGAGGCCGAGCGACGGCGAGCAGTCGATGAGTATGTAGTCATACTCCTTGTCGAGCGGCCGCAGCAGGTTTTTCATCACAAACTCGCGTTTGTCAAAGTTCAACATCTCAACCTCGGCCCCCACAATGTTGATATTTGAGGGCACAATGTCGAGCCTGTCAATGTCGGTGGTGTAAATGGCCTCATGCACATCGTTGCCGTTGATGAGGCACTCATAGATGGAGCAGTCCACCTTGCTCAGGTCAACGCCCAGGCCCGACGAAGCATTAGCCTGTGAGTCGGCGTCAATCAGCAGCACACGTTTTTCGAGTGTGGCGAGCGAGGCTGCCAGGTTCATCGAAGTAGTGGTTTTGCCCACGCCACCCTTTTGGTTGGCCAAAGCAATGATCTTACTCATGTCGGTTGTTTATGGTTTTGAGGTTAAGAATAGCAGTGCTATAATAGGTTGCAAAGGTAAGAAAAAAACAGCGAACTCCTCCAACCATTAGCTATTTTTCGTATTTTTGCATAAGATAAGCTGCGGCTCGGCATAACATTCAAGTAAACTTGATGTTCTGCACTCACCTTGCACTATCTTTACAGAAGATAGGCAGCGGCTCGGCATAACATTCAAGTAAACTTGATGTTCTGCACTCGCCTTGCGTTATCTTTACAGAAGATAGGCAGCGGTTCGGCATAACATTCAAGCAAGCTTGATGTTCTGCACTCACCTTGCACTATCTTTGCATAAGATAAGCGGCACGGTGGCAACAGCCGTTGCCGCTGTGTGGCATACAAATCATTCTGAAACCTTTGTTTACAATGCGTCCATATCTGCTCATATCCAATGACGACGGCGTCGACGCGCCTGGCATCAATTTCCTTATCGAAGTCCTGCGTCCCTATGCCGACATACTCGTCATGGCCCCCGATTCGGCCCGTTCGGGCTTCAGCTGTTCCATCACCTCGTCGCGACCGCTCACCTACAAGGTGTTGCGGCAAGAGGAGGGGCTCACCGTATGCGCTTGCTCGGGCACCCCGACCGACTGTGTGAAGATGGCGCTCAACCTGTTCAACGACCGCAAATTCGACCTCGTGATAGGTGGCATTAACCATGGCGACAACTCGTCGGTCAATGCCCACTATTCGGGCACAATGGGCGTGGCCACCGAGGGTGCGCTACAGGGCTATCCCGCTGTGGCTTTCTCGTTGTGCGACCACAGCATGGACGCCAATTTCGAACCCTTGCGCCCTTATTTGGTCGACTTCATGTTCAAGGCCATTGCCGTAGGGCTGCCCGAACTTACGTGCTTAAACATCAATTTCCCGAAAGCCGACAAGTTCAAGGGCATCAAAGTGTGCCGCATGGCCCACTCACGCTGGCAAAACGAGGTGGAACACCGCACCCACCCCTATGGCGGCGACTACTATTGGCTGGTTGGCGACTGCAAGGAACTCGAGCCCGAAGCCACTGACACCGACCGTTGGGCACTGGCTCACAATTATGTGGCCGTCACACCCACGCAACTCGACGTCACCGCCCGCGAACTGGTTGACGTGCTGAGAGAGGTGCTATAATGATAAGTTGATAAGTTGATAAGTTGACAAGTTGACAAGTTGACAGGTAAGTATGTTCTGCATGATTTACCGTATTAAGGACAAAAAGCTAAGAATCGTAAGAAACTGACAAACTCACTCGTCAACCAGTTACCCCCCATCAACCATCTTACCCATCACCCCGTCAACTAACTCCGCCAACGCGTAATATAATGCAATGAGCAAACAGTCAATGAAATTCTTCATCATAGCCGGCGAGGCCAGTGGCGACCTGCACGCGGCCCACCTCATGCGTGCCATCAAGCAGCAATGCCCCGGTGCCGAGTTCCGCTATTATGGCGGCGAACAGATGCAGGCCGAGGGCGGCACCCTCTTGTGCCACTATCGCCAACTGGCCTACATGGGATTTGTGCAAGTGGCCTTGCACCTGCGCACCATTCTGCGCGGCATGGCCCGTTGCAAGCGCGAAATTGAAGCATGGCAGCCCGATGCACTGATATTGGTGGACTACCCGGGTTTTAACCTCAAAATGGCACGCTATGTCAAACAGCGCGCCATTTGTCCTGTGTTCTACTACATATCACCCAAAATATGGGCTTGGAAGGAACACCGCATCAATGCCATACGCCGCGATGTCGACCGCTTGTTCTCGATACTCCCCTTCGAGGTCGACTTTTTTGAGCGCAAGCACCATTATCCCATATCATATGTGGGCAATCCCACTGTGGACGAGGTGTCAGCCTACTGCCACACGCATGGCACCCCCGTGCCCGACGGCCGCACCATTGCCCTGCTGCCTGGCTCGCGCCGGCAGGAGATAACCGACAACCTCAGCCGCATGCTGTACGCTGTGCGCCCCTGGGCTTCGACCCATCATATTGTGGTAGCCATGGCTCCGGGCGTCGAACCTGCATTTTATCATGGCATCATGCACGCCGCAGGCATTGCTCCCGACAGTGTGCAACTGGTCAGCGGCCGCACCTACGAGCTGCTCTCGCATGCACAGGTCGCCCTCGTTACGAGCGGCACCGCCACACTCGAAACTGCACTGTTCCGTGTGCCGCAGGTGGTGTGTTACTACATGCGTTGCGGCTGGTTCATATCGCGTGTGCGCCCCTATTTCCTCAAGGTGCCCTACATCTCGTTGGTCAACCTTATAGCCGGACGCGAAGTAGTGCCCGAATTGGTGGCAGATGGCATGAATGTGACGGCTCTCCGTGCACATCTCACCCAGTTGTTGGACGATAAATCCCCTGTGCGCCAAGCCCAGCTGCAGGGATATGCCGATGTGGCAAAACGTCTCGGACAGCCTGGCGCACCACAACGGGCTGCCGCCGAAATGCTCACACGCTTGGGCAAGTAAATATCTGTTGAATGATTGACGGGTTGACGAGTAAATATGTCTTTTTACTATTTATTGTGGTAAAGACAGAAGGAAAAGGAACACGAGAACTTGACCAAGTTGCCCATCAACCCCTAACCCATTAACCCTCTAACCCATTAACCCCCTAATATGTCATTAGCAAAATTTGAGAGCGAAGTAAAGCTCGTACCGCAAAATCAGGCAGTGGTGTTCAGCCGCTTTGCCGATCTCAACAATTTGGCCGCCATCAAGGAGGCCTTGAGCAATCCCGAAGTGCAGCAACGCATCAGCCAGCAAGTGCCGGCCGACAAATTAGGCGATTTGCAAAAGTATGCCGAGGGCCTTACATTCGAAACCGATGCCCTGCACATCAGTTCGCCCATGGGCAATATCACCCTGCGCGTGGTAGAGCGCGAGGAGCCCAAGTGCATCAAGTTCGCCTCAGAAGGCTCGCCCGTGCAGCTCTATGTGTGGATACAACTGTTGCCGCATGGCGATATGGCCTGCAAACTGCGCGTCACCGTGGGCGCCGAGGTCAACTTCTTCATGAAGGGCATGGTAGCCAAACCCCTGCAGCAGGCGGCCGACGGACTGGCCAACATGCTCAGCGCCATTCGCTGAACACACGGGCGTGAATAAAGGCCTGACCGTGTCCTACCATAATAAGTTAACGGGGTAACAAGTTTACAGATTTATTACCCGTCAACCTGTTAACCCGTTAGCTTGTCCACTCATTTACTAATTTCGCCAAAGCGTAAAGTAATTATGAAAATAACAGTAGCCAACCCCATATACGATTCTGTGTTCAAATTCATGATGGAAGATGAACGCATAGCCCGCACCGTACTCTCGGCCTTGCTCAAAAAGGAGGTACTTACTGTTGAGATGCGGCGCCATGAGCACCCCAATGTCACACGTGACAATTTGTCGATGTTCAGAATAGATTTCGCCGCAAAGGTGCGCGAGAGCGACGGCTCGGAACGCTTGATATTGATAGAGTTGCAAAAGACGTGGCTCAACACCGAAACCCTGCGCTTCCGCCGTTATCTGGCAGCCCAATACAATGCCGAGGAAAACATGCTGAAGGAAGAAGAGCAGCGATGCTACGCCATGCCCATGGTGGCCGTGTATCTGCTTGGCCACCGTGTGGGCGACATCGAAGAGCCTGTGGTGTACGTTAACCACAAGGCTTTTGACTATGATGGCCGCGAGGTGGCGAACTGCGACACGGATCCCTTTATCAACAGTCTCACACACGACAGCATTATTGTGCAGATACCTTTGCTGCATGGCAAAATCAACAACCGCCTCGACAAGGTGTTGAGCGTGTTCGACCAAACACTGGTAGCAGACAAGAACCAGCATGTTATCAACCTTGACGGCAAATTGTACGAAGACGACCCCGACATGATGCACTTGCTCCACCGTTTGGGTCTTGCCACCATGAATGCCGATTTGCGACAGGAAATGAACGACGAGGACGAATATTTCTCAGCTATCGAGGATCGTGACACACTGCTAATGGAAGCAAAGGCAAAACTGTCGGATTTGGACGCACAGCTATCAGATGCCAATGCGCAGCTATCAGATGTCAACGCACAACTATCAGATGCCAATGCACAGCTATCTGATGCCAATGCACAACTATCAGATGTAAATTCGCAGCTATCAGATGCCAATGCGCAACTATCAGATGTAAATTCGCAACTATCAAATGCCAATGCACAGATACGTTCAATGGCACAAGCAATGTACCACAATGGTGTGTCCTTGGAGGTTATAGCGCAAAGCATGAACTGCCGCATTGATGACTTGAAAGCATTGTTGGGATTGTCGTAAAATTATTGCCGGCAACCAGTTTCAGCACGATGGTGCCCCTGTGCTTAGATAACAAAATATCGCTGTCCGGTAAAAGTCTAAAGCACATTGTAATAATGCTTTTGCCCTTACAGGGCGCGACTACTCCAACACGTGATACCCAGGGTGTCGCTACGCTTGCCCTGGGCTATGGTCTCCATTGGGCCTTCAGCCCGCACTTGCACATACACTTCTACTATACCGTAATTAGCAACGAGACTGTGCATTGGTTCTAACATAGCCTCTCTACCACGAGCATAGAAATGAGCACTATGATTTTAGCAAGTGCGGGCTGAAGGCCCAATGGAGCACATAGCCCAGGGCAAGCGAAGCGACACCCTGGGTATCACGTGTTGGAGCAGTCGCGCCCTGAAAGGGCAAAAGCATTAAAACCTATCATGGACAACGTGATTGCTATCGTATTTCATACATGCTTTTATGCCAATAATAGTTTCTGCAGCCATGTGCAGCTAACTAAAGGGGCTTACTTTTTGAAATAAAGAGCATGATGCTCTATTTATAAAGGATTTAAGACGGGAAAAGTAGCGTCTTGGCGTTTTACCGTACAGCAATAATAACAAAAACGGCTCCGACAACATCACGTCGTCGGAGCCATTATATGTCGGGCAGCGCAGTCATTACTCGGGAAATGACTCTACGCACCCTTATCTTCTTTCCTTAACAACCTTTTTACCCGAGTATTTAACCTAACCTATCTATGAGAAATGAATTGACCCAGCCTTTATCTTGTCATCTTCGCAGACTTGAGATAGCAACCTTTGTAAGGATCAATCCGCATTACTTTCGAGTTTTAATGAAAACGTAAACAAGTCGCACGCTACTGCTTTTGTGTGTTACACGCAGGGGCCATACCGTGGTATGAAGTTTAGTCGTGTGTGTGTCGTAGTTCCTTTGCGTTTTTGTGTTGGTCAATGGAGTGTGTGTGTCTGGCCACGCGTGCTTTGTTGTGTAGCACAAGCGCACCGGCTACTTGTCTCATTTTCACGATGCAAAGATACAACGGCACCCCGCCCTACCCTTTACACATATGTTGCATTGATGCGTAAATGCGTACTCATGCAACATTTGTACGCACGAATGCAACATTTGCGCGCAAACGGCCTGTCAGAACGGCCAGAGCAGCGGCACCACGAGCACGGTAATGATGAGCGATATGATGTTAAGCGGCAGTCCGATACGCACAAAATCGGCAAAACGGTAGTTACCCACACCCTGCACTATCAAGTTAGTCTGATAGCCAATGGGGGTGCTGAAACTGGCCGATGCGGCCATGCAGATGGTTACGAAAAAGGGCATGGGACTTACATCCATGTGCTGCGCAATGCTCAACGACAACGGAAAGGCGAGCGCGGCGGCAGCATTGTTGGTCATGAGTTCGGTAAACACGTTGGTAATGACAAACACCACGGCGAGCAGCACTACGGGACTGCAGCTGTGGCTCAACCCTACGGCAAACTGTGCCACGAGGTCGGCCATGCCGGAGTTTTGCATGGCGCGGCTAATGGCAAAGGCCGAGGCTATGGTAATGAGTATGTCCCACGATATGAATTTGGTATACTTTCGGGCCGGAAATATGTTGAGCCAGGCCATGATGACTGTGACAACGCTGACAAAGAAGAACATGTCAAGGTGCATGCGCGGAGCGGCCTGGCGCACTGCGGGCAACTCGCCCACCGTGGCACCCACTATCATCAGGAAGAGGAGGACTACCGACAGCCAGCACTTCCAACGGGGCATTTTATAGTCGGTCTCTTTGCCATTCGACACCATGAGGAAGAATGATGAGTCGCCCCAGTTCTGCATAAAGTCATTGTCGGCCAGCAGCACAAGGGTGTCGCCTTCGTGAAAGCGTTCGCGGCGCATGTCGTGCATAATCATGGTCACGCCGCCGCGCTTTAGCTCTAATATGTCGGCACCATACTTGCGCTTGAAGTCGAAGTCGATGATGCGACGGTTGATAGCGGGAAAGCGGGCACCGAGCACCACCTCGATGCGGTGCAGACCGCGACCCAACTCGCTGGGTTGCGTCTCTTCGTTGCGGTCGGTGCGGGCTGCGGGGAGCAACTTCGACGAGAAGGCCCAGATGTAGAGCAGTCCTGCAGCGGCTATGATGATGCCCACCTTGCCAAGTTCAAACATGCTGAACCCGCCGTAGCCGGCATCTATCACCATGCCATGCACCACAAGATTGGTGCTGGTACCTATGAGTGTACACACGCCGCCTAATATGGTAGCATACGACAGGGGTATGAGCAGCTTGGTGGCGGCCACGCCATACTTTTCGGCCCAACGCTTTATCATGGGTGCGAATATCACTACCACGGGGGTGTTGTTGAGAAAGGCTGATATAAAGGCTATCACCGGCAGCATGCGTGCTTGCACTTGCCGCTCGCCTGCGCCTTGCTGGTGTGGCAGCAAACGGCGCAGGAGTGCTTCGAGCAAACCTGACCGGCGCACGCCTTCACTCACAAGGAAGAGCATGGCAACGGTTATCATGCCTTTGTTGGCAAAGCCTTCGAGTAGTTCTTTGGGCGACAATATGCCGGCACACATGAACACTACGGCGCCCGAGAAGAGTATCAATCCCGGACGCATTCTGTCCTTTATCAATGCTGTGATGACAAAGAACAATACGATTATTACAAATAGCGCGTGCAATGTGAAGATGCTAATATGTTAATGTGCTAATATGGCAATGGGGTAATGGGGTAATATGCTAATGACGTCCGAGGCGCAGCTTATGAAGATAAAGATTATTCAAGTTTCGGATTTAGCAAGGACGGGCTGAAAGCCCAATGGAGCACATAG
>OGOX01002338.1_pt1 | contig 11059 bp, 10 predicted proteins | sample 1552761 | NCBI WGS metagenome assembly OGOX01 (sample SAMEA2580212, study PRJEB22360) | human gut metagenome | biome: human gut; feature: human-associated habitat; material: faeces | place: Denmark | collected 2008/2010
TTCTTATTTTTCTCCGTAGGCTCTACTTGGTTACCCCAACATTTATTATAGAGCCACAAATTCATAGCCCTCGTCTTTAAGGCATTTTAAAATGGTGGGTAGTGCTTCAGGCGTGTGGTCGGCGTCATTATGAAAAAGCACAATTGAGCCGTTTTTAACCTTACTTGTCACCCTTTTGCAGATACTGTCGGGGGTGGCATTTTCTTTCCAGTCGAGATGCCAAGGGTCAGCTCGGTATTTTTATTACGACATCAAACATCAGAAATACGACGGAGTTTAGACATAGTATTGAAATCATGGAAGGTGTTAGTTTCTCTATAATCGAATAAGTTTTATATTTTATATCAAATCGATACAACACCGTAAAATATATTCACAAGTATATATGAACGAGAGAAAGGAACAGATAAACAATGGTATTTACCTGTAAAAACCTGTTCAATTATTAATACTCGGTATAATATATCGTACTGTTTTCTTTATCTTATGTCGCGCAGCAACTTGATTATTTTTAATTGAATGATACCTTGTTTCGAATCCTATATATATGATTTTGGTTTTCAGGGCGCGACATAGCTTACAAATAAAAGTTTCAATTGATTATTTTATCAGATAATCGGATAGAAATAATCTACCAAAATACCCGTCTGTTTTTTTATTAGGTATTTTGGTAGATTTTAATGTCATACATTTTAAAAAAGTAGCTTTACGGCGTAAATTATATATAAATATAAGAATTGGTTTTAGTTACGGATATAGCGGTATGTTTTTACAATGGCTTGTTTAAAATAATCCGATCCCGAACAATAAAGAATGTCTGCAGACTGTGCTGAAATTATAGAAGCTCTGCCATATAAAGCGGCAGATGAATAATCCCGTCTTTTATCATTACATCTTTTGTGTAAAGAATATATGAGTTGCCTATAACAGACGAAAAATGTTTTCTGAATTTATCAAGTGATGAATGAGAACGGTAGTCGCCGGACTTAACCTCCAAAGGTGAAATTTTCTTTCCTTCAGTAATAAGAAAATCAATTTCCATATGATTTTCACGGTTTGCACTGTCGGAACGGGAATAAAAATACAGACGTTCTCTGTGCAGGCGAAGCATCTGTGCAACAACATTCTCAATAAGCATTCCTTCGTTGATATTAAGCTTATCAAAAAGAATTGCACGGTAAAGCTCATTGTCGGTATATTTTTTGTCCTTAAATGTATGTGTAACAAGTAATCCGGTATCTGCCATATAGCATTTTTGTGTTGCATTGTCCGAACTGAGAGCCAATCCGACGTTTGGATCGGTAGCGTTGAAGCAAGCATTTACAACCATTGCCTCATTAAGCCAAACAAACGAATCCTCAAAGGCTCTGAAACGTGCCTGCTTTCCGAGAGATGAAAGCCTGTATTTCTTTTCTTTTTTGGAAAGCTGTCCCGGAATACCGTCAAACACTGCAAAAACTTTATCTTCATACCCCTCTGCAAATTTGACAACATCATCTCGGTATAGCTTGAGAATACGGCGTTTGGCAACATCTGAGCCTTCAAAATCCCTTCCGTTCATATAGGCAAGAACCGACTGCGGCATACCTCCGACAAGAATGTACTGACGAAAATCGTTCATTATTTTGCGGTGAAGCGCCGCTCCGAGAGGCGTTTTCGTTTCAAAGCATTGTTTGATTAACGGATAGGTTGCTTCATCGCCCATCGCCCAAAGGAATTCTTCAAAATCAAGCGGAAACATTTCGATATGATCTTCCTCAGACGGAATTATTATATCCTGCACATTCTTTTTCAGACGAATCAGCGAACCGGTTTCAAGATAGTCGTAACGGCCGTCGGCAACAAGATATTTTATAAGCTGCCGAGCTCTCGGATACTGCTGTACCTCATCAAATATAATCAACGATTCGCGATTGTGCAGAGCAGTAGAATAAAATGCCGCAAGCTTTGCAAAGAACAAATCAAGGTTGGAGCTGTCATATACAAAGAGATCAAGCACATCTTTCGGCGCTTTACCGAAATCAATAAGTATATAGCTTTTGTATTCCGCCTTTGCAAATTCCTCGGCAATAAAGCTCTTACCGACACGGCGCGCACCGTCTATCATCATAGCCGTTGTGCCGTTGCTGTTTTTCTTCCAAGCTACAAGTTCGTTGTAAATTTTTCTTTTAAGCATATAAAATCGCTCCCTATGTGGATAGTATATCCTTGCTGTAAACGCATTATAACACATAAATCACGAAAATGCAAGTTTGCAAAAGCATAATATGCACGAAAATGCAGATTAATTAAATAAAAAAATACACGAAAAAGCAAATTCGTTCGCAAAATGTGTAAAGAAAAGTAGACACGAAAAACGTTTTTTTGTTGTTACCTTTTTCAAAAGTAGACACCGGGGACTATATCGAGTGTTTCGCTTCCCCGAAAAATGTCGCCGTCAAGGCGGGCCCCGGCGATGCTCCCGAATTTCAAATACACATGTTCTCGTCCCACCACGTTTCTGTAGAAAAAATCTTATGCTTTATTAGTTGGAGCAAAATCAAAAGATAAATATACTATATATATCCTTGACGCTGTTTTGAAACAGAATATAATATAAACAGTAAAGCTTTTAAAACAGTTATTTTTTAATACATAGTGCAGTTAATAACAAACCTTAGCAGGGGCGGTATTGACTGCATTATTTTATATATAAAATTCAAAATCGAAAGGACGTATTTAACATGTCAACTGTAAAAGCAGGAGAAATCTATTGGGCAAAGGATGTGTCTACCGTAAATTGCTGCGGAGAAGCTGTTCAAAAAAACAGACCTGTGATTGTTATAAATAATAAGCAGGGGCTGAAATACAGCGGTATATGTACGGTGATACCCTTATCATCAAAAGTCGAAAAGCTTGAGAAAACCCATTGCAATGTGCTTATTAAAAGCTCAAATCTCAAGCCTTCGGTGACTCTGACAGAGCAAATCTCAACAATAAGCCAAAGCTCGCTTGTAGGTCCTCCTCTTGACCGATTAGATGAAAATAATCTTAATCTGGTTAAGGACGCCGTAAAAAGGCAACTCGACTTATGCTCATAGGTCTAATCAAAAAATCGGTGCGGTCTGTAATGGACTGTACTGATTTTTTTATATTGAAAAAATTTTTATAAAAATTTTTTAGAGCCCTTAAAGCCGTATAAATAAGGGATTTATGGCGCTTGACTTTCGCTTTTTTATAAAAAATAGCGATAAAGTTCCTTGACAGACTTTTTTACTTACATATAATCGTTGTACCAAAACAAAAGAGTACTCAAAATTAAAGCTTTGGCAAAAAAATTTAAAAAAGGAGTGGATATTTTTATGAATAATATTATTAAAACGTTTGATATGTTAGAAGTATCAAGCAAAATAGGAATTTGCGGATTGCCGCTAAGGATGGATACATATTCGAGGTGTACCTTCGGGTGTACATATTGCTTTGCGAACAACCGCGAAATTATGAAGTCCTCGGGCTTCAAGGTGGGCAATGTTAATAAGCTTAAAAAAACGCTGGAACGCATTTTCGACAGGGGAGAAGCCGATGAGTATAGCCTATTGGACAAGCTGATTGTCGATGGCATCACCTGGCATTGCGGAGGACTATGCGACCTGTTTATGCCGGAAGAGGAGCAATATCATATAACGCGGGATACGGTTGAGCTTTGTAACAGGTACGGTATATCGATACTCTTTTCAACTAAAGGAAACAGTGTGTACGGTGCTGATATACGCCCTGACCTTCACAGCTTCCAGCTGAGTATATCCAATATACACGATAATAAAGCATGGGAGCCTAATGTTCCAAGTATTGAGAGCAGGTATAGGTTTTACCGCGAATTAAAGAATAAGGGGTTTAAGGTTGGTATTAGAATCCAGCCTTTTATTCCGGGTGTCACAGGTACAGATATTATCGATAAATTTAAAGATGCTGATTTTTTCACACTGGAATCGATTAAAATCGTTCCCCAAAAGACGGCATATTCTGAGAAAATTTTAAATCTTCTTGATATGCAGAAAAGCGATTTTAAATTCGAGGGACTTTATAATATGATTCCCGAATTAAAGCTTGAAGAATATAAGCCATTTATTGAAAAGCTCAAGTATTACAATATACCGTTTAGTATAGCGGACAACGATTTGAGGAGCGTCAGTCAGTCAAAATGCTGTTGCGGTGATGTGCTTATTAAGAAATCAACAGATTTCAATACAACGGCAATGCTTAAAAAGTACGGAACGGGTTACGGTATAAATAATATTTATGATGAACTCGGCTGTTACGGTGATTGCGTTTGCATAGGTCTTTTCCCGAGCAACCGTCAAAAAGAAGTTGTAACCGTTATGGACTATTTTGAGCGCAATATTGCAAGCGATAAAAATCCGACGGGAACTAAATTTCAGTATATTCCCAAAGATGAGTTTTATGCCGATTACATAAGTCCACCTTATAGCGGAGAAATGCTTCAGTAGGCCTTGTTTCCGGCAGTCTCGGCGCAAGCCGCAGTTATCAGCGATTCAAAAGATAAGTAACCTCGCCTTGAGGCTCGGTTCCATGTTGATAGATTAAGAGGGCCGCAACCCAAAAATCCGTGAGAATGGCTTGAACAAAGGGTTTTCACGGATTTTAGAGATAAAGAAAATTTTAACAATAAAGAGACAAAAGTTTACAGCTAATAAAAAAATGTATTGGAGGAGGTGTGCAAATGAAAATTGAAAATACGGTAAAACAAAAAATGATTTATAGGACCAAGAGGTTTCCCGTCATAGAATCAACAGGGGAAATAAAGTCCAGAGTTCTGATAGAACGAATATCAGCGAAGAAATCTACGGATTACGGATTTTTAAAGCTTTGGCCGCGTTATTTAACAAATTTTCTCTATGAAAAAGGAAACTGTGACTGCAGGGTGCTCGCATATTTGATTGACAGAATGAACATCAAAAATAAGGTATGCCTGTCACACAGAGAGATTTCTAATGAAATGAAAATCTCTTTACCGAGCATAAACAAGGCATTGAAGGATTTGGCAGAGTTCAATATTATTCGTGAATATAACGGTGAAATAACAGTCTACCCGGCATTTCTTGTTTACGGCAGCTCGGGTCGGCGGCTTGAAATCTATGAAGCTTACGAGCAGCTGCCCAAGACGGAAGGCTTTAAGTGATTACATGCAATAAATGCTAAACTGCAAATGCACAAAAACGCCAACTCAAAATGTACAATTCTGGCAAAGCACCACCGGGAGGAGTATTCTTCTCCCGGGAGGTGATTTGATTTTTAAAAATCAAGACTTTCCGAAAAGTTGTAAAAATTTAATAATTAAAAATAGTCGCATTTAAATGAGCTCCTATGAGTGACAACTTGATTTTGTTTATATATTATTTACACGAAACTTTTGCAGTGATTATTTCAAAATCCGAACCTTTGGAAGGCTAAAAGTATAAAATTGGCCTTAACGCGGATTTCGGATTTTAATTAATAAACGGTTTACTTAATTGGCCATTAAGAATTTATTGACATAAAAGTCAGATATCAGGAATAAGTTCAGGTCTCTTTTTTAATTCTTCTGACATATTAAAAGCTATAGTTCCGACATAATTATTCAACTCTTCTTCGCTGGCAAATCTTAAATTTTCAACTTTGTAAGTGAAATCTCTGATATATAAAGGCTTGCAACCGTTCTTCTTGAAGCAAGTCTTGAATTTGGTTATGACAAATTTATCATTCATTTTCAAATAATATGCCAAACAACCCAAATACTTTATAAATCCAAGTTTATTTTTTTCTATGACTTTGAAAAATTCAATCCTTTGGATACTATCGTCAAGTCTAATATTGGCTTTTGAATATTTATCCCACCGTGCTTCTGCATCTTTCTGAATTTCACAATAATCTTCATATGGAATACTGCTATAGGTTTCAATAAGCAATTTTGTAAAATCTTCTTCTGAGAAATTCTTTGTTCCTTCTTTATAAAGTATGCGATATTCCTCGCTGATTTCATTTTTCCAAATAAGCTCAACTTTATATGGCATTTCGCTTATCTGGTCTTCGGCGCTATTATCAGTTACTATAATTTTATCTATAAGTTTATTAATTATTGCTTTTCTTTTTTCAATCGAAAGAGAATAATAATCGATGTTTTCTTTAAAATCGTTTACATCTATTGCTGCAAAATCCGCTAATTTTAAGTCTATTGCACTGATTTGAGAACTATATTCTTGAACTCGCTTCATATATGGATTTTTATCTTTCTGGTTTTCTAACATGGAAATTGTGTCAATCAAGTTATCAATTTTCTTTTCTAAATCATTCTTTTCTTTTTCCAATTTCTTGTAGTCTTCAAGCTGTTGGTTATAAGAAAATCTCAAAATTGAATAATAGCGAGATATTTCCGGCGCTACTCTCTCTCTAATGTCATTGAGCATAAGCTTGTCAATATACCCTCTTCGGTTAAATCTTGCATTACATGTGTGAAGTGAAACATTACCGTAACAGGAAAGCTGTTGCCCGTTATATATTTTAATTGCATACCCACAGTTACCGCACTTTAGTTTACCGGCAAATTCTTCAAGCTTTGAAGGTCCGTTTGCGCGACCGATTTGCTTGTTATCTTTAAGTCTCATCTGAACCTTTATATATGTTTTTGAATCGATAAATCCGTTAAAATTTGTAAGATATGCTATTTGTTCATTTATGTTTGTGTAAATTCGTTGTCCACGGGATTTATTGTATGACTTTTTATTGATAATATGCGCCGAGTGACTGCCATCCCATTTTTCAACAGGACTTTCTATTCTTATTCCTTCACCGCGGAGATAATTGTATAAAACCTCATCTGCTTTAACATAAACTGTATTTTTAAGAATTCTTGCAATAGTAACATTATCAAATATTCCTCCTTTGCGTTTATGACTTCTATAACCCTTATCATATAATTTTTTTGCCAGAATTCCAAGGCTTGTGTTAAGGTCATTGGAATATGAGTCAAAAAGAAATTCAACTGCTGTTTTTTCTTTTTCGTTTGGAATAAGAGTAGGTCTTCTGTCTTCTGTTTTTGAATTATCAAATCCATAAGGGGCAGGACCGCCCGGCCATGAACCAAGCCTTTCGGTACGGTCATAGTAATTGTCTTTAACACGCTTTTGTATGTTTTCTCTTTCCATTTGCGCGAAAACTGCGAGTATTCCCATCATGGCTTTTCCCATACTGTTAGAAGTATCAAAATTCTCTGTAGCACTGCAGAATTCGCAGCCGTGTTCTTCCATTGTTTCGTATAATTTATAAAAATCTGTAATATTGCGGCTTATCCTATCAAGCTTATACACTAATACTTTTTCTATTTTGCTATCTTTAATATCTGAAATAAGTTTTTGAATTTCAGGTCTATTTGTGTTTTTCCCGCTATAACCTTTATCAGAATATTTTTCTACTCGATTTTGTTCCTCCTCTGTGAGCCTTAGCTTACATGAATCAAACTGCGTTTCGACGGATATTGAGTCTTTTTTATCTATACTCTGCCTTGTATATATCGCTATCTTTTTCATTTTTAACTTCCTCCTTGTCAGGGGCATTCAGTATTTTGTTGATTTCTATAAAAAGATGTATTGGGTCCGTTCCGTTATCATTCTTGAAAAATGACATGCGGCGTATCATTATTATAGCACTATATTACTACAATATCAAGTGTATCAACCGACCATTGTATTGTTGACATATTAAGGCTGTCGAGGGTTTCTATTAGGGCGTTGTCGTAGTCGCCGTAGGGTGGGCGGTGCAGCGTAGGACAAACGCCTGTAATTGCTTCAATTTTCTTATTGCAGCTTTCTATTTCATCACGCATCTGCTCCTTTGAAAGCTGCGGCATGTGCGGGTGGGTGTTGGAGTGATTCTGAATCTGGTGCCCTGCGTCGGAAAGCGCTTTGACCGATTCAGGGTACTTATCCACCCAGGAGCCCACAACAAAAAAAGTGGCGGGCACATTGTATTCCTTTAAAATATCTATAAGAGTTTGCGTGTCATCGTTGCCCCACGGAAAAGGTTATTTAGGATATGCATAATAAGGCATATTTTTTTAATTACATTTACAAGAACAGTATTTTATAATTAGTCAAGTATGATTTACCAAATCGTACCTGACTAATTTATTCTTTATGTGATATAGTATAGTTAATTTAAAACGGAGGGCATAAGAATGTCTATCGGAAGAGAGCAAGAGCTGAATGCGCTAAAAAAGCTGTATGCATCTAATAAATTTGAATTGAGATTTCATATATTCAAAGGGATTTAATAACTGTTATATTTTATTGTCAAATATCTCTCAAGCCCTTGAAAACACTAAGTTTGTCGCAGGTGAGCTTTCCCTTATTGTTTCCCTTGTATTATATTGTCCCATGAGTGTTTACGAACTCTGATAAGGGAAAAAACAAGGGAAAGAAAATCTTATAAAACAGTATAACACAAAATAAAAGTGACATGGTGAACTGATTGAAATGCTTCTGATTTTTGCAACAAATGATTGATTGAACGATAAGGAGATTTGATACGATGAGAACGATATTTGCAGAATACAATCCACAACGCAACAGCATTGATGTTTATACTTCTGCTGGCTATATGCTCCGCATTGACTGCTGGGAAGCAGAAAAGAATTTAAAAACAACACCTGGATCAGATTGTGCATTAAATGCACTTGCTATTGATGAACCACTTGAATATGCAAGATTGTATCTTGATGGAACGATGCAAATGTGGGTAGATGCGGAAGATTCCTTAGAAATTTAATTCAAAGATAAATAAGGGACAAATAACCCTTTTAGATTTATTTGTCCCTATTATTCTATATTTTTTCACTTCTGACAATGCAGATGAAACTTTTAAATTTGGTATTTTCCAGTATCATTGTTCAGTTTTTTTCACCAGACAGGGCACTGTATCCATATTGTTTGTATGTATTTTCCCCTGTTACTCAATCATAATTTCCTTGATAGAAATCTTCTTAATTTTTTCAGAATATATATACATCATAATTTCATAAATCGTGATAAAACAAGCAAGAGAAATAAGCATAGTAGGAAAGTCAAATTTATACGTAGGTACACCCTCGACATCCTTAAATACAATATCCACCATAAGCCGAAGCAATCCATACTGATATACTGTTCCGATTATAAAACCAATATAGGACAGCGGTCTGTATCCTCCTAAAATTGCCCTGCAACATTCTTTCTGTGAATAGCCGAATACTCTCATCATAGCAATAGTTTTTGTATTTCCGTTTATTACTGTAGTTATAGCAAGAAACAGAGTTGTAAACGCTAATACAAGTCCGATGACCAACATCATCACACCCATCATTTCACTTGATAAATCTTTCATACTAAACGACATTTGTGTCATAGCTGAAAAGCAAAACGAAGCAAAAATAATGAAGAATACAAGTGCCTTTTTAGATTTCAAGGTATTCCTTTTCAAATACTCTACAAACGACAATTCACTGCTTTTTTCGATTCTATGATTTGGTGTTTTAGAAGCAGTTTGCATATTATCTTTCAAAAGCAGCAACACAGGTTTTTTGAATTTGTACCAGGCATAATAAACTGAAAGTGCCGAAAAACACACAGTTGGCAATACCACAAAATAAAATAAAATGCTTGGATGAAAATTGATAGTTATCTCAGGAAGCATTTTATCTTCATTTTGTAGAGCGTAAAACCACGGCATTATAAGAAATGCTCCTGCATATCCGGTTACAGTTCCAATAAATATACTAATTCCGAATACCCAAAAGCTTTTTGCAATTTTGATATTTGAATATCCCAACGCCTTTAATATCCCAAGTTCCTTCTTATGCGTGTCAATATAATGCTTAATATAAAACAACAACATAACAATCGCAGTTAAAAGCAAGCATCCGCCACTTACAAGGCAAACGACTTTTGCGGTAGAAACCTGAGCATTATAAAAAAACATTGATAATTCAGATGTAATTTCACTCTCAATTAATCGAATATCAAAATAAAAGTTCAGAAACATTGTACAAACAAGAACAGCACAACAGGCTATAATGGAAATACCGATGAGTTTTGAAACATTTTTTATTCCAACGAGCATACCATCACCACCCTATCTCATAAGCAGTCTTTTGTGCTTCATTTGTGTAAATTTCAGATATTTTTCCGCTATTCATTTTTATAACTGTGTTTGCCATTTCCGCAATATTCAAATTGTGCGTTACCATTACAATCGTAAAACCATATTCCTTTTGAAGTTTACATATATAATCAAGAACCTGTCGTCCTGTTTGTTCGTCTAATGCTCCTGTCGGTTCGTCAAGAAATCAGCGTCAGTTCCGGTGGGAATCTGACCATACCGGTTGATGAACTGACAGAAAATGCAGTCTTTTATCCTGCAAATGTAGATGGCACGGAAATGGAAGTGATCGCAGTAAAGACTTCGGATGGAACTATCCGTACCGCTTTTAATACCTGTCAGATCTGTTATGATTCCGGAAATGGTTATTACAAACAGGAAGACGATAAACTGGTCTGCCAGAACTGTGGAAATTCTTTTACCATGGATCAGGTAGGAGAAACTGCAGGAGGCTGCAATCCCTGGCCGATTCTGGAAAGTGACTGGATACTTGCAGATGGTAAGATCCAGATATCTTATGATTTTCTGAAGGATTCCGCAGATATTTTTGCAAACTGGAAGGGTGCATATCAGAGTTAATGCAGCATTGACAGGAAAAAGAAAACATCATATAATAAACCCATTCCAAAAGAGGGAAAACAAAGCTGTTACAATAGAAAAATCTATTATAACAGCTTTTTTGTTACTATTGACAAACAATTTTGCTTGCAAAAAGGAGGTCTTTATGAACAAAAAAATCAAAACATTGTTTTCGTATCTGATGATCATTATCGGAGCCATACTGGCCAGCTTTTCCGTTGCCTGTATCCTGCTTCCCAATGATGCCATCGATTACGGAACTGCCGGAATTGCCATTATCATAAGCAAACTCACTGGGTATAATCTGTCGTTG
>OGOX01002339.1_pt1 | contig 11059 bp, 12 predicted proteins | sample 1552761 | NCBI WGS metagenome assembly OGOX01 (sample SAMEA2580212, study PRJEB22360) | human gut metagenome | biome: human gut; feature: human-associated habitat; material: faeces | place: Denmark | collected 2008/2010
GTGATACATATGGTGGACGTGGACGTATTGGAGGAGGATGCTTCTCTAGTAAAGATCCAACTAAGGTAGACCGTAGTGCTGCTTACTATTCTCGTTATGTAGCTAAAAACATTGTTGCCAATGGATTAGCTCGTCGTTGTGAAGTCGAAGTTGCGTACGCAATTGGTAAAGCACAACCTGTATCATTATGTGTAGATACTTTTGGAACTGGTAAATTTGATGATGAAAAACTATTAGAAATCGTTAAGAAAAACTTCAATTTCGAAGTTGGAAATATCATTTCTGAGTTGGATCTAAGAAAGCCAGTTTACCACAAAACATCATGCTATGGACATTTTGGTGATCCTCAATTTACTTGGGAAAAAGTAAAAAAAATAGTATGGTAATTTCTAAAAATAGATATGAAACCATTTCAAAACTTCAATTAATAAATGGAGAATATTCAATTTCACATACATCATGTGGGGAATATTTAAATGGGCTATATAAGGTTAGATACCATGATTTGGAAGAAATTGAAAATCAATGTGTTTATGATATTAGTGTTTTAAAAAAAGTGAAACATGAAAATATAGAAATTGGACTAATTAAAAAGATATATGAACACTATAAAAAAATCTTTTTAAAATATAACATCAGCAGCTATGAGATTGAAATTGTTGAGGTAGAAGGGTTTAAAGCTTTTCAAAATGAAAGAGAAACTTTGATAGAACCTATAAAAAGGTATTCGATTAATTTTTCAGTATATTCTTTAGTTAATACGTTAAACTATGAACGTGGTTTTGGTGGGACAATTATAGATAAAATTTTAGATTTGGATAATCAAGTTGAAGAGTTAATCAAAGTTTCATTGACAAAAAGTTCGTACGTAAAAATAGATGGTTATTTTCCTGTGATTTTTGACAATGAAATGACGGGTTTGTTTGCACACGAAATAGTTGGTCATAATTTAGAAGCAGATATTTGGTATATGAATAAAAAATTGGATGAAAGATTTAATCTCGGTGAAAAAGTATCTACATCAGCATTAAATATAGTTGATAATCCTTTGTTAAATACTGAATCTGGAACATATTTATTTGATGACGAAGGGAATGCGCCACAATTAACGTACTTAATTAAAAATGGTGTAATAAATCATTTATTAACAAATGAAAAATATTCTAAATTATTTAATATTACAAACACAGGGAATGCTAGATCGATATCTACATTTTATAAGCCTATTATTCGAATGAGTAATACATATGTAATGCAAGGGCAATCCGATGTAAAATTGTTATTTTCTTCAATACCATATGGATTTTATTTTAAAGGTACAAGAAATAGCAAAGGTGGAATACATCCTTTTATTGAATCCAGAGAAGTATATTTAATAAAAGATGGTAAAATTGATTGCTTATTAAATCCTATGAGCATAAGTGAAAATGCTCTATCTCTTTTAAAAAAAGTAAAAATGGTTGGTAATGATTTTGAAATATATGGTGGTGGTAAAGGAGGATGTGGAAAGTATAACCAGTTCCCTTTACCAGTTAGTTCAGGTGGACCGCATATATTATTAGAAGATGTTTTAATATATAACATATAAAGAAAGCAAGGTATAGTATGAAAGTATCAGAATTAGATTTTTTCTTGCCTAGTGAGTTATTGGCTAGAGAACCAAGAGAAACTAGAGGGGAAAGTAGAAGCGATTCAAAATTAATGGTTATGAACCGAAAAACACAAACTATTGAACATAAAAAGTTTAATGATGTAATTGATTATCTAGAAAAAGGAGATGTTCTTGTTTTAAATAATAGCAAAGTTATTAACGCTAATCTAATAGGGTGGTTAGGATATAAAGAAAGAAAAATAAAAATTGATTTAGCTGGAATATTGGATAATGGAAATTGGCAAATATATATTGATGATAATGAAATAAATCCTGGAGATACATGTGAATTTGGTGATGGAATGTTAACGGGAACTTTTGAAAAGATGGAAGAAAATCATGTATGGCAAATTAAATTTAATCAAGATAATGTCATTGAATTAGCCAATAAAATTGGGCGCCCAATTATGTCTCCATATGTAAAAAAGCAATATGATTTATCTTATTATCAGAATGTATATGCTTCAAAAGAAGGATCAGCAGAATTACCATCTGCAGGGCGTCATTTTACGAAAGAATTATTAGAAAAAATTAAGAAAAAAGGTGTAAGAGTAGTTTATGTTACTTTACATACAGGATTAAGCTCAATGATGGTAACAGAAGATACATTTGAAGAGCATCATATGCATAAAGAATATATTGAAATAACGAGCGCTGTTGCAAATACAATTAATGAAGCAAGAAAGAATGGGCATAGTATAGTTTGTGTTGGAACAACTGTGGTAAGGACTTTGGAAACCGTTGCTGATGAACAAGGAAATTTAAAACCGTTCACAGGATATAGTACATTATATATTTATCCGGGATATCATTTTAAGATAGTTGATAAATTTATAACAAACTTTCATGGGCCTAATACATCTAGAATTGCTATGGCAGCAGCATTTACAGGAAAAGATTTGCTTTTAAAGGGGTATGCAGAGGCTATTCAAAGAAAATATTTATTTTATGAATTTGGTGACACTACATTAACGATTTAGTAGAAAGAGAGTTTTATAATGGAACAATTTTTTGTGCAAAAAGATGATGTTATGACTTTTCCAATTGAAAATGGAGAAGCATTACATAATTTAATAAATGATGAGTATTTTAGTTTAGAGGAAGGATTATCCACGATGATTTGGGATTCTTTGGATGGGAGTATTAGTGTTGAAGGTATTATTGATATGATTTCTGATCAATATCAAATGGATAAATCGATTGTTGAAAAGGATACAAAAGATTTTATTAATAATTTATTTGAAAACGGATTGATAGAAAAAATAGATAAATGATGGTAATTACTGTGTACAGTGATTATAGATGATGTTAACAGTACTGTAATAACAAATGAAAGGCGGTGAAATCATGAAACAGGAATACAAAAGACCTGAAGTCAAAAAAATTGACTTAGTAGCTGATTTAAACGGATTGGCTTTATCTTGTGGATCAAAGATTTAATAAAACTATTTATTGGAAATGAGTCTTATTAGTCAATAAGGCTCATTTATTATATATGTAATATATTGGAGGTTGATTCAATGAATATATTAGTGATTTCTGCAGAGTATCCACCATTTTCAGTAGGGGGGATAGCGTTGCATACACATGAAGTGAACAAATCGCTTGTAAAAGAAGGTAATGTTATTTGGACATTAACGTTTCATGGAGATAGAAATGCAGATAGTATTAATACAACAGTAGAGGATGGTATTAATGTGATAAGAATTCCAAGACCATCATCTACAATAAATGAGTCATATGAAGATAAATTTATAAATCAAAATGAGCAAATGAAAATTGGAATACATTATTTGATGGATCATATATTTTGTGATTTTAATATGGTTGTTTTACATGGATATTTTTTAGGAATATGTGGAATGTACGCATGCGAAAAAATGTCAATTCCATTTGTATATCATGCACATACGCTTTTATCAGACGCTCAACTACATGACAATGTTAAAATCTTAGAGACTGAAAGGGAATTATATAGCAAAGCTACGTACGTAATCGCAGTAAGTGGATTTTTAAAAACTGAAATATTAAAAAGATATTCAATTGACACTCGAAGAATAAAAGTAATTACAAAAGGTGTTGAACTAAAAAAATATGATAAATATGAAAATAAAACTAATGATACGTATTTTAAAATATTATATACAGGGCGAATATCTAGAGAAAAAGGATTTGAAACATTATTAAATGCAATTAGTTTGTCAGTAAAAAAACATAAAAATATTTTGGTTTTCGCTGTAGGGTTATTTTCCGATGAAGTTTATAGAAAAGAAATTATTGCAATGATAAGAGATAAAGGGTTGCAAAAAAATATAGTATTTTTAGGTTTTAAAGAAGATGACAAAGTCATACGAGAATATAAAAGTTCGAATATATCCGTCGTTCCAAGCTTTGCTGAAACATTTGGTAAGGTTGCCATTGAATCTATGGCAGCCAGAGTTCCCGTTATTGTGGCAAATATTGGTGGATTGGGACCAATAGTAAAAGATGGTGAAACTGGATTGAAATTTAAATGTGGAGATGAAGAAGATTTATCAAATAAAATTAATCTATTGTATGAATATCCATGTTTATGTAAAAAAATAGCTGATAGTGCATATATGGAAGTTGTTAAAAAGTATCAATGGAAAGATATATTTAAACTAACATTAGATATTTATCAAAAAGTTTGTGAGGTGTAATAAAATGATAGAAGTAATGGCGGTTGCACCACACCCAGATGATGTAGAATTTGGGTGTGGAGGAATATTGTTTAAATTGAATAAAGAACAGTACCATATCACTGTGTTATGTAATACTTGTTTTGATATAGTAGATTGTACAGATCAATCTCAAAAAAGGATTAGATTGGAAGAACAAAGGGAAGCCTGTGAAGTGTTTAATGCAGATTGTATTTTTTTTGATGCATATAAAAATTTAGATAATATATCAGATATTTTGAGAAAATTAAAACCAAATTTCATTTTTCTTCCATGGGAGAATGATTTTAATCCTACACATATGCATGTAACTAGTATAATAAAAAAATCAATATTTGAAGCACAAAACAATTCAAAATATTACTCAGGATGGATGGTTAATCAATTGGCATATTATGAAACGTTTTCTTCTATTAATTTTAAACCAGAATTTAATGTTGACGTATCCGATGTTTTCTCACAAGCATTAATGATATTAAAAAAGCACAAGTACGGATTAAAAAAATTACCTTCGTTATTATATAAATACAAAATAAATCATCAAAAAAGAGGCATAGAATGTTCAACATTTTATGCAGAAGGTATTATATTTGATAAAACATTTTGGATGGGATGGAAACAAAATTTCTTATTGGGAATTGACCTTTTATATAGTATGTATAGGTGATGATTGATGGAAAACATTATAGAAATTATGAATGTACGGAAAATATCACTCAAACGAAAGTTATTGTATTTGAAATAACAGATTATTGTAATTTAAAATGCAAATATTGTTCACTAGGTGATTTATACAACTTCTCAAAAAAAGAATCCAAAAATATAAATATAAAATACGCTTTAAATTTCCTAAGATACATTTTCAATGTAAAGCATAAAAAGACCAAATTAACAATTAGCTTTTTTGGGGGAGAACCACTTGTCAATTTTCCTGCTATACAACAAATAATAGAAGAAGCGAAACTTTTAAACAAAAACAAAAAATTGGACTTAATGTTCAATATGACAACAAATGCCACCTTAATACACAAATATATCGACTTTATAGTTGAAAATAATATAGAGTTATTAATCAGTTTTGATGGAAACGAAAAAGCTCATAGTTATCGTACCTATGCAAGCAACAACAAAAATTCATTTCATGATGTTTTAATGAATACCGATATGATAAAACTAAAACATCCTAGTTATTTCGATAAATATGTAAATTTTAATGCAGTACTAAATAATCGCAATTCCATAAAAGGAATTTACGAGTTTATTTATAATAGATATGGTAAAATTCCAAGAATATCACAATTAAGCTCAGATCATATAAATCTTAATAAAAAAAATATTTTTGATGATATTTTTCATTCCAGAAAAATAAGCGAGAAGGAATTCCAAAAGGAAGGATCTGACGTATTACCCATAGTAAGTAATCGATTGATCCCATTTAATGAATCAAAAAAGTTTTTGAAACATTATTCTCTCAATTTGTATCTTTCAAACACACTCTACTTATTGTATGATTTGATAGATTCCTTCCCAACGGGAACTTGTTTGCCCTTTCAAACAAGAATGTTCTTAAACACGCACAATAACTTGTTACCTTGTGAAAAAGTTAGCTACAAAAACTTTTTAGGCAAAGTAAATGATCATGTATTTATTAACATTCCTGAAATTGTACAAAGGTACAATTCTTATTATGTACACTGCAAAAAAGTTTGTCAATATTGCTACGGAGGAAGAGCTTGCTCCACTTGCTTATTAAGTTTGGATAATCTGGATCAACTAGGTGTAGAGGAATTTGTTTGTCCAGACTTTCAGAATCAAAAAACATTTGAAGATAAACTAAATCGCATTTTTTCATATTTGGAAAAATGTCCTAGTGAATTCTTTCAAATAATTAATCATTTAATAACAGAGTAATGGAAAGAACAAGTGACTATTGGTTTATGATTGAGCCTTATATGCATATAAACATTGCAAATGGCTATATGTTATTGTATAACACATTAGACAAAGAAACCATAATCTCTAATAATGAAAAAGTAATTAATCTATTAGAAGAATTACTTCAAGATGAAAATTGCGGTGTTACCATATTGAAAAATGAGCAATATAGACAAAATGATATACATTCTTTTATTACAAATTTAAGAGAAAAATACATGGGAGATATTATAGATATATCTTTATCTAAAGGGAAACCTATACAAATATTACCACATACTAATTTCTGCAATAAACGTAACGAAAAGTATAATTTTATAAAAAATGCCAACTTATTGCATTTTTTAAACGAAATAATCATTCATCTTGATCATATCTTAGATCAAGATAAGCTAATTGATTATTTGCAGTCAATGCCAGATAATATAACATATAGCATCAGTGGGGATTTAAAACACATTGCTAAATTTGACAAGCTTGTTGATTTTTTGAATCAATATAATTCGTCAAAAAAAATAATATGCAATTATATTAATTTTGCAATTCCAGCATCAGTATGCAAAAATATTTTTTTATACAAAATACATATTCATTTTCCTATAGATAGGAAACAATTAATCATAACTACACAATCGTTAAAAGATCAGAATAATCTATTTGAACTTATTTTTGATATAGCATCTTTAGATGATTATCTAAAAGCTTGGGAAATTATCGAAGAATATCAAATTGACAAATATCAATTTAATCCAATATACACAAGGTATAATATCGATTTTTTCAAAGAAAATGTTTTTCTAAAAAAGAGCGATATATTATCTACATCAATGTCCATTAAAGACTTTTTTATCAAACAAATGATAAATAATAATGACTTTGGGAAAATCAACATAATGCCAAATGGAGATGTGCATTCGAATATAAATTATCCAGCATTAGGCAACATATGTACTCATAGTATTTTTGAGTTAATACAGAAAGAAATAGAAGAAGGAAAATCTTGGCTGCGAGTACGCAATCAAGAGCCTTGCAATGCATGTATTTATCAATGGCTATGTCCGTCTCCTTCTGATTATGAAATAATGATTGGGCAAACTAACCTTTGTCATGTAAATATTCATAATCCAAATTGTGAGAATCTTTAATTCTAAAATATAAAAAGTAATGAAAAATAAAATTATAGCATTATCTGTCCTCCTTTCTATTTTGAGTGGAGGCTGTGTAAATATGCAACAAAGTAAAGATTTGCTCACAATAGATGTCACAAAAGATTACCCTCAAAAAGAATTTGCTCTCCAAGATATATTTGATATAGATTATATCCCGCTAGACACCAGTCGTACGTTTACGACTATGGGGTATATGCAAGATATCAGTAAGGATATGATTATTGTCAGAAATCTGAAATTATCTTCAGATGGTGATATATTCATTTTTGACCGAAAAGGGAAAGGTATTAGAAAAATAAATAGGCAAGGTTCTGGTTCCGAAGAATATAGCTTTCTTTTGCGAGTTACCCTAGATGAAGAACATGAAGAATTATTTGTAGTTGATAATCGATCTAAAAAAGTATATATATATGATCTACAAGGTAATTTTAAACGAAGTTTTAAAAATATAGAAGGGGCATCCTATGATCGGGTTTTCAATTTAGGAAGTGACTATTTAATCTGTAATGATGGAGACAATTTATTTACCGATGAAATCAAAAACATATTTTATATTATCTCAAAACAGGACGGAAGACTTATCAAAGAAATTCATATTCCATATGACAAGAAAAAAACCAGTTTAATTATTAATAAGGAACAGACTAAATCTGCAAGACCTCGAAATGAAGAATTTGTTCCATTTCATGATTCATGGATTTTAATGGATCACTCATCAGATACGATATATCGGGTTTTTACTGATAAAAGAGTTGTCCCTTTTATAGCAAGAACTCCTTCCATACAATCAATGGAAACCGAGATATTTCTATATCCATCAGTTCTTACTGATCGCTACTATTTTATGCAGACAGTAAAGAAAGTATATGATTTTTCAAGTCGGGTAGGACTTCCAAGAACAGATTTAATGTATGATATGAAAGAAAATATTATCTATGAATACTCTCTTTATAATGCTGATTATGTGCATAAAGAATTTGTAAGTTTGGGTTATGGAGGAATAGCCTTTATAAATAAAGAAATAGCCTTTGTTAAAACATTAGAAGCACCTGATCTAGTTGATGCCTATAAAAATGGGAATTTAAAAGGCAAATTAAAAGAGATTGCAGCCAGCTTAGATGAGGAATCCAATCCAGTTCTTATGATTGCAAAATATAAACAAAAGAAGTAACTGCCTAGAGTAATTATTATGGAACTAACAAAAATTGCAGATTGGCTTCTTTTAAATGGGACATTAACAAAATGCCCAGGATTACTACATGGCAAGTTAGGAATAGCTATTTTCTTCTTCCATTATGCTCGTTATACAGGAAAAACATTATTCGAAGAATATGCATGGGATTTGATCATGGCAATCCAATGTAAATTATCGTCCAGATTATGAGAAAGGCATAGCTGGTATTGGGGTAGGGATCAACTATTTATCCTACAATAATCTTATTGAGATTGAGGAAGATTTATTTGAGGATTTCGATAAGCGGATGTACCGAGCCGTCATTCACGACCCTTTCCCTAATTACAGTCGTGATGAAGGATTGATTGGATATGGATGGTATTGGCTTCATCGTGCCAAAAGCCAAATGAGCAACGAATGTTTATCTTTTATCACAGAGAGTATCAAAAATAATAGAAATGATCTATCAGCAAATGAACAACAAGACATATATCTTTTTTTGCGTGCACACACTAGAGAATTAGAGTCGAACAGAATATTTCCGAAGCTTAAACCTAGTTTAACATTGGAGAATATGGGGTTATCTGGTGGTTATGCAGGTGAGGGCATGTATAGATTGACTGCCCTTGGAGCAATTGAGACTTCGTGGCAACAGCTTTTATAATATAAGTTGTAAGTATATTCTATCAACATACCATAAAAATGATTAATCTATATATTTTCTCGAACAAAAGTCGAGGTGGCTTATACGGAGTAGGTACCTATATTCGTGAATTGATTACCGCCTTGCGAAGTAAAAGTAATAGTATCCACATCCATGTAGTTCACATATTATGTGACCAACTTCAAATCGAAAAAAAAGAAGTGAAAGATGTTTCATACTGGTATTTCCCAGAGCCGATCTCAAAAGAATGGAATCTTCTAGATCAAGAACAACGAAAAGTTTACTCTCGGAATATTGTCTATCTACTCAGAAATTATATTCAAGACCAAAAAAATCTAGTTTTTCATTTAAATTCATACAGAGATAAATCACTTGCATTAGAACTAAAAATTGCATTTGATTGCAAAGTGATTACTGTCACTCATTTTTCTGAATGGAGTTCAGTTATTCATGATAACTTAGAAAAACTTCGAATTATCTTACGAAAAAAAGAAACAAATGAATTGGAAGATTTAATCCAAAAATCATTCGAGGAGGAAAGGACATGTTATGAAAGAATGGATCAAGTGATCAGCCTGTCAAACTATATGCAAGAATTATTGTATCACGATTATGGAGTAGATATAAATCGTATAATAATTATTCCAAACGGAATGAGCGACAAGATAAAAGAAGAAGTTGACCAGAAGAGATTACGAAAAAAATGGCACTTGTACCCAGAAGAACAAATGATTATTTTTGTCGGACGGTTAGAAGAGATCAAGGGAACTCATTTCTTGATTCGAGCCTTTCAATTAATTTTACAAGAAAGCCCCAATTGCCGTTTATGGATAGTTGGTGATGGCGATTATCAAAATTCTTTCTCCGAAGCCAATCCTATCTTCTCCAAAATAACTTTCACTGGTTTCGTTGATCAAACCTCGCTTTTTGAGTTATACCGTTTAGCTGATGTCGGTGTCGTACCTTCCCTATTCGAGCCTTTTGGTTATGTACCTGTCGAAATGATGATGCATGAATTACCCATCGTCGCAACCGCCACATCCGGGTTGAACGAGGTCGTAGACGAATCTTGCGGATTGAAAGTACCATTAATAGTATCTCCTGATAGTGTAGAGATCGACACCTCCCTGTTAGCGCAGAAGATCGTCTACCTATTACAGAACCCGAAAGAAGCGAAACGACTCGGGAAGAACGGTCGCAAACGGTATTTGGAGAAATATTCCTCGGAAGTATTCGGGAAAAACATGATCGCATTTTATAAATCCTTATTCCAAGAATGTAAATAATAATCAACGAACCTGATACTATATGGATACGCTCAATCAAATCGACATATCGATCATTATCCCGATATATAACGTGGAGAAATATTTGACGGTTTGTATCGACTCGTTGAAGAACCAAGGTGGCCTTCGTATGGAGATTATATTGGTTAATGATGGCTCGACTGATTTGTCAGGGGAAATTGCTGATGAATACGCTAAAAAAGAGGAGCGTATCAAAGTGATTCATCAAGAGAACGGGGGAGCATCCGCAGCCCGCAACGTTGGTTTGGATATTGCCACGGAAGAGTACATCGCTTTTTTAGATAGTGATGACTGGATTAAAGATGAATCATTATCTCTTTTATATGATGAGGCGGTGAAACATCATGCCGATGTCGTGATGGGAAATATGTGGCTATGTCATCAAGACGGAAGTATGGATAAACCTTTTAAGAGGGGTTCTATAATTAACACTTCGTGATGATCGGGAGAACCCGATTAA
>OGOX01002348.1_pt1 | contig 11033 bp, 8 predicted proteins | sample 1552761 | NCBI WGS metagenome assembly OGOX01 (sample SAMEA2580212, study PRJEB22360) | human gut metagenome | biome: human gut; feature: human-associated habitat; material: faeces | place: Denmark | collected 2008/2010
TTTTAATAACTTCTTTTAATTTAGCGTTATTGGCTATTGTCTATTTGAGCAGTTTTTTGTAATATATATTATAGATTTAGTTCAGTGTAGTATTGTTAGATTATTACAAGTTGCTGATTTTCTATAATTTTGTTTTATTGGATTCATCTGAATTTATCTCTGCAGTCTCCTCCAGTTTCGGAATAATTATCGTTGCGGTTGTTCCTTCATCTAATTCACTTTCAATAGTGACACCATACTGTTCACCGTAAATAAGTTTGATTCGCTCATCGACATTACGCACACCGATTCCAGAGCCTCGTTTGCTGGAAACAACCCGGTTGTGCATGATGTATTCCACAACTTTTTCTGGCATACCAAGTCCGTTATCGCTTACGTCAATGTGAATGAGGTTATCTTTTTCATAAACAGAAATAGTGATTTCGCCATCATCGTACACACCTTCCATACCGTGATAAATAGCATTTTCAAGTAGAGGCTGGATAGAAAGTTTGGGGCAGAGATAATGAAGAAGTTTTTTGTCTGCCTGTACGGAAAATTCAAACTTGTCCTTAAAACGGATATTTTGAATAGCGAGGTAACTTGTTGCGTGTTCCAACTCTTTTTCCAGTGGGATAATGTCTTTTCCCTGGCTTAAAGAAATGCGGAAAAACTTCGCGAGGGAGGATACCATTTGCTCGGCACCTTTATATTCGCCACTCTGTATCATCCAGATGATAGAGTCCAGCGTATTATAGAGAAAATGCGGGTTAATCTGAGACTGCAAAAGTTTTTTCTCCATTTTTCGTTTTTCCCGTTCATTTCTACGGATTTCGTCCATTTGGTTTTGTAATTTTTCTGCCATAATATTAAAATGTGCACTTAATGTTTTCAGTTCACCAATTCCATTTTCTGCGGCTTTTACTTCATAATTGCCCTTTCCGAATTCCTGCATGGTATCGAGTAATTGGTAGACAGGATTTGTGAAGTCATGGAACAGCAAAATGTCAGTGAAAACAAGAATAATTCCAACGATAAGCAGAAGCAGCCAGATTACATAATAAATACCCATATTTTCTGTGTGAATATTAAACAGGGAACTGACAAGGACGATATTCCAGCCGGTATAACCAATCTGCTGACGTTCGATTAGCCACTTTGTACCATGTAGCTTTTTGATGCTGTAATTGGTGCTGTTTAGAGCAATTTTAGTAGTGTTTTCTTTATATAAACCAGAAGAAATTTCTTTTATAAACGGATGATAAAGAAAGTTCGATGTATTATCAAGCAGGTAGCAGTAAGAGTTTTGCGTATTCTTATAATGCTCTAAAATTGCATCGATGGAATCGGTATAGTACTGCATTAAAAGAACACCGGATTTCATTTTGCCGTGATTAATGTACTCTACATAGCGGCTTATCTGAAATACCTGTTTTACGTTGTCGGGATAAACAAGTTTTTTTGAGCCGTAACAAATAGTTTCGATATTATCTTTTGCCTGAGTAAACCAGCTTTCATTTTGCATGGAAGTACTGGTTAAATTGTTAGAGTGCCATAAGTTTTTGCCTTCTGTATCATATAAAGCGAGTCCATAGATTGTTTCTGAATTGCTGGTGATTTCATTTGCCAAAATAGTTTTAAAGTTCTTGTCCTGAATATCATATTTTTTGATTGTGTTGTAGTAAATGTTATTCATAATAGAATTGATTGAATCTATTTCATTTTCAATATTTTGTGCAAGTACATTTTTCTGCCTGCTGGTTTCTTCTATCGTTTTACGGACAAGATAGGTAGAAATATAATGAGAAAACAGTATCATGCAGCTTAAAATACAGAAGACAATCGAGATGGACATTATTAAAGGAAAAAGAACACGAATGCTTAATTTTTTATTGTTCATAAATAAATCCTTTCGTTTGTCAGGAAAGAAAATTTCCCGTAAATTGTGACGTACATCTTGCAAAAAGCATTTTTTAAACATACTCTGGATGCCGGGAGAAGGTCCTTTTAGTTATTTTCCCCTCCAAGTTTTCGGTATTTTACCGGAGAGATACCACAGTGCTTTTTAAATACATAGCTAAAGTAATTTGGTTCGGGGTATCCGACCATTGTTCCGATGACATGGCTTTTGTAGTCGGTCATTTTCAGTAACATTTTCGCTTCTTCCATGCGGCGTCTGATGAGGTAATTTAAAAAAGTAGTTTCCGTTTCCTGCTTAAAAATCTTTGAAAAGTAGGAAGAACTCACATGAAGTTCCTTGCAAATGGACTCTACGGAAAGGTCAGGTTCACGGAAATGTTCCTCCACTAATTTCTTTGCATTTTCTGCTAAAATAACGTTATTATCTACCTGCTTTTTCTGAATCAATGTACGCATGAGCTGAAAATAATTAATAAGCCAGTTGTCGAGCTCTTCGCCAGTGTTTAAAGAAAGAATTTTTACCGCCATTTTTTTGGAACCGGCAAATTCTTTATCAGAGGTAATCTGATATTTTTTATAAAGACGGGCGAGGGAGAAGGAAATCTCTAATATGACAATCTGGTATTCATTTAAGTTGTAATGGGCTTCATGTAGATGTTCAAGCATATTTAAAACAGCAGTTTTCAGTTCTTCTTCAGAACAGTGAGTTATGATCTTCTCAATGGAATCTACTTCGGAATTCCAGTCATCGTCTTTTTGAAGCGGTGCATCCTTTTGGAGCGGAAGGATGTCATTATAGTAAGTATAGCTCTCATCTTGAATGACTACATTATAATCAAGTGCTTCTAGAGCCTGCTGATAGAGGACAGGAAGTGCCCTTAAACTGGTACCGCTGGAACTGATGCCGCAGGATATTTTCGTGTGAAAAATACGTTCGATAATGACGGAGGCCTCCTGTATAGTACGGGTAATCCGTTCAATATCGTGCTTTTTATTGCCACATAGCAAAAATACTTCTCTGTCAATCATACCGAAATGGTAGAGGTCCGTTATTTTTTCGAGAGATTCTTTAATCGTTTCCTTGATGGAAAGTTCGGAAAGAACATCATTTAAATCATTTTCACGAATCTTTACAGTAATGATGTGAAAAACTTCATAATCAAGATTCAGTTTTAAATTTTTCATTTGAAGAGTACAATAATCTTCGGTAAGAGTTTCTGTTAAAAGCTGTGTAAAAAACTGCTGCCGAAGAAGAGGAATACTTTCTGTGTAAATGTTCTCCAAGCGGGTGCGGTTCATTTTCTCGGCATATTCTTTTTCGAGTTCCTCATGCATTGTAGTGAGAAGTTTCTGCATTTCGTTGTAGTCGATTGGTTTCATGATGTATTGTGAAACTCCATAGCTGATAGCGGTTCTGGCATATTCAAAATCATCCCAACCGGAAAAAAGAATAATTTTCGTGTTTATGTAGTTCTCATGAATGGTTTTAGAAAGCTCTAACCCGTCCATAAATGGCATTTTAATATCACTGATTAAAAGGTCTGGGTGATATTCTTCAATGAGTTCTAAGGCCTCTTTCCCGTTTTGTGCCGTACCAACAACGGAGAAACCAAGGCTCTCCCAGTCGATGCCGTTTTTCATTCCATATAATATTTGCTGTTCATCATCGGCTAAAATAATAGTAAAGTTTATCAAGATTTTTTCCTCATTTTTCCTGTAGTTTATTTGTGGTTATTTATATGGTATTTGCTTTTAAGTTTGTTTTTTATAGTTACGTTGTTGTTTATTTTGAAATTTATTTTTTATAGTTGTTTTTCTATTCATTGTGTTATTTATTTTTGACATAGTTCCTTTGGTATGGATTTTGCTACTTATTTTATTATTTTGCAGCCGTTTAGATTGTACCATAAATAAGAGCAAGTCGATTACATTTTATATCAATCAACTTGCCCTTACTTATTTGCCCTATAATGTTTTATAACTGTTCCGAAACATAGAATTTATTTGAAATGTAAGTTTGTAAATTTAATGAATCGGAATAGTTAGTGTTATATACTTTGCACAGTATCCTGTTGTTATATTGCAGATAGCTCTGTATTTTTAGATTAATCTTATACCTTGTGTAATATTCTGCGATTATTCTTCAGCTTTACCACTGATCTTAGCAACTACTTTTTTCATAAACTCATCATTAAGCTTATATTTAGTCTTAAATACAACGTAAGCAAGAATGATGCCGAGAGCTGGTACAATGCACATCAGCACACGGATGGAGTTCTGTGTTGCTAAAGACTGTACTGCATTTGGAACGTATCCAGTTAACTCTAATACGAATCCGATTGCTAAAGCTGTAAAAGCTGCGGTCAGTTTTACGATTAATGTCTGAAGGGAGAATACGACACCTTCATTTCTGACACCTAATACATATTCGCCATAATCAACAACGTCTGCAAGGAAAACGGTAGCACATCCAAGTTCAAGACCTGTACCAGTTTTAACGATAATTCCCGCAATTGCAGTTAAAGGAATATTAGAAGGACATACAAATCCTACAATGAGCAGTAAGATAAGGCCGATTGGTGGAAGCGTACAAGCCATTAAGAATGCCTTTTTTCTGGATAATAATTTTGTGACTTTAGGGAAGATTAATAATCCAACTACCTCTGCAACAGATGCACTGATCATGAAAGCAGATAACATTCCGGCATTATTGCAAACATAGCTGAAATAATATGTAGCAACACCCATGATAGCCTGAATTCCAATATTGTATAATAAAATTAAGAGGACAGCCCATCTTAACTGGTCATTCTTTTTGATTACAGTGAAAATATCTCTGAATTTCATTTTCTCTGCAGTTCCGGTAGCCTGCTGTTTCTTTGGCAGGTTGATAACGCAGACAGCCATTGTAAAAATAAAGGTTGCTGCGATAATTAATGCGAATCTGTGGTAACCAGTATAGTTGCCGCCAAGTCCTTTGATAATCTGAACACCGAAGCCGGCGATGATAAGAGACTGACCGATGCTGGCAAAAATTCTTGGTAAAACAGATACTTTTTCACGTTCTTCCGGATCGGAAGTTAAGTTAGGAATAATAGACCAATACGGAATATCCATAATCGTATAAGTCATTCCCCATAAAACATAAACGACAGATGCAAATACACAAAGACTTACACCTGATAAATGAAAGTCTGTAAATACGGTAATGAATACAAAAGCGTTAATCAATGTACCGATAACAAGCCACGGAACGAATTTACCCCACCGGCTTCTCGTATTATCAACAATCATACCCATAAATAAATCGTTAAAAGCATCCCACAACTTTGCAACGAAGAACATACTTCCGATAAATGCGGGAGCAACTTTAATAATATCTGTAAAATAAATCATAGAAAAAGTTGCAATCATTCCATGCACCGGAAGATCAGGGAAGGAGGTATGCTGAAAAATGTAACCGTTACCCATGAACCGGACGGAAAGTGGTATTTTTCCCTGGTATATAACACCACTGTTACTGTTGTTTTCCATTTTTCCTCTCCTCTTTTTTTATTTGCGTGTTTCTTAACTTGATTGGAGTTTAGCATTTTAGAAAAAAGAATGACATTTGATATTCTATTTAAAAAATATGAATTTCTATTTTGGAAGATTGGATTAGAAGTGGGATTATGGTAGACTAATTGAGAATCACAGGAAATATTTTGAGAAAGAAAATGAAAGAAAATAGGAGAATATAAGAGAAAAATAAAAAAAGGGGCAAATAAAAAATGAAAGAAGATATATATGAAAATAAATGGGATAAACTACTGAAAATCCATACAATGGGACGCGATGATTCCAATGCAGGACAATATTATTATCCCTATGAACCAACGCCATATTCTGTATTAGAAAGGCTGGCAAACACAGGAATCATAAGAAAAGGCAATACACTTCTTGATTACGGGTGTGGAAAAGGCCGTGTAGACTTTTTCCTTGCCTATCAGACCAGATGCAGGTCCATCGGCGTGGAATATGATGAGAGAATCTACAATAAAGCAATAGAAAACAAAGAAAAAGCCATTTCAGCAGGAAGAGTAGCATTTAAAGCGGAAAATGCCGAATACTTTTCTGTACCAAGAGAAGTAGATAGAATTTACTTCTTTAACCCATTTTCACTTGAAATTTTGCAAAAAGTGATACACAGGATACTAGAATCCTATTACGAAAAACCAAGAGAGATAAAACTACTGTTTTATTATCCGTCAGATGAATATATTTCTTATTTAATGACCGTAGATGAATTTATGTTTGAAGACGAAATAGATTGCAGAGATTTATTTCCGGGAAATGATATGAGAGAGCGGATTGTGATATCTGGATTATAAATACTTCAATCAGAAAATGATATTACTTATCTATTATATTCGGTAATGAAATTGCGGCGTTTTTAATATCATTTTCATATAATATTATTGCAATGAGTAAAATAATTGCTGGAATATATCTTTTATACGATTTTATAACATTAATCTTATATACATTGATTTTATTTTTGTAATCTTCTCTGCTATCTCTCTGGATATTACAAAATTCAAAATTACCACAAATTTTAATAATACGAGGCAGGATAAAAATGGAAAATAAACATATTCAAAATAATCGAAATGAAAATAATAAGAAAAATGACACAACAAAAAAGAGAGGGAAAATACATATTCAAGAAAATGAATATATAAAAAATCGAAATAATTTTTACAATCAGGAAGATATTCAAGGAAATGTACACTATGACAGTACACATAAAGAAGGACATTCTCATAAGCATGAGGAATTGTCAGAACATCAACATATTGGTAAATCAGAAAAGTCATCAGTGAATCAGCACACTCATAAATCAGGAGAGTTGTCAGTGAATCAGCATACCCATACCCATGTAGATGCAAACGGAAATGTTTATACTCATACACACACCCATTCGCCCCAAATCGTGAAAAACGAACTAAACCGCATTGCCCGGATTATAGGTCATATGAAGTCTATAAAAATTATGATTGAATCTGGAAGAGACTGCAGCGAAGTGTTAATCCAGCTCGCCGCTGTAGATGCCGCAGTCAAGAGCCTTAGCCGGGTTATATTGAAAGAACATATGTCAACTTGTATTGTTGATGCGATAAAAACGGGGGATGATGAGGCGATTGAAGCATTGAATGATGCGATAGACAAGTTTATGAAGTAAATTCTGGAGTTCGTCTGCCTCGCCAGCTCGGTAATTCAAAATTCACCATTGACATTTGGAAAGAAAAGGATTATTATATGCAAACAAGTTCGTTAGTGAACTAATTGCCGAAAGGCAACCTAAGGAATATGAAAAAGATACATAACAGGAGGATAAAACTATGCGGGATTCGTTAATTAATACCTGTGGAATGAAGATGCGTAAGCTTCTTGATAAAAAGTCAGAGGTGTTTGCACAGAAATACGGAGTGAGAAATGTAGAACTGGAGATTCTTTTATTTTTATATCATTCACCATGTGGTGATACAGCAAAAGATATTGTGGAGGAGAAGAATTTATCCAAAGCACACATTTCAAAGTCTGTAGATAATTTACGGGCGAAAGGTTTTGTCGTTTTGACAGAGGATGAGAATGACCGCAGAAAGAGACACATTGAGTTAACTGAGAAGGCTGTGGAAGCAGCGAAAAATATGCTGGAGGTTCATAATGAATGTAAAGAGGTTGTCATGCGTTATGTGACGGATGAGGAGAAAAAACTTATGAACCAGATAATGCAGAAGATGCTTCGCAGTCTGGATGAGGAACTTCAAAAGTAACAGAATTACTTTACGGAAATATTTACAGATAGCATTTACAGGAAGTATTTTTAATGGCATCGACTGATAATGCCACTGGAAAATGACCGGGAGAAATTTTAGATAATTTTTGGAGTATTGATGAAGATGATGACCAAAGAGTTAGTCAGATTAGAAGAAAGGAATGCAGTATATGAAGTCAGTGGCAATAGAAAGGGAATTTGGCAGCGGAGGACGGGATATCGGAATTCGCATCGCGAAAGAGGCACAGATTCCTTACTATGATGGACAGTTGCTGATTGAGGCCGCGAAAGGATATGGCATAGAGATTGCAGCTCTTAAGGAGTTTGACGAGAATAAAGTAGGAAGTTTTCTCTATAATATCGCGATGATGGCAGGCTATAATCAGTATGAAAATATGGCGAAAATTAATGAGATTTTCTATGGAATGAAAGAGACAATCAAGAATCTTCATGCAGAAGGTCCGGCGGTTTTTATCGGAAGATGTTCTACAGAAATTTTGAAATCCTGCGAAGATGTTGTGACAGTTTTTGTTCGCTGTAGTGATAAGGAGAAGAGGGTACAGCGCATTTTTGATAAGGAAAATGTAGACACGATGCAGAAGGCACGTCGTTTAATGGACAGAAAGGATTGGGGCAGGGAAAAGTATTTTAAGTTCTGGACGAAAAAGGACTGGAAGGACGAGAAGAACTATGATCTGGTTCTTGATACAGCGAAGTTTTCTTTGGAGGAGTGCTCAGAGATTTTATTGAAGAGGATGAACGAGTAGGCATTGGAAAGTATAATAATAAACGATGCTGATTTTTGATGAACATAGTAGTCAGAGTAAAATTGTTTTGACAAAAAGTAGTTGGAGGACATAAAGAATGACAAAAATATTTAAAAATATGGCCCCATACTGGTATATGATCGTTGCGATTGTGCTGTTGCTTATTGTGCAGGCGTTTGGCGATTTGTCGCTGCCGCAGTATACGTCAGATATCATTGATGTGGGAATTCAGAATAAAGGTGTGGAGCATATTCTTCCTGTGAAAATGACGGAGGATGAGTATGAGATTTCGCAGTTGTATATGACTTCGAAAGAGAAGAAAATATGGAAAGATACTTATAAGAAAAAAGGTGAGTATTACATTTGCAAGGCGGAAGATGAGGAGAAGCTGGATCAGTTAGATGATACATTTCTTACAGCGATTTTCTTAAATCATAACATGTCAAATGTAAAAGAATCGCAGTTTAAGAAGATGATTAAGAATTCGATTGCTTCGAATCCTGCGATGGCTCCGATGAAGGATAAAATAGATGATATGAGTGTCGATGAGATTGGAAAGATGCTCAACATGAAGTTTAAAAGCTTTCAGGAGGAAGATGATAACGGGAAAAAGGTTACTTACGTTGATGTGCGCCCAATGCTGTATCAGATGAAGCAGACAGGAATGATGAGTGCCAAAGATATCCAGAAGTCCAGAGAAGAAATCGAAAAGAAAATGAATGATATTGGAGAGAGTACTTTATTTTCTACAGGTGTTGCCTATGCGACAAAATGTGATAAAGCTGCAGGAGTAGATATCGATAAGATACAGACAGATTATCTCTGGAAAGAAGGCGGCCGTATGCTTGGAATTGCATTTATGATTCTGGTAGCGGCGATTGGAGTCGGTTTTCTTGCTTCTAAGGTAGGTGCGAGTATTGGCAGGGATTTGCGAGGAAAAATCTATAAAAAGGTTATGGGATTTTCAAATGCGGAAATGAACCGTTTTTCTACAGCATCTCTTATTACAAGAAGTACAAACGATATTCAGCAGATTCAGATGGTTACAGCAGTTATGCTGAGACTTCTTTTGTATGCACCGATTATCGGAATTGGTGGAATTATTAAAGTGTATCAGACCGGAGCAGGAATGGAATGGATTATTGCTCTTGCGGTTGTTGTGATTCTCGGATTTGTTATGCTGCTTGTTTCGATAGCGATGCCGAAGTTCAAAATTATGCAGACATTAGTAGATGGTCTTAACCTTGTTTCCAGAGAGATTTTAACAGGACTTTCTGTTATTCGTGCATTTGGCAGAGAGAAAACAGAGGAAGAGCGTTTTGATGAAGCGAATAAAAAGTTGACAGGTACGCAGCTTTTTACAAACCGTATTATGACGTTTATGATGCCGGGAATGATGTTTATCATGTACAGTGTTACCATTCTAATCACATGGGTTTCCGCACAAAAAATTGATGCGGGTACGTTACAGGTTGGTGCGATGACAGCGTTTATTACTTATGCAATGCAGATCGTTATGGCATTTCTTATGATGACAGCGATGTCTATTATGGTACCAAGAGCGGGTGTTGCAGCAGATCGTATTGATGAAGTTCTTAAGACAGAAGCTTCTGTTCAGAATGTGAAGAAGCCAGAAACGCTTAAGGAGCATAAAGGTGTTCTGGAATTCTCACATGTGGATTTCAAGTATCCGGGAGCAGAACATAACGTGCTTTCTGATATTGATTTTAAAGTGGAGCCAGGCAAGACAACGGCAATTATCGGAAGTACCGGCTGTGGAAAGTCTACGCTGGTTAATCTGATTCCAAGATTTTATGATGTGACAGGTGGACAGATTACATTAGATGGCAAAGATATTCGCCGGATTTCTATGGAAGAACTCCGAGAGGAAATCGGATTTGTGCCACAGAAAGGTGTTCTTTTCTCAGGAACAATCGCTTCTAACCTGCGATTTGGAAAAGCAGATGCGACAGATGAGGATATAAAAGAAGCAGCAGAAATTGCCCAGGCGACAGAATTTATTGAGACGAAAAAAGAAAAATACGACAGTCCGATTGCCCAGGGCGGAAGTAATGTATCTGGTGGACAGAAACAGCGTCTTGCGATTGCAAGAGCGATTGCGAAAAAGGCAAAAGTACTTGTATTTGACGATAGCTTTTCCGCACTTGATATGAAGACAGATGCAGCACTTCGTAAGGAATTAAATGAAAAGGTGCAGGATGCATCTATCGTAATTGTAGCGCAGAGAGTCAGCACGATTTTACATGCAGATCAGATTCTTGTTTTGGATGATGGAAAGATTGTTGGAAAAGGAACACATGAAGAACTGCTGAAAAACTGTGAGGTATATCTTCAGATTGCTAAGTCACAGCTTTCTGAAAAGGAGCTTGGACTTGAGAAATTAGGTTTGGCAGAAGAAAAAGCAGAGAAGGAAACAAATAAGAAAGAAATCCTTTCTACAAAAATTGATGAGAAAGAAAATAACAAATTAAAGGAAAAGTCTGATGACAAGAAGTTAAAACATAAGAAAGGAGGTAAGTAAAATGGCT
>OGOX01002349.1_pt1 | contig 11025 bp, 11 predicted proteins | sample 1552761 | NCBI WGS metagenome assembly OGOX01 (sample SAMEA2580212, study PRJEB22360) | human gut metagenome | biome: human gut; feature: human-associated habitat; material: faeces | place: Denmark | collected 2008/2010
TTGCCCAGGGCTAAGGACAATCATTGGGCTTTCAGCCCGCACAAATTGAGTTTTGCCCCCCCCTTGTTTTTAGTGTCCTTGGTACCTATCTGTCAAGTTGTCAACTTACAAACTCTTAAGCATATCTTCTGTTGTATCGTAGAAGTTGGTGCTGTTTTCGTTGATTGTTATTTTACTCTCCTGAGGTATGGCATCCTTGTTAACGACAGATTGTACTGGCAGACTGCTGGCGAGTGCGGGGACGAGCCAATTGTTATTCCACAGTTCGGTTTGTTGGCCGGCAACCAGGCGACACAAGGGCGTGTCGTAGGGCGAAGGCGTGTTGTTGGCTTTATCCAGTTTGTTTGTCAGACTCTGCAACCACAGTTTGAGATAGTCTGCGTTAGGCATGTTGATTAAGCGCTGGCGAATGCGCAGCAGCAAGTCGTCGTGGTTCTCAGGAAGGCCCATTTTGCGTGCCTGCGTATAACTCACAATGTCACCGATAATGCGCAAAGCATAATGGGCTACGGGCATGTTTTCGATGGCAATTTGCAAGGCAATGGCAGCCATCGCGTCAGCGTTGCCAATGATTGTAATGATATCGGGTAATTTATCCTCCGCCGTTTTCGATGTGGTAGGATTCTCATCCGTAAGGTCTATTGAAAGCACATGGGTGAGTTTCTCACCATAATCACCGTTCATTACCCTTTTGTGTATGCGGCACAATAGTGAGCGCAACTGTCCGGAATTGGGGAATTTGCGTGCAAACTGCAGGACGTAGAGCAAGTGCTTTTGCAGGTTGTGCTGCTTGCCGTCGATAACGGGCGCATGCTCCAATATGTACAGTTTATCGGGTTTGATGCTGTTTGTCACCACATCGTCGGTGATGCGTGTCTTGTCGGTGTTCATGCGCAAACCAAGGCTTTCAAGCACCTGCTGCAAGATGTATGAAATACGTTCGAGCTGGTTGCTATTATTGCAGAATATGCGGTAATCATCGCGGTAGCGCAGCACCTCATACCCCTGCGTAATGCCCTCGCGCTCCAATGCCTCGTGCAGCAGCAAGTCGGCGTATGACAGCACAATCTCGGCCAATATGTCAAACAGCGTGCTGCCTTGCGGAATGCCAGCGTTGTGGCCATGCTGCATGCCGTGCAGCAGTTTGATAATGTCGTTGGCGAGCGCATGATTGCTGTCGGTGGCCTTTTGTGTGTTGCGGCGCGACAAAGCCCAATCTATAGTTTGCGGATTGATAGAGCCATAGCAGTTGGTAATGTCGGTTACAAACATATATCGGTAGTCAACCGCCAATTCGAGGCTGCGTTGCTCCATGTTTCGCCACCAGTTAAATATGATGGTGCTGTTGTGAAACTTCTCCACTTTAGCCGGCACCACAGGCAGTCCGCCCGCCATGATGTGTGGCACTTGGCAAGCGTTTAAGTTCTGTGAGATGCTTTGCCAAGCCTCAGGCGTGCAGAGTGTGCGTACCATAAAGTAGTAGAGGTACGGGTTGCACAGCGTGAGGGGGCGTACTGCGTAGTGTCCGTCTTTGTTGAGCAATATGTCAATATTAACCCCGTTGCAACTGTTTATGTCAATCGATTGGTGCAGGCACTCGGTGTAGGGACGGTTGCCCACCGTATTCTGTACATGATTGAGCACATTGTCAAAGTTGAAGTATTCGGGCATTTCAAAATTGTGGTAGTGCGCCGAAGTCATGAGCAGGGCCTTGGCTTCGTCGGCTGTGAGGTCGAAAAAGAGCTTTGTCGTATCCTTGTCTTTGTTGAGTTTCTTGAGATGCTTGATAAAATCTTCGCGCTTTTGGTCTTCGGAATTTGTCATAGTTGCTTATGTTTTGTTTGTTTTCGTTGGCAAAGTTAAGCAGCAATGTCTGCGTTATCTTGTATTTTGCAATGTTGAGGCTGTAATGTCCAAAGTTTTCGAATTTGTTGTTGCAACGTTCTAATTGCGCCAAACCAAAATATTTTGCGTTTGCTTGTTAACAATATTGGTGTTTTTGTCATTAAGAAGTGTAGCCCCAACCGCTGCGGCGGCATGCTGAAAATTATAATTTCGCGAGATGTCATGTTGCGGCAATATATGCGTGATTTTATAAATATTGTGTTAATGCGTGTGTAATTGGTGGGGCGTAAAATGCTTTTAACTATATTCGCGTTACGGAACGAAAATAATGCCGTAATGCTAATGCTATGAGATTATGACGAAAAACGAGAAAGCGAGTTTGATGCGTGTGGTGGCCGACTTGATAAGGGCTGACGGCATAATAGACTGCAAAGAAATAAGCTATTTAGAAAAAATGCGTGCGCGCTATCACATAGCGCCCGACGACGAGTGTATGGCCGAAAAACTGACATTTGCCGATGTGTTGCACATATTGTTGCAGTCAGATGCGGCATTGCGCCAACAACTTATAACGGACTTTACTGAGGTGGCCATGTCCGACAATTATTGTGCCCGTGCTGAGGCCTTGCTCATATTGGCCCTGCGTTATTGCTTGGAGAATGAAAATAACGAGTCGGTGAGCATGCTGTCGGTGAACAATGATTATATGCAATTTGATGACACCCAGATACTGTACGTAGAGTGTCAGTACGACGCGCACGTCAACAGCTGCATAGAGGCGCATTACGACGAGTTGGCAAGCAAAATACGCTTGGCGGGGTTTGACTTTGTGTATATCCCCCGCCTGCAATATGACAGCATTCAGCCCGAAGTGTTGTTTCAGACCATCAAATTCCTTTACCCCTCAGTCAGCAACGAGCGTGCGCAAAATGTGCAGCAGCGCTTGTGCCACCTCACTACACCCGAATTCTGCCGCGATTTGCTCTCTGCCAAACTTGGCGTGAAGCAAATGTTGATGATTGCGCCATCGCTGATGGTGAAGGTAGGCGAGTCGGAGGTTGAAGGCAAGAGCTATTCAAACTTCATGCTGCTTGAGTTGGGAAAGGACATTGTAAGTGATATAAACAAGCTGCTTGCCACCTTTGCACAGCATTTCAGTAATATGAGATTGAACTATTGGCACAATACCCCTGGCCATTTTGTGTACAAGGGGTTTTATCGTCAGTTGTTCGATTTGCTCATGCTGCGCCGCGGCATCAAAAGCACGGTGGTGATTGACACGGTGAACGGGCACATACGCTTTCCGGATGCTGATGCCAAAATAGAGAAAATACACCGTCGCGAAAAGGCCCTCTATGCACTGTTTATGCTCGAGGCCGCCAATGGTGGTATCAACTTTACGCCGCCGACCGGTGGCCAAAAGTCTTTGGACAAGTTTAACCGTCACATGGACCGCTTGATGCAGAAGTATCGCATGATATATGCCAAGTTTGGCGGCACGCTGTCTAAAGCACCCAACATTTGCGATTACAGTACGCGTGGCCCCATGCTGGCTTTACTAAAGAAGCAAATCAAGGCCCTTGGCAATTTGCTATACCACGTAGACAGCTATTGCATTGTGCGTAATGAGCTGTTGGGCAATTATACCATTGACTTGCCTGCAACCATGTTCTATTGCTCGAACGAAGACGGCGAACTTGTGCCACTGCTCCAAGATGAGGAGTGGCAGCACATTGCAGCCTTATAGACCGGCTTGTCGTGTGTGCCACGTGACGAGTGGGCAGTGGAAGGCGTGTTGCAATATTGCACCGTGGCTTAATGCGCAAAATTATGGTTTTGCATATAATATTGCAGAATATGTGTAAACGGCACGCCGCCAGTTTAACTTTGCACTAAGAATAACAAATTGAACTCATTGGATAATACCACGTTAATAAAGTGATGTATCTGGTAGAGATTTCGATTAACAAGTAAATAGGTCCAACGCTATAAAAACTCCCAATTATGACAAACACACGCATTCCAGGTTTGAGTTTCTCGCTCAAGCGCGCATTGGGCATCACCCGTGCCAAACAACAGTTTGCCCGCACAACGGGCATTCCAACCACACGTGCTGGTGTGGAGCGTAAAATAGGTCGCGCTTTGCTCAAGGCATTGTTTGGCAAATAAAGTGTGGCGCGTATGATGACTTGTATCCGTAGTCATCGCCATGCGCTGGCTTTTCATCTTAATTTATTGCTGCCTGGTAAACGTAAGCATGCGAACGGACTCAAGCACCAAACGCTACCTCTAATGGGGGCGACGCGTCCCAAGGCTGCTGAAAAAATATCTTTTATGTTTGAAAATACTTGGGATAAAATTATTGATTGGTTTCACGAATAGTTCTAAAATGCAAAATACTTATGAAAACAAAACTTGTAATAGCAGCTTGTGCGCTGTTTATGTCATGCGCATCGTATGCGCAAACATTTGATGTCCCGGCAAGTGCTCCTGGGTATATCGAAAATCCGTCGTGGGACATTAAGGCTGGACTGCCAAAAATCGATCAAATTATCTTTACTCGTGAAAAGACGCAGGTGTTTTTTGAAACTTACTCGAAAGGATATGCTTGGTGTCAGATAGATAAAGGAACCTACATCAAGTGCAAGCCAAGTGGCAAGGTCTTGAAACTGCTGAAGGCAGATGGCATAGCCATTGCGCCAGGACAAACATACTACCGTGACAGTGAAACGCCTATTTATTTTAACCTCACCTTTCCAGCTTTGCCGCAAGGCACCACATCATTTGACTTGATAGAGTCGGCTACGAGTGATTGGAAATTCTACAATGTCAGAAATGAATCAATGAATACATTTGCCATTTCTTCTCAGGACTATGTCAATCCTAATGGTATCGGTGGCGCTATTAATATTGATGAGTTGAAGGAAGATAATCTGCGTGCAGGTGGTAAAACATCGTCTCCCAGAAACCCAGAAGTGGTGGATAATGCTCTCGTAGAAGTGCCGGCTACATATCCTGGTGGTGTGGATGCTTTAGTACGGTTCGTAAACCAAAATGTTGTATACCCGGTCAGTGCTTGGGAGAATAACTTGCAAGGTACAGTAATCGCTCGTTTCAAGGTAGATGTGGACGGCAAGGTAAGCAGCGTGAAAATAGAAAAGTCTCTTTCACGCGATTGCGACAAAGCAGTGGTCGATGTTATTCGCAAACTTCCTCGTTTCGTCCCGGCCAAGCATAAAGGCCGCCCTGTGCCGGTTTGGTTCCGATTGCCAGTGAGATTCCGTATTGCCAGTGATGCGCCAGCGTTACCCAATTAAGCTGTAGCATGTGTGTATTCTTCTCGTACGTAATTAAAAGCTTTAGCTATGGAAGATATTCAAGAAAAACAAGAGCCAACTCAAGAGGAAATTCAAGAATTTGTTAATCAGGTTTATGATTTCGCAGTTGACTTGTACACAAATCAGAATATGAATTGGGGAGAAGTTCGACAAGAACTGATTAATCAAGGTGTTACTCCTGGAGTTGCATCTGTTGTTGTTTCAAATTTACAAGAACAGGAACGGCAAGCTAAGAATGAGATGTCTAATAAGGAGTTAGGTTATGGTGCCTTATGGGCAGTTGGGGGAGTCGCATTAACTGCTCTTACTGGTGGCTATTTAATATTTTGGGGTGCCGTGATGTGGGGAGGTTGGCTTATACTAAGAGGTATTTGGCATAAAATAAATTAACCAAAGTTTCCCACCCGTTTTATTGGGGGTGGGAAACTTTGGTTAGTTACAAAATAGCCATCGCGATAGCAGCACAAGCTTCGGCGTCGGCCAAAGCGTGATGGTGGTTTGTAATGTCATAACCACATCGTGCGGCAATAATGTCGAGGGTATGATGCCCTTTGGGCCAAACTTTACGCGAGGCGATGCAAGTGCAGTGAAATTCGTAGTCAGGATAATCCATCTGATACACGCGGAATACAGCCTTCAGACAACTTTCGTCAAAAGCCTTGTTGTGGGCCACGAGAGGAAGCCCCGTTATCTTGGGCTCTATCCGTTTCCACACCTCAGGAAATATTGGCGCATCTTCAGTATCGGCAGCGCAAAGGCCGTGCACCTTACTGCACCAGTAATTATAATATTCAGGTTCAGGCTTGATGAGCGAGTAAAACTTATCCACTATCTCACCGTCACGCACAACAACGATGCCAACCGAGCAAACCGAGCTGCGCTCGTTGTTAGCCGTTTCAAAATCTATTGCGGCAAAGTCCTTCATGTCAGAACAACTTATTGATTTTCTGCATTTGAGTAAGTTCCTCTTTCCTGCCATATTTCTTGGGTGTCGCAAATTTTGCGACTACCGGCTCGCCTTCAAGTTCTTCCCTCAATGCATTATTGATATGCTTTGCTATTGTTTTGTAGTCTCTTTCATAAAGTTGAGCAATTTGCTCTCTGTTGAGCCAAACAGAATCATTCTCTAATTTTACTTCAAGTTGGGTGTTGCCTCCTTCAGTTGTGTATAGAACTATAGACGAACCGTTATTGGCAATAATTTTATGTTCTGCCATATTCTTTCTTATTGTGAGTTGGTGTACAATATTTTATTTACTTTCTGTCGGAAAGAGGCGACATTTCGCTTATGAGGCTTTTATAGGCTGTACAAAAAAAAGAGTGCGTCGTTTTGACACACCCTCTTTTCTGTCGGAAAGAGGTGGCATTTCGCTTATGAGGTTTCGCAAAAAAAAGAGAGAATATAAAATATATCCTCTCTTTTCTGTCGGAAAGAGGCGACTCGAACGCCCGACCCCTACGTCCCGAACGTAGTGCGCTACCAACTGCGCTACTTTCCGATTTTGGTAGTGCAAAGGTAGGAACATTTTGTGAAATATCCAAGCGGTAGCCCAAAAAATTACTTCTTTATGACTTTACGCGCCCGTCCGTCGGAGCCAACTTCGATGTAAACCCCTGCAGGCAACTGATGGAGTGGGGTGGTGGTAGTAACCTTTTGGCCGGTCGTATTGTAGATGGCTCTGCTTGTGGCAGGGGCGCTGGTGGGGCAATCACCCACCCCCGTGAGCCACCAGGTGTAATAAGCCATCAAACTGTCCACAGTGGCTACGCGTGTGGCCAGGTGTTGCAGCGTTTCCTCCACCTGGGTGTGCAGACTGTTCTGTACTTGCAATTTGATGTTTTGCTGCGCATTGCAAGTCAGTCGTATGGTTTCGAATGCAGTAGTGTTGCGTTGTTCAAAAGCATGAAGGCGGTTGGCCACCTCGGTGTAAATGCTGTTGTGCACCTCGTTCCATACGTCAACGTAGGCTTGCACAAAATCGGGGCGTGTAAACAACTTGTTGTAGTAAAAGCAAATGGCATAGTGCGGCACGCCCCATTCGTCGTCGGGCGTGGTGAACGAAGAGTCAAAATCCCACGGCGTAGCCATTTTCAGTTTTGACGTTTCGGGGTGCAGCGGGTCAAGGTTTTGGCGGTACATATACATGTTGCTGCCCCAAGCGTCCTTCGTGCCCAGATAGTCGTGTGCCAGCACCCATCGCGCAAAAGAGTGCAAGTCGGCAATACTGTCCAAGGGGCGGTTGTTGTATAGCGAGTCCTCAAAAGCCTCAATACAGTTTACAATCTCGTCCATTTGTCCAGCAGTTGTCTCGTTCAAGTCGGGGTACTTGAAAGTCCAACCCATAGAGCTCTCCTGGCGTGAGGTTTTGAAATAAGCACCATCGGCATTCCACCAATAGGCGTCGTTCTCGGCTATAAAGCCACTATCGTCCACCTGTATGCGCCCGTCACCACGAGCGATGGCCTCAATAAGATAGTATATGCCACGGTATTTCCCGTTCAAGTATACCTGCACAAAGTTTCCCTCGGGCGCCCATTCTGCCCCCGTGGCGCGACTCACTTCAGTGCCAACCAGTGGCAAAATACACGTTTGTTGGTTGGCAAACACCTTCGAATGCCATGTGCCGCGCAGCAGCACCCAATCCTTATGTTTGTATACTTTGCTGCCCCGCATCAGCAGGTCGGCCTTTTTTACCAACTTTATTTTGTAAGGCAGTTGCTCCTTGGCTGAGGCCGCCGATGTGTTGCCGCGCACCTTGATGGACATTCCCGATGCGCCCTCGGCCCATTCGCCGCTATCGTAGAGCGTGTCCGTGCCAGTAGTCATAACCATTCGTCCCATCACTTTGGTACGGTTGCCAATGCCCACACCTGTGCCCCCCTCGGGTGGGTAAACTATATCGAAGGTCGGTTCTTCGCCATCGATGGTAGTGATGTAAAGAGTTACGGGGCGTGGGTCGCCCGACGTGTTAAGGCTTTTCGCGCTGTTGTCTGCGGTATACGTCATTATAGCGTGGCAGCATACCGCCTGGTATACTGCCACGAAGATCATGATAAATCGTAGCAAAATGTGTCTGTGTTAGCTCAGCTTGTATATATAAAACGTGTAGTGCGTTGTGTCCTCAGCACAGGAGCTGGTGGCTACTTGCTGGTTTACTTCTTCACCGTCACATCAATCACAATTTTCGGGTGGTCGGGGTCGTTGGTGATAAGCAGCACGCGACGGCGGCCTTTGAAGTATGATGTGTTGGTGCTGATCGTAATCTTCATTTTCTCGGTGTGGCCCGGGTCGATGCGGCGCTTGTTCAAGCTCACACTGATGCCAGGGTTATACACCTGCAAGGCGCTGATAACCAATGGCGTTTTGCCCGTATTGGTCAGCATTACCTGTCCGTTCACCTTTTTCTTCTTGCCCAACGGGCCGAGGGTGAGGTGTGTGCTGTCAAGCTGAGCCACGGGTGCAAGGGCGTGTTGCGTGGGCGTGTCGAAAAAGTCGGGCAGCAGTGTGGCCGACACGTTTATTTCCGTTTCCTTGCTCACGCGGTCGCCCATAAAGCGGCTCAGGTAGATGCTTGTTTGCGTCAGTCCCATGGTGTGCAGTTCGTTGCTGTTGAGCGTGAGCAATATGCGTCCCACACGTCCGGGGCGAATCACAGCCGGGTCGGCCTGTGCCGTCAGGTATTTTGGCAAGTGCATCAGTTCGGGTCGGAACGACTTTTTGCTCGAGTTGAGAATAGACAGCACATAAGTGGGCGAGTCGCCGCGGTTCACGTCGTCAAACTCCACATCGTCCGTGCTCAAGTAGTATTCGCCCACTTTATAGGGATATTCGGTGGTAGCCTCGGCGTTAGTCATCGACACCACGCCCATCAGCGACAAGTAGTGCGGTTGTTGGTCAAGATTGGTGTACACGGCCAGCCCCTTGTTAAAGTGGCCCAGCATCTCGGCATTGTAGGTGGCCTTGATGTAGCCCATGCTGCCAGGCCCTATGGCCGTGGTAGTCCATTCGGCATTGGTGCAGCCGCAGTCGGTGCGCACGTTGGTTATGAGCAAGTCCTGAGTGCCCTTGTTCATCACCTTGAATGTGGCAGTTTGCGGCACATGCCAAAGCAGTGTGCCAAGTTCCTGAGTTGTATGGTCAAATTCTATTTTAGGCTGTGCCATTGCAGCCATTGAGGCCACGAGGGCAAAAGCCAGCAGCAGTATATGTTTCATGATGACAGTTTGCAGAGAATGCGTAATAAAATTGCGTTGCAAATTTAAGAAAAAAAAGTGAGACTGCATTTGGTATCAATATAAGTTGCTATCTTCGCAGAACATAATAGACCCCGCTGACGGATTTCTTTGTTAACCCGTTACCTCGTTAACCAAGAGATCCGCCAACGGATTAGAACAAGCAAACACAAGTCAATGAAATTCATATCGTGGAATGTAAACGGCCTGCGTGCCTGCGATGGCAAGGGCTTTAGAGAGAGTTTTGCAGCGCTCGATGCCGACTTTTTTTGTCTGCAAGAGACAAAGATGCAGCCCCATCAGCTCGACATGGCGTTTGAGGGCTATGAGTCGTATTGGAATTCGGCCGAAAAGAAAGGCTATTCGGGCACAGCCATTTTTACGCGTCACAAACCGTTGAACGTGACTTATGGCCTTGGTATTGAGGAGCACGACCACGAGGGCCGTGTCATCACCCTCGAAATGCCGCAGTTCTACCTTGTCACCGTGTACACCCCCAACTCGCAGGACGGCCTGCGCCGGCTCGACTATCGCATGACGTGGGACGATGCCTTTCGCCAATATTTGCTGTCGCTCGACGCCAAGAAACCCGTGGTGGTGTGTGGCGACTTGAATGTGGCACATGAGGAGATAGACTTGAAAAATCCCAAGACCAATCGCAAGAATGCCGGTTTTACCGACGAGGAGCGTGCCAAATTCACCCAACTGCTGCAGGCCGGCTTTACCGACACCTTCCGCTATTTCAACCCCACGCTTGAGGGTGTGTACTCTTGGTGGTCGTACCGGTTCCGTGCCCGCGAAAAGAATGCCGGGTGGCGCATCGACTATTTCCTGGTGTCAAACCGCTTGCAGCCACAGCTCACCGATGCCAACATTCACAACGAGGTGTTTGGCTCCGATCATTGTCCGGTGGAGGTGGACATTGACTTTTGACAGACACAACGGTGCGCCCGTTCAGCGTCAGTCAAAATCAGCTTGAAAACTGGGGCGTACGTATGCCGGTACCTCTGTAAAAAAGGAAAACGAGGTTTATCTGCCATCTTACACTTTTTGGGTGTAACGCGCTGATAATGAAGTGATTGCGCAGTGTAGGATAAGTAAAACCTTGCCTACACACTGCTTGCACTCAGCGTGGCGGTCTGCATGACGGGGCGCAAAACCAGTAATAGCAGGCCGTGCAACCGTTTCCTCCGACAGAAATGCCGCCCTCCCGCAACAGAAAATCCGCTTCCTCGTCACAGAAATTGCCGCATCGGATTACCGAAAAATCCGTCCCATGCACGCCGTGCAGGTTGGTGCAAGTGCACGTGCAATTAGTGCACGTGAGTGTAGGTGGTTTTGAATGTATCTTACACTGCGTAATGTACTGAAAATCATGCTGTAACGCACAATTAGTGTAAGATGCAAGTAAAAGATGTGGAAACGGTCTGACGCGTGTGCGCGCGAGGGCGGGTGCAAAATAAATCTTACTCAAGTTTCGGATTTAGCAAGGACGGGCTGAAAGCCCAATGGAGCGCATAGCCCAGGGCAAGCGAAGCGGCGCCCTGGGTATCACGTGTTGGAGCAGTCGCGCCCTGTAAGGGCAAAAGCTTTAAGACATGGCGCAGGT
>OGOX01002368.1_pt1 | contig 10946 bp, 9 predicted proteins | sample 1552761 | NCBI WGS metagenome assembly OGOX01 (sample SAMEA2580212, study PRJEB22360) | human gut metagenome | biome: human gut; feature: human-associated habitat; material: faeces | place: Denmark | collected 2008/2010
GTCGCTGACGAGCTGGCAGCAGGCGTATGAACGGATAAAGCGGCTGTAGCGCAGCAAAATAGGGACAAAAAATAACAGCCCAATTCTCAAATTATGAGTCTTGGGCTGTTTTCTTATGCAATTTTTTAGGCGAAGCCAAGCATTAAGCCGATTTGTCTTACGATAAACGCTACGCACCAGGCCACAACAAGCTCATAGCCCATAAGGCAGAGAGTGCTGGTATCCGAGTTCAGCTCGCGGCGAATGGTAGCCAGCGCTGCAACGCAGGGCGGATAGAGCAGGCAGAACACCAGGAAGGTGTAGGCTGTGAGCGGCGAAAAGAGGCTTGCCAGATCAGGCGCACCGCCGTTGCCGACTGCCAGCACAGAAAGTGTACTGATGACAACCTCTTTAGCGGTAATGCCGCAGATAAGCGAGGTCGTTGCCTGCCAGCTGCCGAAGCCGAGCGGCGCAAAAATAGGCGCTGCCAGCTTGCCGATGGAGGCGATAACGCTGTCGGAAGCGTCTACCATGTAAAAGCGCACATCAAAGTTTTGCAGGAACCAGACGATGATGCTGACGAGGAAAATAACTGTGAAGGCCTTATGCAGAAAGTCCTTGGCCTTTTCCCACATATGCATGATAATGTTGCGCGCCGTCGGCAGACGGTAGGCAGGCAGCTCCATGACAAAGGGGACCGGCTTGCCACGGAACACCAGGCTGTTGAGCAAAAAGCCGGAGAGAACAGCTACGCAGATACCGGTGAGGTAGAGCGAAAGCATGACCAGGCCACCGTTATGCGGGAAGAAGGCGGCGATGAACATACCGTAGATGGGGAGCTTGGCGCTGCAGCTCATGAACGGTGTGAGCATGATGGTCATTTTGCGGTCGCGCTCACTGGCGAGGGTGCGTGATGCCATAATTGCCGGCACGCTGCAGCCGAAGCCGATGATCATCGGAACGAAGGAGGAACCGGAGAGACCGATTTTGCGCAGCATCTTATCCATAACGAAGGCTACACGCGCCATGTAACCGCTGTCTTCGAGCATCGAAAGGAAGAAGAACAGGGTGACGATGGTCGGCAGGAAGGAAAGCACGGCACCGACACCGGAGAAGATGCCGTCGATAATCAGCGAATGCATCGGCGGTGCAATATCCAGCACGGTGAGCGTGTTATCAACCGAAGCTGTTACAGCATCGATAACATTGCTGAGGATGTCGCTGAGAAAAGCTCCGATAACGTCAAAGGTGAGCCAGAATACAAGGCCCATGATAAGCACGAAAATAGGGATAGCATAGAATTTATGCGTTAGATAATGGTCGATTTTGACGGAGCGCAGCTGTGCTTCCGTATGCTTGGGCTTCTGCACGGTCTGCGTGCAGAGATCCTCGATATAGGCGTAGCGCATATCTGCCAGCGCTGCTTCCTTATCCGTTTTGAGGTTTTGCTCCATTTCGGTAACGAAGTGGCCGATGATATCACATTCGTTTTCCGAAAGCTGCAGCGCTTTGGCGAAATCGCTGTCACCTTCGATAAGCTTGGTGGCGGTAAAGCGCAGCGGCAGGTTCTGGCGGCGTGCTTTAGTTTCAATTAAATGGGCGATACTGTGAATAGCGGTATGCACAGGACCGCTGCAGAAATCAAGACGCTGTGGCAACTGCTGGTTTTGCGCTACCTCTACGGCGCGGCGCAAAAGCTCGCCTACGCCCTCGCCGGAGTTGGCGGTGATGGGGACAACCGGCACTGTCAGCGAATCCTCCATTGCCTTGATGTCAATACTGCCGCCGCTGCCTGTGAGCTCGTCCATCATGTTGAGGGCGATGACCATCGGGATATTCAGCTCGATGAGCTGCAGCGAAAGATACAGGCTACGTTCGATATTAGTTGCGTCGATGACGTTGATAATTGCGTCCGGCTTATTGTATAAAAGCAGGTCACGCGTAACAATTTCCTCCGAGGTGTAGGGAGAAAGCGAGTAGATGCCGGGCAGGTCGATGACGCCTGCATCGGGCACGGCGAGAATCGTACCTTCCTTTTTCTGGACGGTTACGCCGGGAAAGTTGCCGACGTGCTGGTTACTGCCGGTGAGATAGTTGAACAGCGTGCTTTTGCCGCAGTTCTGGTTGCCGACGAGGGCGAAATGCAGCTTCATGCTTCGCTCACCTCCGGCGTTACAGTGATTTTTGCGGCTTCCTCCGCACGCAGCGTCAGCTCGTAGCCACGCAGGGAGATTTCCAGCGGGTCACCGAGCGGTGCGCGCTTGCGTACCATGACGCGAGTGCGGGGCGTGAGCCCCATATCCAGCAGACGGCGACGCAGAATGCTGCCTTCGCCGCCGACCTTAGCGATGATAGCCTCCTGACCTAAGGGAAGCTTATCTAATGTAGTAGTTTCCATGATTTTGACCTTCTTTGATTGATTTTGCTTAAGCTTTAATTATATATATGAAGCATGAAGCGGTCAAGTAAAACAAAGCTTTTACCGATAAACTTTAATTAAAAAATATACAATGTAGATTTTGTTACAGCTTTACATGATGGTGCCGTTGGTGAGGCGGATTTTTTCTGCCTTGGCTTCTGCCAGCTGGCCCTGATTAATCATACCGTATTTATGCATAGCGGCCAGCACCAGCAGCTGACGTTTTTTGCAGCCCTCGGGGTTTTCCAGCGGATTGAGGCTGGTGGGCGCGTAGGGAAGCGAAGCAATTACGGCGGCCTCGGCCAGAGTCAGTGCCGAAGGTGCCTTGCCGAAGTAGGTTCTGCTGGCCTGCTTAATACCGGTGCTGCCTGCGCCGAAGTAGGTGGTGTTCAGATAAAGCTCCAGAATTTCGTCCTTGCTGTAATTGTCCTCCAGCATGAGTGAGAGCACAGCCTCTTCAATTTTACGCTCCATGCTTTGCTCGTGCGAAAGAAAAACGTTTTTGACAAATTGCTGCGTCAGCGTGCTGCCGCCCTGTACTACCTCGCCGGCGTTGATGTTGGCCAGTGCGGCGCGCAGAATGCCTTCCATGGCAATAGCGCCATGATTATAAAAAGCGTGGTCCTCAATAGCAATCAGAGCCTGCGGTATATCGCGCGACATGGCATCAAGACTTGTCCAGTTTGGGTTTTGACGGATAGGATCGATAACCTCATCCATATTAAAGGCCAGATAGAATTTATGTACGGGCGAGGGCCATTCCTCCTTGGGAGGCAGCAGGCTGGTGAAAAGCGCCATAGCGGCGGATTTTTCGTGCTTGCTGACCTTCTGCTGTTCCTGCTGTACGGGGGTGGTAGGCTGAGCCTTATCCGTAATGTTGTCATAACCAACCATGCCTATAAAAATAAGTAAAGCCATGATAATAATTTTAAACATAAGATACACCTCGTTAGTAATTTTGATATATTTTAAACAGTGACGTGTATAGCTTTCACGTCTATTGTAACAATAAAGTGTGAATTTGGCAAAAAATACTGGTATATTTACCTTTTAGGTAGTAAAATAAGATTGTAAAATGGATTATTGTCCCTTAGTTTTTACAAAAAAATTCACAAAGTGCTTGCAAAATTATACAGTTTGGTTGTATAATTATCGAGTACAAAGGAGGATGGATATGAAAGCAAGTGTTATCGGTGCAACAGGCTATGCAGGAGTTGAGCTTCTGCGACTTCTGGACGGACATCCGGAAGCGGAAATTGCCGTGATTACCTCTGAAAGCAGTACGGGAGAGGCGATTGCTTCTATGTATCCGCATTTGTCAGGACGCATTGAAAAGAATCTGCAGTCTATGCAGGAGCTGGATGCTATTGCAGCAGCAAGTGATGTGATTTTTATTGCCTTGCCTCATGGCCATGCTATGAAGATAGGCAAGCAGCTGCGAGGCAGTAAGACTAAGATTATTGACCTCGGCGGAGATTATAGATTTAAGGATTACCATGTGTTTGAACAGTGGTACAAGGTGAAGCATGAGGATCCGGAGGCACAGGCTGTCTACGGTCTGACAGAGCTTTTCCACGATAAGGTGCGCGGGGCGCAGCTGGTGGCAAATCCCGGCTGTTACACAACCTGCAGCATTTTGGCGCTGGTGCCGCTTTTAAAATATAAGCTGATTGAAACTAAGGGCATTGTGATTGATGCCAAAAGCGGTACGACCGGTGCGGGCCGCAGTTTGAAGGCAGGCAGCCTTTACTGCAGCGTCAACGAAAGCTTTAAGGCCTACGGTGTTGCTTCACACCGCCACACGCCGGAAATCGAGCAGATTTACAGTGAGTTTGCCGGTGAAGATGTAGTGATTCAGTTCACACCGCATCTGCTGCCTGTGGACCGCGGTATTTATGCAACCTGCTATGCACAGCTGAAGCAGGGCGTAACGGATGCACAGATAGAAGAGGCCTATCAGGCAATGTACGGCGATGAATTTTTCATCCGTCTGCGCGGCAAGGGAGTTTGCCCGGAATTGAAGAATATCCGCGGCTCCAACTATGTGGACCTTGGCTGGCAGACCGATAAGCGTACAGGCCGCATTATTGTGATGAATTGTATTGATAATCTGGTTAAGGGTGCTGCGGGACAGGCAGTGCAGAACATGAATGTAATGTTTGGCATTGATGAAGCTGCCGGCCTGCGTCAGCTGCCGCTTGTTCCTTAAGCTTGTTATAACTATTATACTATAAAACGGTGCTTAGCGGTGATGCTGCCGTAGAAGAAAAGATGTAAGCACCTGAGAAAGAGGGGAATCTCATGAAGAAAATCGAAGGCTGGGTGACTGCACCGCAGGGCTTTATTGCTGCCGGCATCAAGGCCGGTATCAAAGCCAGCGGCAATCATGATGTAGCTGTAATTTTCAGTACCGTGCCTGCTGCCTGCGGTGCGGTATTTACACAAAATAAAATGTGCGCTGCTCCTGTGCTCGTGAGCCGTGAGGTAAACAAGCACGGCTACGCGCAGGCTATTGCCGTAAACAGCGGCTGTGCCAACGCCTGCACGGGCGAGCAGGGCCTGGCGGATGCCAAGAAAATGCAGGTGCATACGGCAGAGCTTTTAGGCATCGCTCCGGAAGCAGTATTTGTCTGCTCCACCGGTGTTATCGGCCAGTTTTTGCCGATGGACAAGCTGCTGACCGGCATTGCCGATGCTGTCGACAGCTTGGACGAATGCGAGGGCGAAAGCTGCGCTATGGCGATTCAGACTACGGATACCTTTATCAAGCACGCTGCCTATGAAACGGAAATCGGCGGCAAGAAGGTAACCTTTGCCGGTATTGCCAAGGGTGCGGGCATGATTCATCCGAACATGGCAACTATGCTGACCTTCATCACTACTGATGCTGCCGTTGCTCCCGATGTGCTGAAGCGCGCGGTGAAAAAGGCTGCTGACAAATCCTTCAACATGGTTGTTGTCGACGGCGATACAAGTACCAATGACAGCATGATTGTGCTGGCCAACGGTCTTGCCGAAAACGAAATCATTCTTTCGGAGGAGCATCCGGATTATCCGGCCTTCTTTGAAGCGCTGGTTGCCTGTGCTACCGACCTTGCTAAAATGATTGCGCATGACGGCGAGGGTGCTACCAAATTCCTGGAGGTAAATGTTACCGGTGCTGCAACCTGGGAGGATGCCAAAACCGCAGCGATGGCGATTGCCAAATCGCCGCTGGTAAAAACTGCCTTCTTCGGTGAGGACCCGAACTGGGGTCGCATTGTCTGTGCTGCAGGCTACAGCGGCGCTGCGATGGAGGCAGATAAGGTAAACCTTTCTATCGGCGGTATCCGTCTGGTGGAAAACGGCATGAACTGCAACGTGCCTGCCGAAAAGCTGGCGCCGACTATGGCCGAGCATGATATTTCCATGAGCATCGACCTGGGTGCCGGTGAGGAAAGCGCAACTGTGTGGACTTGCGATTTTAGTTATGAGTATGTGAAGATTAACGGCGAGTACCATACTTGATTGGCCGAGCGATAAAGCACCATATACTTCGTCAAGCCTCCTAGACGTACTGTTAGTACGCCGTCGTCGGCTTTCCTAGTCTCTGGTACTTTCTAGCTCGTCCTTGATAGTGAGAGCATAATATTATTATGATGGTTTACATCTAATACCTTCTCTCGCGTCTTCAGAGAGAAGCAGAAGTAATAAATATAAACGCAAGACAAATATAAAAAATGAGGGAGGACATCACCTATGTTAATGAACGAACAACAAGTACATACCTTAATGGAAGCACTGCCGTATCTGAGCAATTTTAAAGATAAAACCATTGTCGTAAAATATGGCGGCAACGCTATGCTGAATGATGAGCTGAAAAACAAGGTACTGCAGGATATCCTGTTTCTGCAATACGCCGGCATGCGTCCGGTAGTTGTTCACGGCGGCGGTCCGGAAATCAGCCGTCAGCTGGAGCAGGCCGGTAAAAAGAGCGAATTTGTCGGCGGTCTGCGCGTAACCGATGCAGAATCCGCAGCTATTGCCGAAATGGCGCTTGTAGGCAAAATGAATACCGATCTTGTCGGCCGTCTGAACGCTTTGGGCGGTAAGGCTGTTGGCCTCAACGGCAAGGATGCTAACCTGCTGAAGGCTAAAAAATATCTGGCTGATGTTTATGAAAACGGTGAGGTTAACCTGGTAGATATCGGCTTTGTCGGCAGCGTTAAGGAGGTCAACACCGATTTGATTAACTGCCTGCTGGACGGCGGTTATATTCCTGTAATCGCTCCGACCGGCGTTGGTGATGAGGGTGAAACCTATAACATTAACGCAGATGTTGCTGCCGGTGAAATTGCCGGTGCGCTGAAGGCAGAAAAGCTGCTAGTGCTGACCGATGTCCGCGGTATTTATTCCGCATATCCGGATGAAAGCAGCTTTATTTCCACTCTGAGCTTTGAAAAGGCTCATGAGCTTATTCTTAAGGGCAGCATTGATGGCGGCATGATTCCTAAGGTTCGCTCCTGCATTAAGGCTCTTAGCGGCGGTGCCAAGAAAACACATATTATTGACGGCCGTGCCGAGCATTCTATTCTGATGGAGCTTTTCAGCGACAAGGGCGTTGGTACCGAGGTAGTTAAAGAAATCTGATAGCAGTGGTTACATGAGGGGGAGATATTCTTGACAATGGATAAAAAAGCAATTATAGAAGAAACAGAAAAATATTATCTGCCTGTATTCGGCAGATATCCGATGGTTATGGAGCTTGGCCAGGGCTGCCGTGTGTGGGACAACGAGGGCAATGAGTATGTAGATGCCTTTGCCGGAATTGCTGTCAACAGTCTTGGCTACAATCATCCGGTGCTGGTGAAGGCAATCAGCGAGCAGGCAAGCAAGTTGATGCATTGCTCTAACCTGTATTATACCGAGATTCAGGCGAAGGCCTTGCGTGTTGTTGCCGAGGCTACCGGCATGGACCGCATTTTCTTTGCCAACTGCGGCGCCGAGGGCAATGAGGGCGCTATGAAGCTGGCGCGCAAATACGGCGTGAGCAAGGCACCTACGAAATATAAAATTATTTCTGCGGACGAATCCTTCCACGGACGCACCTTTGATACGCTGGCTGCTACCGGTCATGATTATTATCATGTCGGCTACGGTCCGCTGAGCCCCGGACATGTGCTTGTGCCCTACGGTGATATTAAGGCGCTGGAGGCACAGATGGATGATGATGTCTGCGCTGTTCTGCTGGAGCCTATCCAGGGTGAGGGCGGCGTGTATGTACCGCCTGACGAATATCTGCAGCAGGTGCGTGCGCTGTGCGACAAGCATGATGCGCTGCTGATTTTCGACGAGATACAGACCGGCATGGGCCGCACGGGCCGCCTGTTCGCCATGCAGAAATACGGCGTCACGCCCGACATCGTCTGTCTGGCCAAGGCCTTCGGCGGGGGCATGCCCCTCGGGGCGTTCGTCGCGCGTCACGAGGTGATGGACACCTTGCAGGAAAATCCCGCGCTGGGGCATATCACCACTTTCGGCGGCCATCCGGTCTGCTGTGCGGCGGGACTCGCGGCGCTGAATTACCTGGTGGACAACAAGGTGGTCGAAAGGGTCGAAACGAAGGGCGCGTTGTATGAAATGCTGCTGAAGGATCATCCCGCCGTGCGGGAAATCCGCCGCAGCGGCCTGCTGCTGGCCGTCGAGCTGGGCGAATCGGCGAAACTTTACCGCATCATGGAACTGTTCCGGGAGGCGGGCATCCTGAGCGACTGGTTCCTGTTCTGCGACACGGCGTTCCGCATTTCGCCGCCCCTCACGATCTCGGAGGACGAAGTGCGCGAAAGCGCCGCGCTGATCCGCAGTTGTCTGGACCGGTTGTAAAAACAAAAGGGAGGCTTTGGAGCCTCCCTTTTCTATGCCTCTTCGGCAAACGCCTTCAGTTTGGCGATCTCCTCGCTCCAACGCGCTTCGTCGGGGGTTTCGAGGATCAGCGGAATGCCGTCGAAACGCTTGTCGGAAGCGATATAGCGGAAGCATTCCATGCCGATCATGCCCTCGCCCAGCGGCGTGTGGCGGTCGACGCGGCTGCCCAGAATCTTCATCGCATCGTTCAGGTGCATGCCTTTCAGGTATCCGAATCCGACGACGCGTTCCAGCTCGGCGAACGTGGCGTCGCACGCCTCGCGCGTCCGGAGGTCGTACCCCGCCGCGAAGGCGTGGCAGGTGTCGATGCAGACGCCCACCCGCGATTTGTCCTCCACGCGCTCGATCAGATAGGCGAGGTGCTCGAAGCGGAATCCGAGGTTCGAACCCTGCCCCGCGGTGTTCTCGATCACCGCCGTCACGCCGTGCGTGCGGTCGAGCGCCATGTTGATCGACTCGGCGATCCGGTCGAGCGACTCCTGCTCGGTGATCTTCTGCAGGTGGCTGCCGGGATGGAAGTTCAGCCGGTCGAGGCCCAGCAGTTCGCACCGCTGCATCTCGTCGAGGAATGCCGCGCGCGATTTTTCGAGCGGTTCCTTCTCGGGATGTCCGAGGTTGATCAGGTACGAGTCGTGGGGCAGAATCTGTGCGGGCGTGTAGCCGTAGCGTTCGCACGCCTCGCGGAAGGCGTCGATCTCGCCCGTGGCGAGCGGTTTGGCGACCCACTGCCGCTGGTTCTTGGTGAAAAGGGCGAAGCCCTCGGCTCCGATAGCGTGTGCGTTGGCCGGAGCGTTCTCCACGCCGCCCGCAGCGCTTACGTGCGCTCCGAAATATTTCATAGTTGGTCCTTTCCGTTTAACTTTCAGACAAAGTTAAAGTTTTTATAAATAAATTCATAAATTTGTAGATTGAAAATCAAATACAATCGCTTCGTTATGAAACATTTTTACCTGATTCTCACGCTGGCGTCACTCGTCGGGGCCTCCGTTCCGGTCTCGGCCCAGATTTCAATCGACGAAGTCAATGCCGAACGGCGGAACGTGACGTTCCGCGACCGGCTGAAGTCCACGTCCGTCGATGCCGATTATTTCAGCCTCGCCCGCTACAAGGCCGAGCGCGCCGCAATCCGCAAGGAGCGCAACTACCTCGAATTGGGTGGCGGCCTGCAGGGAACGCTGACTTCGTACAACGATCCCTGGATCTCGGTGTCGGGCGGTGACAACTCCATTGCGCTGGTGGCGACCTTCAACCTGCGGCATATCTTCAAGAAGAACCTCTTTTCCATCGAAACCAAGTTCAATGCCAAGCTGGGTTACAACCGCATGAAGGTCGAGACGCAGCGCGTGGGGCCGGACGGCAAGCCGATGGTCGACGAGAGCGGCAACAAGATCATGGACAGCGAAGGCGTATGGTTCAAGAATCAGGACGAGTTCGTCATCTGGGTGAACCCGGCGTTCGAAATGGCGAAGAACTGGACTTACGGTTCAATTCTGCAATTCCGCAGCCAGTTCGTCAACGGTTACAAATCGCGCTCCGAGCAGGAGAAGAAGCACCTCAAGAGCAAGTTTATGACCCCGGGTTACCTCGACATTTCGCTGGGTATCACCTACAAAAGCCCTCAAAAGAAATTCCCCATCACGGTCAACATGTCTCCGCTCGCCTTGAACGCCACCTTTGCCGAAAGCGACTGGATCCGCATGCGGCAGGTCGACGGCGACGGCAAGGAGATCAAACCGGCCTATCCCTATGGTATCGAGGACCCCGAGAAGACCTCGAAATACGAGGGCGGTTCGTCGGTCGAGATCGGTTTCGACCGCACGTTCGGCAAGACGGGCTACCTGCGTTACATCACGACGATCTTCTCCTTCTACGGCTGGATTACCGACATCGGCCAGAAGAACAAGATCAGCGACTACACCAAGTACCTGGAGGCCTACGACAAGTGGGCCGACAAGGAAGATACCAGCGTCGGGCATGACATCAAGGACAAGCCCCGCCTGCCGATCCATCCCACGGTGCGTTGGGAAAACACGCTCGAAATCAAGGCGACGAAATACCTCTCCACGAAGGTTAGTTTCCAGCTCTACTACAACCGGGCGCAGAACGTCGACGTGCAGACCCGTACGCTGTTGCAGGTGGGTCTCACCTATACTTTCAAAAACAAGCCGAAACCCTAATAAGTTTTAAATACCGAACCGGCGTCTTTGGCGCCATCATACGATGTACAAAAACTCGAAACACACCGTCCTCTTCCCGCTGCTGCTGGCCGCGGGAGTCGTTCTGGGCCTCGTTCTGGGCCAGTATCTGGGCCGCAACACCACCACGTCGCAGCTCAAGGGCATGCTCAGCCGCATGGCGCTGCCCGACAACAAACTCTCCTATACGCTCTCGCTGATCGAGAACCAGTATGTCGACTCGGTGTCGATGGACTCGCTCGCCGAGCACGTTATCCCGATGCTGGTCAAGGAGCTGGACCCCCATTCGGTCTATATCCCCGCCGCGGAAATGCAGGCTCTGAACGAACCTCTCGAAGGGGAGTTCGACGGCATCGGCGTGGTCTTCAACATGGCCACCGACACGGTGATCGTGCTGAACGTCATTCCGTCGGGGCCGAGCGACAAGGCGGGCGTCGTGGCGGGCGACC
>OGOX01002378.1_pt1 | contig 10902 bp, 9 predicted proteins | sample 1552761 | NCBI WGS metagenome assembly OGOX01 (sample SAMEA2580212, study PRJEB22360) | human gut metagenome | biome: human gut; feature: human-associated habitat; material: faeces | place: Denmark | collected 2008/2010
AAACCAATATGCAGGTGCCAATTCCTTGGGTATGATGGGAAATATGATGAATTTCCTCGCATATCTGTTTATGGGGATTCCTTCAGGTAATATGCTTGTAAAAATCGGATATAAAAAAACAGCCCTCATTGCCATGGCAGTAGGTTTCATCGGTTTGTTTATCCAATATATTTCCAGTTTGTTCGGTGCAGATATAGACGTATTCAATTTAGGAGAATATGCCATTAAAATGAATTTTATCATCTACCTGCTTGGTGCTTTCGTCTGTGGTTTTTGTGTATGTATGCTGAACACAGTAGTTAACCCGATGCTAAATCTTTTAGGTGGTGGTGGTAACAAAGGTAACCAATTAATCCAAGCCGGTGGTGCTCTAAACTCATTGTCAGGTACTTTGACTCCGCTTTTCGTAGGTGCCTTGATTGGTTCTGTTACCCCTCAAACAGCTATGTCAGATGTAGCTCCTCTGCTTTTCATCGCAATGGGTGTATTCGTATCAGCGTTTATCGCTCTTTCATTCATCGCCATTCCAGAGCCTCATCTAAGAAAAGCAGGTCATGAAAAAGAGAAATTCTCTCATAGCCCTTGGAATTTCCGCCATACTGTATTAGGTGTAATCGGTATCTTTGTGTATGTAGGTATTGAAATCGGTATTCCAGGCACATTAAATTTCTATCTTGCCGACCCAACGGAAAAAGGTGCGGGCCTGCTTGCCAACGGTGCCGCTATCGGTGGTGCTATTGCTGCCATCTATTGGTTGCTCATGTTAGTGGGACGTTCTGCAAGTAGTGTCATCAGCGGTAAAGTAGCTACACGCACACAATTGATTGTTGTTTCCGCAACAGCTATCTGTTTTATATTAATCGCAATCTTCACTCCAAAAGAAATCACTGTCTCTATGCCGGGATATAGTGTAGAAAATGGATTCGAAATGGCCTCTGTACCTGTCAGTGCCCTATTTTTGGTACTTTGTGGTTTATGTACGTCCATTATGTGGGGAGGTATCTTCAACCTCGCTGTAGAAGGTTTAGGCAAATATACCGCACAAGCTTCAGGTATTTTTATGATGATGGTTGTCGGTGGCGGTATTTTCCCATTATTGCAGCAATTCATTTCTGACGCTGTGGGATATATGGCCAGCTATTGGTTAATTATCGCTTTGCTTGCTTATCTGTTGTTCTATGGTTTGGTAGGATGCAAGAACGTAAACAAAGACATTCCTGTAGAATAATTATAAAAACATATAGTATTAACTTTAAACTATTAATATCATGGATATAGAATACGTAAGAAGTCGCTTCATCAAACATTTTGATGGCACAACAGGTTCAGTATATGCATCACCCGGACGTATTAACCTTATTGGAGAACATACCGATTATAACGGTGGTTTTGTCTTTCCCGGAGCAGTAGATAAAGGTATGATTGCTGAAATCAAACCTAATGGTACCAATAAGGTACGTGCTTATTCTATTGATCTAAAAGACTATGTAGAATTCGGCTTGAACGAAGAAGATGCCCCTAAAGCCAGTTGGGCAAGATATATTTTCGGTGTTTGCCGCGAAACCATCAAACGTGGCGGACAGATCCAGGGATTCGATACCGTGTTTGCAGGCGATGTACCTCTGGGTGCAGGCATGTCCTCTTCCGCCGCATTGGAAAGTACCTATGCATTTGCTTTAAACGACTTGTTCTCCCTGAACATCGACAAATTTGAATTAGCTAAGATCGGTCAATCAACAGAGCATAACTATTGCGGCGTAAACTGCGGTATTATGGACCAGTTCGCTTCTGTATTCGGAAAAGAAGGCAGTTTGATCCGTCTGGATTGCCGTTCACTCGAATATAAATATTTCCCGTTCCATCCGGTCGGTTACAAATTGGTTTTACTGGATTCAGTCGTTAAGCACGAACTGGCATCTTCGGCTTACAACAAACGTCGCCAATCTTGCGAAAACGCCGCCGCCGCAATCCGTCGCAATCATCCGGAAGTCGAATTCCTACGCGATGCGACAATGGATATGCTGAACGAAGTCAAAGGCGACATCAGCGCTGAAGATTATATGCGTGCCGAATATGTGATCGAAGAAGTACAGCGCGTACTCGATGTTTGCGACGCTTTGGAAAAAGACGACTACGAAACCGTAGGCAAGAAGATGTACGAAACACATCACGGCATGAGCAAATTGTACGAAGTCAGCTGCGAAGAATTGGACTTCCTGAACGATGTTGCCAAGAAATGCGGTGTAACCGGCTCACGCGTAATGGGTGGCGGTTTCGGTGGTTGTACAATCAACTTGGTGAAAGAAGAAAAATACGATGCATTCATCAAAGAAGCATTCGAATCCTACACTGCTAAATTCGGCCACGAACCTAAGTTATATAATGTAGTAATCAGCGACGGCGCACGCAAGCTCGCATAATAATTAATTATAATTCCATAAAAAAAATCATGACAGCCGCTTTTTATCAGAACGAAACCAAATTTTACGTTGCAGTAGATTGTATTATACTCGGATTCGATCAAAAAGAGCTTAATGTATTACTTTATAAACGTAAGTTTGAACCCATGATGGGACAATGGTCTCTGATGGGCGGTTTTATCAAAGCAGGAGAAAGTATAGAGGAGGCCGCCTCACGCGTGCTTACCGACTGTACTGGCATTGATAATCTTTTTATGGAACAGGTAGGTGCTTACGGAGACATTACCCGCGATCTCGGAGAGCGGGTTATCTCCGTAGCATACTATTCACTCGTCAATATGAACGATTTCAGTAGCGAAACACTGGAAGAGTATAATGCGGTCTGGGCCAAGGTCAGCGAAGTTCCACAACTTATTTTCGACCATAACCAAATGATCACCGACACATTAGCCCGTCTGCGCAGAAAAGCCGCTACCCGTCCGGTCGGATTCAACCTGCTTCCCGAAAAATTCACGTTACCGCAATTGCAGAACCTGTATGAAGCCATCTACCAGACTCAACTGGACAAGCGTAATTTCCGCAAAAAACTAAATGCGATGGATATTCTGGAGAAGTTGGATGAAAAAGACAAGAAAGGTTCCAAAAGAGGGGCTTTCTATTATATGTTCAACAAAGAAAAATACGACCATCTGCTGGAACAAGGGTTCTATTTCTCCCTATAATAAAAAACATCATTCAACATGCTGACTTTGGCAGATGTGCCGGATATTCCGATCACAAAGTAGCCCAAGCGGAACAGACTTGCGCATTCGATGTTTCCATATTCGCAGCCGTAGCACCGTGCATATATGCCAAAATCGAAGACACACAGCGGACTATAAGATAAGGTTTTGCAAAAGAATACCAGTCAAATCATAAAAATCATCTGGCGTATCTTGCTCTCTATGAGAAATATCGGAAATTAGGAAACTTTACAGAAAATGAATTGTTTCATCGATAGGATGGTCATTACGAAGAGATTGACTATCTTTGCAAAAAATAAAAATAACTCATCACAATGAACGATATTAAATTAATGAACAAAGCAGCGGACAACATCCGTATCCTGGCTGCGTCAATGGTAGAAAAAGCGAAATCCGGTCACCCCGGTGGTGCAATGGGTGGTGCAGACTTTGTGAACGTACTGTTTTCAGAGTTCCTCGTGTATGATCCCAAGAATCCCGCATGGGAAGGCAGAGACCGCTATTTCCAGGACCCGGGGCATATGTCGCCGATGCTTTATTCAGTACTCGCCCTCGCAGGCAAATTCACGATCGACGAACTGAAAGAGTTCCGCCAGTGGGGTAGTGTGACTCCGGGACATCCCGAAGTCAACGTGATGCGTGGTATAGAAAACACATCCGGTCCGTTGGGACAAGGCCACACTTACGCCGTAGGTGCTGCTATCGCCGCCAAGTTCCTGAAAGCACGCCTGGGTGACGTCATGAATCAGACGATCTACACATATATATCCGATGGTGGCATCCAGGAAGAGATTTCTCAGGGAGCCGGACGTATTGCCGGTACGCTGGGACTGGACAACCTGATTATGTTTTACGATGCCAACAACATCCAGCTTTCCACAACCGTAGGCGAAGTGACGACAGAAAACGTAGCCATGAAATACGAAGCATGGGGTTGGAAAGTCATCACAATCAACGGAAACGATGTAACGGAAATCCGCCGGGCACTGACCGAGGCGAAAGCCGAAACATCCCGTCCTACCCTGATTATCGGTAACACGATCATGGGTAAGGGTGCTGTGGGTGCTGACAAGAGCAGCTACGAAAACAAGGTGTCTACACACGGACAACCTCTTTCGGCAGCCGGCGTCTCTATCGCAGACACCATCCGGAACTTAGGAGGAAACCCGGACGATCCGTTCCAGATCTTCCCCGAAGTTGCGGAACTATATGCCAAACGTGCCAAAGAATTGGAAGCAATCGTTGCGGAACGCTATGCGGCCAAAGCAGAATGGGCGAAAGCTAATCCGGAACTGGCCGCCAAGATGGATTTGTGGTTCTCAGGCAAAGCACCTGTCATCGATTGGAAAGCCATCGAACAGAAACCGAACCAGGCGACCCGTGCGGCCTCGGCAACCGTCTTAGGCGTGCTGGCAACCCAGGTAGAAAATATGATCGTTTCTTCAGCCGACCTTTCCAATTCGGACAAGACCGACGGCTTCCTGAAGAAAACACATGCATTCGTAAAAGGCGATTTCAGTGGTGCATTCCTTCAAGCCGGTGTTGCCGAACTGACGATGGCTTGCGTATGTATCGGTATGTCGCTCCACGGAGGTGTAATCGTAGCCTGCGGTACGTTCTTCGTATTCTCCGACTACATGAAACCCGCTATCCGAATGGCTGCCCTGATGGAACAGCCGGTTAAGTTCGTCTGGTCTCACGATGCCTTCCGCGTAGGCGAAGACGGACCGACACACGAACCGGTTGAACAGGAAGTGCAGATTCGTCTGATGGAAAAGCTGAAGAACCACAAGGGACACAACTCAATGTTGGTATTGCGCCCGGCAGACGTGACCGAAACAACAATTGCCTGGAAGATGGCTATGGAAAACACAGCCACTCCGACAGCTTTGATTTTCTCCCGTCAGAACATCACAGACCTGCCCGCAAAAGGAAACCGCTACGACGAAGCCTTGCAGGCTGAAAAGGGAGCTTATATTGTAGAAAGTGACGAAAACCCTGATGTAATCATGGTCGCTTCCGGTTCAGAAGTCTCCACACTGGAAGAAGGAGCAGCATTGCTTCGCGCCGATGGCATCAAGGTCCGCATCGTATCTGTTCCGTCTGAAGGCTTATTCCGCAGCCAGAGCAAAGAATACCAAGAATCTGTCATTCCAACAGGAAGCAAGGTATTCGGGCTTACTGCCGGTCTGCCGGTCAACCTGGAAGGATTGGTGGGTGCCAACGGTAAGGTGTGGGGACTCGAATCATTCGGTTTCTCCGCTCCATACAAGGTATTGGACGAAAAACTCGGCTTCACGGGTCAGAACGTATACAATCAGGTAAAAGAATTATTGAATTAATTTTCAGATTTATGATTTATAATTTCAGATTTATGAATAGTTGGTAAATCATAAATCTGAAATTATAAATCATAAATCTCCAAACTCCTCTAACAGATAAATATGAAAACATTAGGTTTATGTAGTGACCACGCAGGGTACGAACTGAAAGAATTCGTAAAACAAATACTCGACTCGAAAGGGTTGGCCTATAAAGATTTCGGAACCGACTCGACTGAAAGTTGTGATTATCCCGATTACGCCCATCCGCTTGCCAAAGCTGTAGAAGCCGGCGAAGTATATCCCGGAATAGCCATCTGCGGATCCGGAAACGGAATAGCCATGACACTCAATAAACATCAGGGAATACGGGCCGCTCTGTGCTGGCAAGAAGAGATAGCACGTCTCGCACGCGAGCACAATAATGCCAACATACTCGTAATGCCCGGCAGATTTATCAGTCAAGAGGAAGCCACTCATACGGTCGAAGCCTTTCTGAGCACCCCGTTCGAAGGCGGTCGGCATCAGCGCAGGATTGACAAAATTCCTTTGTGAAAGCCAATTCCTATTGCCAACGATATGGGATAACCCCACAAAAGTTAAAAAGAGAAACAACTATCATACTATCATTGAGGTTCGTATATTGTTTAAAAACAAGACATTATAGTATGATAGTTGTTGTTTTCAACTATCATTCATCTATCATTCAACGATCTTTTTTGCGCGCGAACAAGGCTGGATTCACCCAATAATCATCGGAGATTAACACAAAGACAAAACCAATTGTACGGATCAAATCCAAAGCCGATAGAGTGATAACCGCTATACTTCTATCATTAAACTATCATATCATAGAGCTTTTGACCTAAGTCGAATACCTTTTCGACCTTGGGCAAAAAGGCTTTTGACAAGGGGCAAAAAGGTTTTCGCCCCAGGCCGATAACAGAAAGAACTATAAGATTAGATTTAATTCACTTTAAATTCTTGTTTTATTGAAAGTTGTAGATATTTATGTATATTCGAGCCGCAGTTCTTGCAGGATTATGGTTAAGCCACCCATACCGACATGAAGATCTTTTAAACCTTAAGGAAACCGCATCATCATTCGTCGCAAACGAATTGCTTTCCACCATTGCTTTTGGGAATCGATAGAGAAAAGAACAAAATCGAACTTTCCAATGATTGCCTCTTCCGAAATAAAACCAAACGACCGGCTATCATGCGAGTTCATCCTGTTATCCCCCTCCATATAATAAAAGCGTTGCTTGGGTATATACTGCGAGCTGCTCTTTCCATCGATATATATTTTCCCATCTTTCTCCATCACTTTCCCTCCGTCACGCAAAATCAACGAACGATAAAGAAGAAGCGTTCGCCGGTCGATCCGAAGAGGCTCTCCTTTTTTTACCACCCGGGTAATTCGCTTGACCAACAACAATTGCGGATCTACCGGGCTGTTGAACACCGCAATATCCCCCTGTTTAGGTTCGCTGTAACCCGGCAAACGACGATACTCCCAATGATTCTCTTCATCAGCAAGACGCAGAGGGCGTATCCAAGTAAAGACATTCAGCAACGGGATATCCGCCCAACGAGAGGGGAATCGTCCACCATAAGCCAGCTTGTTAATCCAAAGCCGATCTCCGCAAAGCAACGTCGGCTCCATGCTCCCCGAAGGCACAGTACATGGCTCCCCGATCACCATACGGATAAAACAGCATAGCAGCAAAATACCAATAATGAATTTCCCCGTTCTCATTCAACAACAATAGATTTTATGCTTTTCTTTGTACATAGCGCAAATAAAAATCAGTCCCTTTCATCCTTAATTTTAAACGATACTTTTTCATTTTTTCACTTCTTAAATAACGTAAGCAATGTCACATCATCAATATTCTCAGCAGGACGCCGATTCAAATAAAACAAACCGGCAGTAACTGATAAAACAAATGCCGAAACTATTATATTGATCATGCTGATTTTCATAGATCCTTTATTTTAAAGAATACCAAAACCAAGTTATCATCCTCTTTCAAGTTTTCAAACACGACCTTATTATCCTCGCGGATCGAATAATGAGTTGTCTGATCTATGTGCATTTTTAATCCCCTCAACGTTGATGGCGAGACCAAAGCCATAAAATAATCTTTATAACTATAAAGCCCACTTCCAAAATCCATTACAAAATCCGTATCGTTATAAAAGCCAGCAAGATTAATCAACTTTTTACTCCGCTTATCATAAAAAGAGACAAAACGGTAATCGTCTTTATCACTGGTCACAAACATCAAGTGCGTATCATTCTCTGCATATTGGTGAACATAAGTATGACTCAACCGATAATCACGAAAATCTTCATAACTTTCGAAAGCTCCCATTTTTTCTTTTTCAAAAGGATTAAAATCACTGTAATCAAATTTGTACTTAAGGGTCAATGCTGTGTCTGTAACTGTATAAACCTCATTCAAATATATCGGAACATAAAAAACATCCTCCTCATTTCTCCCTACCGGGTCATAAACCAATGCGGAGTGTTCGGTTTCTGCAATATCATATGCTGCCTTTCGAAGAACACCGGTACTGTCTGTATATAAAATCCGATAATCTGCATATTGCCCCAAATGAGTATTCATCCGGGTTTTATGAGTGGCTGTTACATACTCCCCACTAGGCAGGATCTGAAAATTGCATATCGTAGTAAAGGGGACATCTATCGATGCGATGAACTTTCCATCCAAAGTAAATCGCATCCATTTCTGCTTCATATTGTCATATATCACCAATTGATCCTTTTCGCGGTCTATTGCGAATGATCCCGGTTTGAAAAACTCAAAAGGAGCTTCTCCTTTTTCCCCTAATGATTTCAAAAACTTCCCCTTATCACTAAATATGAAAAGTTTTTCTGTCCCATGTCTATCAAACACAAAGATTCTGTGCCCATAGAGTTCTATTTGATTACAATAAGCAAATAAAGAAGCCTCTGTCGTTTCTAACGGAACATAGTAGAAATCCTCAATCAATTGTGATACCGGAGTAGGCTCTTTGATTTCATGGGTAACAGTTATTATTTCAACCTGTTGTTCCTGCATAGGAACGACCATGACACTATCCAAATTCACAGAAGGAAAGGGACGCCCTTTCTGAAAAACATGTTGACATCCGGAACAAAACAACGATGTTCCTATTATTACGATAAGGAAAATATAAGAAAATTTCATACTTGCATAATTTTTAAGTTAAAGGAACCCAAACTTCTACTCACCATAATCCTTCTCTTCAAATTTAAAATAGCAGAATAGTAAATTCAGGACCTTCCATTCTATTACTTCGCTGCTCTACAATCCTTAGTGCAGAAGGGATTCCAACCATCTTTGCAGTCCCACAAAACACCTTTAAAAGTTATAACATCTCCTCCACTTATAGAACCACTAACACTACTTCCGTCAGGTAAAGTAATTGACATACTTCTCGAAATAGGACTTGAGGAATAAGTACATTCTGTTTCCGTTTCTTTTAATGTCCAAAACCATCCACTCCCCGATGAACTGGATCCGGATCCGGAAGAAGAACTGGTCTGTGCCAAGGCAAATGTACTTAGACTATTAGTACCCATACCGTAATCATTCAGCGAATGCCGAAGATTCATTCCCACACCCAGCAACAGAGCGACTGCTCCACAAACTGATAAGATTTTTTTACCATTTAACATAACCTTAAAATTTTAATTGTCTATAAATGATTACTTCCATTCAACCTTTTTTCTAATACTTCTTTTGTGTATTTCTTCACCATCGTTGTGTTTTCCCACTTTTTTGTATAATGAAAAGTATATACTGACAAAAAGAAACAATAGAAGAAAAGAAAGACCAAAGCAGCTTTAAAATAAGATAATCGTTTTCTCAACCACCAAATTCCATTTGCTATAAGGAAAGCAATGCCAACATAACTCAAATACATATATCTATCGGCCACAATGGCATGACGAGACATATTAAAAAGATGTATTGAGAACAATAAGTTGACAAGAAACAGCAATACACCGAATACCAAATATCGATTATTCCGATAAGCTATGATCCACCCCATAAGAAACAATAGCACTACCGGATAAAGGTAATAGTGTAAGGGCGGTTCCTCCCCCAATACTATAGGAAATGGATAAAAGAAATTCAAATTAACGGGCAGCAAACTTTTAGTAATATATTCTACTAAGGCATCCAAAAAGTAAACGCTGATATAATGGGAAAATCATTTCATAAGGCCCTTTCCCTTGAGAAAGAACAGTAATAATTCCAAAAAAGAATGCCATAATGAGAAACGACATTTTCTCACTCCAGACCTCAAGATTTTTCATATTCCGGTTCGTAAACCAATCGACGATCAACAATGCCAGTGGAAAAGTAACAGCCTGTTCCTTTCCCCAAAAAGAACAAAGAAAGCACCCTATCGTTAATACATAATAAAAAATCTTTGATGTTCGTATATAACGTAAATAACAAAGTAGCCCCAAGAGATAGAAAAAAGCATATAACAACACTTTCAACGCACTGATCCAGGCAACAGCCTCCACGTTAATCGGATGGACTGCAAAAAGAAGCGTTGTAATAAAGTTTACATATAAAATTTGCTTTTCACTCACTCCTCCATGCACACGTAGAAGGGAAGAGATTAATTTCCAAACCAAACAGACACAACCGATATGCAACAACAAACTAAACATATGAAAATAAAAGGGATCATAGCCGAAACCGGCATATAACACCAAATAGCTCAAAAAGGCAAGCGGAGCATACTGCCCACCATAAAAATCAGTGAAGATATGCCACAAGTTATCGACAGTCCAACCTCTTTCCGTATAATGGCTGAACACCATCCATTGATCATCCCATCCCGTAAGGAAGCCGTTTTTTAATGTGGGATAATAAACCAATAGAGTGATTATCACCAAAATATGAATTGATAAAAAACTTCATCTTAATTGCTTTTATTATTTAAATACGAAGTAGAACAAACTCTAACAGATATTAGATAATAAAAAGACCTTTCACATATTACGAATATAACATATATATTCATAAAAAGAAAAAAAATAATTAGTTTTATTGAGAAAAATATAATTTTGTTGCTATACAGTCCAATAATAGCTTGTCTTCCAGTCTTTTTCTAGAATGTTTCTCTATATCCGGAAAAGTTTGTGTCACGCCGCCCGTTGCGACAAGCCGTTTCTACCAAGGAAAGGGCAGGCAATACCGTCTGACGTGGATATGGGCGGAACAACCCGCATATGCAATGCAGAGGGAGCAGGAGAGCCTTCACCACAGCCGGAGAGGAAAGCGGTCTCATGCCGGGGTACGGCATGAAAAGGGGCTCCCGGACAGTTCTTTTCCTTGTCGCACATGCACTACGTCGGTCGCAGTT
>OGOX01002380.1_pt1 | contig 10892 bp, 6 predicted proteins | sample 1552761 | NCBI WGS metagenome assembly OGOX01 (sample SAMEA2580212, study PRJEB22360) | human gut metagenome | biome: human gut; feature: human-associated habitat; material: faeces | place: Denmark | collected 2008/2010
GAAGATCCTGCCAATCATCAATCGCGAGGGTTCCGACTCCGCCATATTGGACAACGTGCTCGAGTTCCTGACGATGAACGGTCGTCCGCTCGACCGCGCCGTCACCATGATGATCCCCGAGCCGTGGGACCACAACGAAACGCTCCCCGCTCGTCGCCGTGCCTATGACGAATACCAGTCCATGCTCATGGAGCCGTGGGACGGCCCCGCTGCTATCGCCTACACCGATGGCTCCACGTTCGGTGCTGCGCTCGACCGCAACGGCCTGCGTCCTGCTCGTTACTACGTCACGCGTGACGATCGCTTCCTACTTTCATCCGAGGTTGGAACCATCGAAATCGAGCCCTCCAACATCCTTACCGCAGGTTGCCTTGGCCCTGGCGAAATGGTGGAGATCGACACTACGGCCGATCGCGTTATTTGGAATGACGAACTGCGCGCCCGCTATGCAAAGGAAAAGCCCTACAGCGATTGGGTAAAGGAAGAAAAGATCGAAGTTTCCGATCTTGACGCACCTGTTCAAAACGATGCTGTGCGCGATGCCGAGGTTCCCATGACCGTACGCATGGCAAAGCTGGGCTATCACTGGGATGACGTGGATGAGGTGGTTCGCGCCATGGCTGAAAAGGGCGGTGTGCCCCTGGCTTCCATGGGAATCGACGCTTCTCTCGCATGCCTTTCGAAAAAGAACCGTTCCTTCTTCGATTACTTCTACCAGCTGTTTGCCCAGGTAACCAATCCACCTATCGATGCTTTGCGTGAGAGCCTGGTTACTTCGAGCGTGCTCTATATTGGCAACCACGGCAATCTTCTGGAAGATTCCCGCACGGCATGCCAGCTGATTCGCCTCGATGGCCCTATGCTGACGAAGGATCAGTTCGATCGCATCTGCGCGGTTGATCGCGTTGGCTTCAAGGCTCAACGTTTCAGCGCTACGTATCGTCGCGAAGACGGTGAAAACGCGCTGGAACAGGCGCTGGAAAACTTGGCATGCAGCGTTGAAAAGGCTGTGCGCAACGGGGTAAGCATCATCGTGCTTTCCGACCGTGCTGCAGAAGGCGAAGTGCCTATTCCTTCGCTTCTGGCGGTTTCTTCTGTTCACAACCACCTTATTCGTGTGGGCGTTCGCACCTTTGCCGATTTCGTGGTTGAGACGGGCGATGCCATTTCCGCACACGACTTCGCTGCTTTGGTTGGTTATTCCGCTTCGGGCATTTACCCCTATATGGCCCATGAGTGCATCGCTGATTTGGCGGCAAAGGGCGCTTTGTCCGTATCTGCCGAAGAGGGCGTTGCGAACTACAACAAGGCGGTAACCGCGGGAATCACCTCCATCATGTCGAAGATGGGTATTTCCACGGTTCAGAGCTACCATTCCGCTCAGATCTTTGAGGCTGTTGGTTTCAAGCAGGAGTTCGTCGATCAGTATTTTGCTGGTACCGTTTCCCGTGTGGGCGGCTTGGGCGTTGCCGATGTTCAGCGCGAAGAGGATCAGCGCTACGACGATGCCGTGGCTATCCTCAACACGCCGGCGCCTGAGCAGCTGCCTTCCTTGGGCCTTACCAAGTGGCGTCCGCAGGGCGGTGAAGAACATCTTATCGATCCGCAGACCATCTACCTGCTGCAACATGCTTGTCGTGAGGGCAATTATGAGATGTTCAAGGAATACAGCGATCATCTGCATCAGGAAGGGCGCGCGATTCGCTTGCGCGATCTGCTCGACTTCGTAACTGATCGTACCCCTGTTCCATTGGAGGAGGTTGAGCCCGCCACAAGCATTGCCAAGCGTTTCAACACGGGCGCTATGAGCTACGGTTCCATTTCCGAGGAAGCTCACAAGTGCATGGCTATCGCCATGAACCGTCTGGGCGGCCGCTCGAATTCTGGTGAAGGCGGCGAAGACCCGAAGCGCGAGACTCCGCTGCCTAACGGCGATTCCATGAATTCTGCCATCAAGCAGATTGCTTCCGGTCGCTTCGGCGTAACGAGCCGTTATCTTTCTTCGGCTATCGAGATTCAGATCAAGATGGCTCAGGGCGCAAAGCCTGGCGAAGGCGGCCACCTGCCTGGTAAGAAGGTATATCCCTGGATCGCCGAAGTTCGCCAGTCCACTCCGGGCATCGGCTTGATTTCGCCTCCGCCGCATCATGACATCTACTCCATCGAAGACTTGGCGGAGCTGATCTTCGACTTGAAGAACGCAAACCCCAATGCGCGCGTTTCCGTGAAGCTTGTTTCCGAGGCTGGCGTTGGCACCATCGCAACCGGCGTTGCCAAGGGCGCTGCCGACAAGATCTTGATCTCTGGTCACAATGGCGGTTCGGGCGCTGCTCCGCGCGACTCCATCTGGCATGCAGGCTTGCCTCTCGAACTCGGTATCGCTGAGGCTCAGCAGACGCTGTTGCAGAATGGCCTGCGTTCCCGCGTTGTTCTTGAGGCTGACGGCAAGCTGATGGACGGCAAGGATGTTGCCGTGGCCTGCTTGCTCGGCGCTGAAGAGTTCGGTTTTGCGACGATGCCGCTCATTGCTATGGGCTGCCTGATGCAACGCGACTGCCAGCAGGATACGTGCCCCGCTGGTATCGCCACGCAGAACTGCCGTTTGCGCAAGTGCTTCCGCGGCAAGCCCGAGCACGTGGTGAACTTTATGCTCTTCGTTGCCGAGCAGCTGCGTGAGGTTATGGCATCGCTTGGCTTCCGCACGGTAGATGAAATGGTTGGTCATCCCGAGTGCTTGCGCCAGGTGGAAGTGCCGGGCAACTGGAAGGCTAACCTGCTCGACCTTTCTTCGGTGCTCGCCAATGGCGAATGCGAGTTCGGCGCCCATATTCCCGGTGCTGCTGGTCGTCATTTCTTGCCTCAGATGAAGTACGACGTGGAGCTGGAAAAGTCGCTTGACTCCACGTTGTTCCTGCCCATGACCGAGCAGGCTCGCAAGCACATGAAGCCGGTTCGTTTCCGTGCCGATATCGCCAACGTAAATCGTTGCGTGGGTACCATCTTGGGCGCTGCGGTAACCAAGGCGCACCCCGAAGGCCTGCCCGATGGTTCGGTGACGGTCGACTGCGAAGGCTCTGCCGGCCAGAGCTTCGGCGCCTTCATTCCGAAGGGCGTTACGCTCAACGTTACGGGCGATGCGAACGACTACTTCGGCAAGGGCCTTTCCGGCGGTATCCTTTCGGTTCATCCTTCCGAAGATGCCACGTACAAGTTCGACGAGAACACCATTGTGGGCAACGTTGCCTTCTTTGGAGCAACGTCGGGTCGCGGTTTTGTAAATGGCCTTGCTGGTCAACGCTTCGGTGTACGCAATTCCGGTGCCACCATCGTGGTTGAAGGCGTTGGCAACCATGGCTGCGAATACATGACCGGCGGCACTGCCCTGATCTTGGGCGAGGTTGGCTTGAACTTTGCAGCGGGCATGACCGGTGGCGTAGCCTACGTGTACGACGAGTACGGCACGTTGGAAAGCCGCTGCAACATGGGCTCGGTAAAGCTTGAAGTTCCCACTGAGGCCGAAATTGAGCTTATCCACAGCCTTATCGAAGAGCATGTCGGTTATACGCAGAGCCCCCGTGGCATCAAGATGCTGTATCGCTTCGAAGCTATGAAGCAGCACTTCGTAAAGGTAATTCCGGTTGAATATGAGCGTGTTCTGCAGATCGTTGCCGCGGCAGAGGCCGAAGGCAAGAGCCATGAGGAAGCGCTTGAAGAGGCATACGAGATTGTAGGAAAGGGGCGCCAGTAATGGGCAAAGCAGGAGCATATCTCGAGCACGATCGCGTTGCTCATGGTGAACGTGCGGCGTTGGAGGCTATTGAAGATTTCAAAGAATTCGCCTTGCCACTTTCCGAAGAGGAGCAGCAGGTCCAGGCGAGCCGTTGCATGATGTGCGGTGTGGCGTTTTGCCAGGCTGGCTACAGTTTTGGTAAGGCGCGCCCTTCGGGCTGCCCGCTGCACAACCTTATTCCTGAATGGAATGATTTGGTGTATCGCGGTTTGTGGGACGAAGCGGCCGAACGACTGTCGCTCACCAATCCGTTCCCTGAGTTCACGGGCCGTGTATGCCCGGCGCTGTGCGAGGCTGCTTGCAACCTTGCCTCCATCGAGGGCCCTACTACCATCCGTGACAACGAGCGTGCCATTTCCGATCATCAGTGGGCAGCGGGCGGTCCTAAGCCCTTGCCGAAACCTGCGGCGGGTGCGCCGAAGGTTGCGGTGATTGGTTCTGGCCCCTGTGGTTTGGGAGCTGCTTGGCAGCTGGCCGAAGCGGGCATTCGCGTAACCGTATTTGAGCGCCATGACCGCGCTGGCGGTTTGCTGATGTACGGTATCCCGAACATGAAGTTGCCGAAGGAAATCGTTGATCGTCGCATCAAGTTCCTCGAAGAAGGAGGCATTTCCTTCGAACTGAATACCGATGCATCCGAAGAAGCGGTGGCAGCGCGCCTGAAGTCCGACTTCGATGCGGTTGTTGTTGCCGTTGGCGCAGCGGCTCCGCGTGGTCTTGCCGCTCCTGGTGCCGACCAAAAAGGCGTGGTGTTCGCGGTTGATTACCTTACTTCTTCCACGAAATCGGTAATCAGCGGCACTGAACCGGCAATTTCTGCCAAGGGCCTGGACGTTGTTGTTATCGGTGGTGGCGACACGGGCACCGACTGCATCGCAACGGCTCTTCGCCAGGGCGCAAAGAGCGTGCATCAGCTGGAGTACAACGCCGCGCCTCCCGAGGTGCGTGCTGCTTCCAACCAGTGGCCCGAATGGCCTTTCGTGAAAAAGACCGACTACGGCCAACGTGAGGCAATCGAGCATTTCAAAGAAGATCCCCGCTCGTTCGCTGCCGATACGGTAGAGGTTCTGGGTGAAGAAGGTCACGTAACTGGTTTGCGCGTGGTTACGCTTGATTGGAGCCAGGGCGCTCCCCAGCGTCAGATGGATACCGAGCGCGTTATGCCTGCTCAGCTGGTTCTAATTGCATGCGGTTTTACCGGACCCGAACGTGGCATCTATGATGCTCTGGGTGCTGAGGTTGTCGACGGACGCGGAGTTCGCCCCGTTATGGTTGAGGGCACGCATCGCGTTAAGCACGAGGGCGAGACGCCCATCTATGCTGCAGGTGATGCGAAGCATGGTTCCACCTTGGTGGTCAATTCGCTTGCCGATGGCTTGGCTTGCGCAAAAGAAGTTGCTGCTGATCTGCTGAAATAGCATTTGGTAAAGCAAATGGGGCTCCTTGGTGGAGCCCCATTTTTTATGCGCTGGTACCGGTATTATGCGCTATGCATCGCTTCCAAAGACATTTCGGATGCTCTGTACCGTGGTATCGCGGTTCATCTGGGCGATAGAGGTGGTAAGGGGAATGTCTTTGGGGCATACCCGAACGCAATTTTGGGCATTGCCACAGCTGGTTATGCCATCGGCTCCCATAATTGAACGCAGACGCTCTTGTTTGTTCAACTTGCCGGTGGGATGGGCATTGAACAAGCGGACCTGGGAAATGGCGGCAGGTCCGAGGAACTGATTTGCATGCCCGGTATTAGGGCAGGCTTCGAAGCAGCAGCCACAGGTCATGCAGCGAGACAGCTCATATGCCCAGCTTTGAGTGCGTGCGGACATGCGTGGTCCCGGTCCTAAATCGAAAGGACCATCTATGTCGATCCAGGCATGGGTCTTTTTCAAAGCATCAAACAAAAGGGTTCTGTCCACTTTCAAGTCGCGTACCAGGGGGAACTTGGTTAGTGGCTCCAAACGAATGGGTTGCCTTAGATCGTCGATAAGAGCCGAACAGGCTTGGCGTGGTGTGCCGTTGATGATCATGGTGCAGGCTCCACAAACCTCTTCAAGGCATACGCTTTCCCAAACCACGGGGGTGGTTGGTTTGCCTTGGGCGTTTACGGGGTTCTTCCTAATTTCCATCAGGGCTGACACCACGTTCATATGCGGTTGATGGGCAACGCTGAATTCTTCCCAATGCGGTTTTGCGTTGGGGCCTTCTTGTCGCTTGACGATGAGACGAATATGGTCATGGCCTGCGGTTTCGGTATTCATGGCAAGCCTCCTTCTAATGAGCTTTCGTGTAATCGCGTTTACGGGGCGCAATAAGTGAGGTGTCTACCTTTTCGTAGCTGAGCACCGGGCTGCGCGAAGCAATATCGTAACGAGCGATGGTGGTTTTAAGCCATTCCTCATCGTTGCGATCGGGGAATTCCGGTTTAAAGTGGCTTCCCCTGCTTTCGTTTCGCTCCAACGCGCCCTTTGTGATGACCATGGCGAGATCAACCATGCCATAAAGCTGACGAATGAACGGCACATTTGCGTTGCTCCAGGTTGCTTTGTCTTGAACGCCGATACGGGAAAGTCGTTCATCGATCTCTTCGAGCTTAACCAACGTTTCGGCCAAATCCGCGTTGTTGCGAACCACGGTGACATTCTTTGTCATCAGCTCGCCCATTTCCTGATGCAGGCGGTAGGCGTTTTCGGCGCCATCAAGCTTCAAAATGCTTCGATAATCTGATTCATCCTTTGCAGTGGCTGCCTCGTAGACGCTTTTGGGGATGTTCTGGCCTTCTGGGAGCCCCTTGGCATAGGCGGCGGCGTTGGGTCCGGCTGTCATGCCGGCGAATACGGCAGAGAGAAGGGAATTCGCTCCAAGGCGGTTGGCTCCATGTTGGGTATAGTCGCACTCACCTGCGGCAAACAAGCCTGGGATGTTTGTTTGCTGATCGAGTCCGACCCAAAGCCCGCCCATTGAGTAATGGACGCTGGGCGCTACGCGCATGGGCACCTTGCGCGGGTCGTCGCCTACGAACTTCTGGTAGATATCCAGTATGCCTTCCAGCTTCGCGTTCAAAACGGGTGCGGGGATATGGGAAACGTCCAGATACACCACGTTTTGGCCGTTGATACCCAGGTGCTGGTTCACGCATACGTCGAAGATTTCGCGCGTGGCAATATCGCGTGGCACCAGATTGCCGTACGCGGGATACTTTTCTTCCAGGAAATACCAAGGCTTTCCATCCTTGTAGGTCCAGACCCTGCCGCCTTCTCCGCGTGCCGATTCGCTCATCAGGCGGTTTTTATCGAAGCCGGGAATTGCAGTGGGATGGATTTGGATGAACTCGCCGTTGGCGTAGAGCGCTCCTTGTTGGTAGCAACGAGCTGCAGCGTAGCCGGTGTTGATGGTGGAGTTGGTTGATTTGCCGAATACGGCACCGCAACCTCCGGTTGCGATAACAACCGCATCGGCGGGGAAGGCGCGTATCTCCATGGACGAAAGATCTTGCGCGGTGATTCCGCAGCATACGCCGTTATGGATTATGGTGGAAACGAATTCCCATCCAACATAGGTGCGCACCTTGCCTTCAACTTCAAGAGCGCGCACCTGTTCGTCGAGCGCATAGAGGAGCTGCTGACCGGTTGTAGCACCAGCAAAGGCGGTGCGTCGTTTTTGCGTACCGCCGAATCTGCGCAGGTCAAGCAAACCCTCAGGGGTTCTATTGAACATTACGCCCATGCGGTCGAACATGTTGACGATTTTTGGGGCAGCTTCGCACATGGCGCGTACCTGCGGCTGGTTCGCCAAAAAGTCGCCACCGTAAATGGTGTCGTCGAAGTGCTCGTCTATCGAATCACCTTCACCTTTGGTGTTCAGCGCGGCGTTTATGCCTCCTTGCGCACAGGCGGAATGCGAGCGCTTGAAGGGAACGAGCGAAAACAAGTCAACGCTCAAGCCTGCTTCTACGATTTTCAAAGTAGCCATCAGCCCCGCAAGGCCTCCGCCAACAACTGCGATTGATCCTTTGCCCATAACAGCCTCTTTCTTGTAGCGTGCGGGTTTAGCCGGCAAAGGAGGACAGTGCCTTTAGGCCAAACGCAGCGAATGCGATAAACAGGGCGAACAGTACGTAGCCTGATATTTTTTGGGAGCGGGGTGAAACGGTGATTCCCCAGGTAATAAGGAACGTCCAAAGGCCATTACAGAAGTGGTAGATGCTGCAAAGAAGGCCTATGGCGAACAGGGCAAGTCCGATTGGTGCGGCAACGATTCCCGCTACCATGGCATAGCTTGGGTCAACGCCGGTAAGTTCAACTTGTAGCTTTGTGCCATAGATATGCCAAATCACAAAGAGCAGTGTGACGATGCCCGCTATACGTTGCAGCACGTAGCACCAGTTGCGGAAGTAGCGATAGCGTTTCACGGTAACGCTTGAGGTGAGGGAGATGTAGACGCCATAGAGGGCATGGAATAAAAGGGGCAGGAAAATTACGAATGTTTCCAGCACAACCTTGTAGGGCATATGGGCCATAAATGAGCCCATGGTGTCGTATGGGGTGGTTCCCCAGTTTGCGGAGTAGTTTACGCACATATGGAAGCAGAGAAAGATTCCCAGTGGAAATACGCCTGCGAAAGAGTGCAGTTTCCGCAGGAAGTTGGCGCGGCGGTCTTTGTCCATGATCCCCTCGATTCCGTCGCCTTTTGGTTGTTAGACGGTTTGTGTTCAGGTGGGCGCTGCGATTCCCCTGTGCAGCTGCTAGCCTGATGCTGAAGCTGGGCATCAATGCAAAATCCCAGCTCATCTTTAAAAAGTATACCGTTTTCCTTGCGGGTGCTTGTGGAGTGCCCGGTGCCGATTCATTGCATATTCCCGGCGATTCATACATTGGTAACCAGGTAGGGCTCGTTCCTGCACCTGAAGTTGGCGCTGAGCCCTAGCGGTACCGCAAGCTGAGGGCAATGTGAAACAGGGTGGGTAAGAAGCTGGTTGGCCCAACAAGGTGCCTTCGCTAGGCGGCGGTGGGCGAACACCGTTAACGAAATTGGAGTGCATAGTTGCCCAGGAGGCTTTGGGGCCAGCAGCAGACCAAATTCCATCAACAGCATGGTGACCGTTGGTTTTTAACGGGCTTGAACAGGGGTATTCTTGTGGATGGAAAAAACGAGGGGGTACCCATGAAGAGAGCAAACTTCCATGCAGCTAATACCGTGTTGATGTTCGAGGGCGGTGGGATGCGTGCGAGCTATACGGCCGCAATGGCATCGCTTCTGCTCGAACAGAATATAACCTTTGGTCACGTGTGCGGTATTTCTGCTGGTTCAAGCCATACCGTGAATTATCTTTCAGGAGATATCTGGCGCACCCGTGCCAGCTTTACTGATTTGGTAATGGAGCCCGAATTCGGTGGCGCTAAAACATTTGCTCAGGGTAAGGGCATGTTTTCAGCTCATTGGATCTATGAGGAAGCGGGTTTGCCCGAAGGCGTATTGCCGTTTAATTTCGAGGCGTTTGCCCAAAACCCAACTCCTTGCTCAATTCAAGCATTTGATCGTGATACGGGCGAATCGGTGGTCTGGCATAAGGAAGATATGGCAACGTTAGAGGACTTGATGGTGCGTGTGCGTGCCAGCAGTACGCTCCCTGTGGTGATGCCGCCGGTTCATATTGGCGATCATGTCTACTACGATGGCGGCTTGGGCGTTGGCGCCGGCATTCCGTTGCAGCTGGCGCTCGATTCGGGATGTCCCCGTATTCTGGCTGTCCTCACGAGAGCCAAGGGCTTCCGCAAGCCTGTTGACGACATCGGCGCAAGCGCCAAGGCCATCGCTAACAGCTATCACAGGTACCCGAAGGTGAAAGAAGCTCTTCTTACACGCAATAAACGCTATAACGCTGAACTTGAAAAGCTCGAAGCGCTGGCGGAAGAGGGGAAGGCATACATCGTATATGCCGACAAGATGGCCGTAAGCAACAGCACCACCGATCTGGAACGTTTGCGTGCTAGCTACTTCGACGGGTACAACCAATATCAAGATCAGCTGCCAGAAATCCTGGAATGGCTTAAAGCGGGGGAATAGCAACTACATAAAGGTGATGCCCAGCGCTTGGAACAGGAGCCCCCATGCAACGCCCGTGGCATACAGTCCAGCGAGGATTGCCACATTTTGCCTGATGCGACGATTTTCGCCGAAGAGCACCAGGATACCCACTCCTGCAGACACCAACAGGCCAGAAAGCATGGCGCCCGTGCCCAGCATGCCATCAAGGTACAGCTGGGTTATCACTACGCTGGCTCCGCAGTTGGGGATAAGGCCAACCAGCGCCGAGCCGAAGATAGCAAGGCCGGGGTTCGAAGCGAGGAACGTGGCAACTGCCTCTTCTCCGGCAACTTCCATGACGGCAACCAGTGCGAGCGAGATAAGAAACACGATTATCGAGACTTCAAGAGTGTGCTTAACCGCGCTTACTGCGATTTCGGTCCAGCCAGTATGCGCGCTGGCACAATGGCAACTGGGGTTGTGGCAATGGTCGGGTCCGAAAGCATGGTCTTCGGCGTGCTCGTGTTTGCAATTGCAGAAGCGGGCGTGTTCGTGGTTGTGCTCTTGCGTTGCTTTGGTTTGGGCAAGATGGAGGCGGAAACGCAAAACTCCATCGATTGCAAAGCCCATGATCATGCCGATAGCGACCTTTACGCCAACAATGCCTGCCATTACGTGCCAATCAACCTGTTCGGCGATGAACAACGGCAGCATTTCATCGGACGTGGAAAGCAGTACCGCAAAGAGGGTGCCCAGAGTGATGGCCCTGCTGGAAAACAGCGCAGCACCAGCGGCGGAAAAGCCGCATTGGGGGATGGCGCCCAGCCCGGCGGCCACGGCGGGGCCGAGCCTGCCTGCTTTCTGTACCAATTCTTCGGTTCGGTTGCCGGCCTTGTGCTCGAGGGCTTCAAGGAGAAAATACGTCACCAGCAAAAACGGAACAAGATAAATGGTGTCTTCGAAGGCGTGTTCGAGAAGATGGGGGATAAGTTCGAACATCCGCTACTCACCGCGCTTTGCCAGGCATGCTTCGCACAGGCCGTACAGCACCGTCTTCGTGGGGTTGATGCGTACGTGA
>OGOX01002382.1_pt1 | contig 10889 bp, 11 predicted proteins | sample 1552761 | NCBI WGS metagenome assembly OGOX01 (sample SAMEA2580212, study PRJEB22360) | human gut metagenome | biome: human gut; feature: human-associated habitat; material: faeces | place: Denmark | collected 2008/2010
GGCATATCTGTCGCTGCTTGCGGCGGCAAAGACATACATGCCGGATCTCGTGCTGTCCTCGGATATTATCGTTGGCTTCCCCGGTGAGACCGAGGAAGATTTTCAACAGACCTACGACCTCGTTAAGGAAGTGGGCTACACCCAGGTGTTTACGTTTATCTACTCCAAGCGCGAAGGAACTCCTGCCGCACGCATTGAAGACGACACTCCCAAAGAAGTTATTCAGGAGCGTTTTGAGCGTCTAGTTAATCTTGTTCAGGACCGCGCACTTGAGGTAAATCAAGCCGAGGTGGGTAAAGTAGTGCCTGTGCTTGTTGAGGGAGCTTCTAAGCGTGATGAGACTGTTTTAATGGGACGTAGCCCGAAGAATCTGACTGTTCATGCCCCAATTCCCAAAGGCGTTTCCATCGATGATCTTCAAGGCACTTTCGTCAACGTCCGTGTTGATGTTGCTCGTGCATGGTATCTACGTGGTCAGGTAATTTCGTGATTCGTCCTGTCGTAGCTATTCTTGGGCCTACAGCATCAGGTAAGTCGGAACTTGCCCAACACGTTGCATTGCGCCTGAATGGGGAAGTGGTTTCGGCCGATTCCATGCAAGTATATAAAGGCATGGATATAGGCACGGCTAAAATTCCTCGGTCCAAAATGCTTGTTCCTCATCACTTGATTGACATTCTTGATCCTGGTGAGGCTTTTTCGGCTCAGCTGTTCCAAAGCTTATCTCGTTCTTGTTTTTCTGATATCCAGGATCGTGGCAAAGTACCGGTCTTATGTGGTGGAACCGGCCTGTATGTGCAGTCTGCGCTTGAGGATATGCGTTTTCCGAAAGGTGATCAGGAGCATAATCCTGTTAGGGTTAAATACGAAACCGTTGCAAGGCGGTTTGGAAATCAAGTTGTTTGGGATCGACTAAACGAAGTTGACTCTGCTTCTGCCGCTCTCCTTCATCCCAATAACGTTCGACGTGTTATTCGGGCGCTAGAAATGCATGAACAGGGCGTTTCTTATGCTACTCAAGTCAAAGGAATGAAAGAGCTTCCAGAAGTGGTTCCTTCGGTTCGTTTTGCTCTTAAGAGAGATCCCGGTCTCTTGGCAGCACGTATCGACAAACGCGTTGATAACATGTTTGAAGAGGGGCTGGTTAACGAAGTTGAGCTTCTTCTTAATGACGGATGGCGTGCTGCTCTAACGGCTCCACAAGCTATCGGCTACAAGGAGGTTGTTTCCGCTCTTGATGGTGACATATCGATGAGCGATGCCGTCGAGCTCATCAAGACCGCTACCCGTCGATATGCCAAACGGCAGCGTACTTGGCTAAGGCGTGATGGCCGCTTGGCGTGGCTTGATGCGGATTCTCTAAGTCTTTCCGAAATGGTAGATTGCGTGGTGGAAACCTATCTGCAACGCACAGCTCTAGAATAATTGCGAATGCACATGAGCTTTTCGCATAAAGGAGCCTTTCCATGGAACTGAATTTCACCAAAATGCACGGTCTCGGCAATGATTTCGTTTTTGTCGATGATTTCAACAAATCTATTGAGTTAAGTGCTGATCAGATTGCCTTCCTGTGCGATAGGCATTTTGGCATTGGGGCGGATGGTGTGATTCTTGTGCGTCCCTCCGATCGGCCTGAATGTGTTGCCTACATGCATTACATCAATTCAGATGGTTCTTTGGCTGAAATGTGCGGTAATGGCGTACGTTGTTTTACCAAGTATTTGGTTGATCACAACTACATTGACGCAGATGCCAGGTCGTACATCGCCGATACGAAACGTGGTCCGCTTCCTATTTCCTTCAAGCTTGATGCAAATGGTCTTATGAGCGTAGCTTCTGTCGATATGGATATGCCGATCCTGGATCCCGAAAAGATTCCAACACTTCTTCCTGCTAGTTGTACCACCAACGGCGAATCTTTTGTAAATGAAGAGGTTGTTCCTTCTCCTTGGGGCGATTTATCGTTTACTTGCGTTTCCATGGGAAACCCTCATGCGGTATGTTTCCTGGACAATCTTGATCAATTGCCAGCAGAGTGGTTTACGTCATCAGACAAAACGCTTAACTCTTTTGATCTGGAGCGTTTTGGTGCTTATTTCGAATCGCACGAAGCGTTTCCCGCTAAAACAAACGTTGAGTTTATAGTCCCTGCGGATGACGGACTGCATATGCGTGTATTTGAACGTGGATGCGGCGAAACGCTTGCTTGCGGCACTGGTGCTTGCGCTTCTTTGGTGGCTGCAGTTTTAACTGGTCGTTCTGCACGAACCAACAAAGTCTATCTCCGTGGTGGTACGCTTAACATTACTTGGCAAGAAAATAACCGTGTGCTTATGACGGGTCCTGCAAAGCAGGTTTTCACCGGCACGATTGAGATATAGGTTTGCATGATCGAATTTGACGAAGTAAAACAACATGGCCCAAAAACCGTTATCGAAAAACCTCGCGAGCGTGCGATATTGGTTGGCGTTGAAAGGCCTAATCAGGAATGGAGTCTAGAATCTTCTCTAGCCGAACTTGAGCGCCTTGCTTGGACAGCAGGCGCGGACACGGTTGCCCGAACCTCGCAGAAGCTCGACTCTCCCAATCCTCGTACATTTGTAGGAAGCGGCAAGGCGGAGGAAATTGCCGGCCTTGCTCGTTCATATGCGGCCGATGTTGTTATCTTCGATGATGAGTTAACTCCTTCTCAGCAGTCGAATCTGGAAAAAGTTGTCGGGAAAGACGTAAAGATTATTGACCGAACGGCCTTAATTCTTGATATCTTTGCTCTTCATGCCACAACCAAAGAGGGTAGGCTTCAAGTTCGCCTTGCTCAGAACCAGTACCTGTATCCCCGTTTGCGCGGTATGTGGGCTCATCTTGCGTCAAATCGTACGGGCGGTGGTGTTGGTTCACGCTTTGGCGAAGGCGAGAGTCAGTTGGAAGTTGACCGCCGTCTTATCCGTAATCGAATTACCTCTATTCGACGTGAGCTTGCTTTGCTTTCAAAAAAGCGTGATCTGCAGAGAAAGCAGCGTAAAGAGTCTGGCATCTATAAGGTGGCATTAGCTGGATATACCAATGCTGGTAAATCAAGTTTACTTAATGCCATTACGGGCTCTGAGGTTCTTAGCTACGATAAATTGTTCGCAACGCTCGACTCGACCACTCGTCAACTAGTTTTACCTGAGGGTAGAGAAGTGACACTTACCGATACCGTTGGGTTCATTCAAAAGCTTCCTACGACTCTCGTTGAAGCCTTTAAATCAACATTGGACGAAATCAACGGCGCTGATCTTATTTTGCATGTTGTTGACTCTTCGGACCTTAATGCGGATAGGCAGATCGATACCGTCAATATGGTTCTAGAGCAGATTGGCGCTGAAGAGATTGGCCGCGTTGAGGTCTTTAATAAAAAAGACCTGTTGCTTCCTGAGCAGTACGAGGCAATGACTATTCGATATCCCAATGCTGTTTTTACTTCAACCGTTACGCGCGAGGGCATTAATGATCTTGTTTCCCGTATTGGATTAGTTGCTTCGTCCCAGGAAGAAATCCTTGAACTGCTGATTCCGTACAGCAGGGGAGGCATGGTTTCATATGCTCATCAACGTTGTACTATCTTGAACGAAGAGTACAAGGACACAGGCACGTTGTTGATGGTTCGAGCTGGTGCTCAGGCCGTTGCTAAATTAAAAGCATTTTCCTGTGTTGCGGAATAGGGACTCAGATAAGTATTTCCCATATACCTTAGAAAACGAAAAGGGCTTTCGGTTCATAATCCGATAGCCCTTTTATTGTTAGTCGCCGATAAAGATTATCGTAAGCATTGGTGATTAATAAACCTTGCGAAGCACAGCAACCACTTTTCCAACAATAGCGCAATCACGCGTGATGATTGGGTCCATTGTTGAATTCTCGGGCTGTAAGCGAATATGGTCTTTCTCTTTAAAGAAACGCTTTACGGTTGCTCCATCATCAATCAGCGCAACGATGATTTCTCCATTACGAGCCACTTGTTGCTCTTTAACCACAACATAGTCTCCGTCGTTGATGCCGGCTTCAATCATTGATTCGCCATGCACGGCGAGAATGAACGAAGCAGAGTCACCTACGATTTCTGTGGGAAGTTGCAAAGTTGTCTCGACATTGTGCTCTGCAAGAATCGGCTCACCTGCCGCAACATTGCCAACAAGAGGCAATGACAAGGTATTACTAGAACCAGTGGATCCAAACGCCTCTTCCTGTTCGTGCTTGCCCGGTAGAGCGATTGATCGAGATTTCAGCGGATCTCGAACGATGTAGCCCTTCTCCTCAAGTGTTTTCAAGTGAACATGAACAGTGGAAGGGGAGGACAGATGCACTGCTTCTGCGATTTCACGCACCGTTGGACCATACCCCTTCTGCAATATATAGGATTCTATAAATTCATATACGCTTTTTTGACGCGTAGTTAGGGGTTTGGACATTGCGACTCCTAAATAGAACAAATGTTTGCATTTATATTGACAGGAACGTATGTTCGATTTACAGTATACACGAACAAAAGTTCTATGCAAGGAGGCATGCTATGAACAAGGTATCAGTAACGTATCGTGCGGTTGGCTCTGCGGCTCTCAAGCCTGAATATACGTTTAAGCAAAACGCGTCAACGCCAATTATTAGCTTCGACCGATTGGCCAATTTAGACCCTCATCGCAAATTGCCTCTGAAAACGCGCCTTTTGGATATCTTTAAAAAGGTAGCGATTGCGATTTATACCGATCCACTTTTTGGCTCAATAGACAAGGCGTTTTTAAAGCCGGGTACAGTATCAAAAACGAGCTCTGAAACGTATATTCGAAGTGTTGCCGGAGCCTCTTTGGTGATGCTTGTTTTGATTCTCGTGGGAGCATAATTGAAGTTGATTAAGCAAAGCAACGGCTATATTTCAGTTATTTTGAGATTACTATCACACACTATAAGCTGAAATATAGCCATCGTTTTGCTTAATGATATCTATATCTTGTATACTTGCTTGAGGTTATCCGTTCAAAGGAGATCTCATGCGTTGTCCCTCTTGTGGGCATCCTGAATCAAAGGTTGTCGACTCCCGATCCGCTGATGATGGTTACTCGATTCGCCGTCGTCGGGAATGCTTGTCGTGTGAGTCTCGCTTTACTACCTACGAGCGCACAAGTGAAAATCCCTTAGTAATTATCAAATCAGATGGTTCATCCGAGGCATATGATCGAGAAAAACTGTTTCGAGGTTTGTTGATTGCTTGCGCTAAAAGGCCAGTATCTGCAGAAAAAATCTCACAGCTTATCGATAGCATTGAAGTCGAACTACGTAATTCCTCTAAACAAGAAATTAGTTCAAAGAGTCTTGGCGATATGGCTCTTGAGCGTTTAGCCAATGTAGATGATGTAGCTTATATTCGCTTTGCAAGTGTTTATAAGGATTTCAAGACGATAGATGAATTTCGAGATGCGTTGAAGGGCCTGTACTGATATGAACACTCTGACCATTCCAACAAAGAGACTCTGCGAGCATGCCTTGGTGCCTCAGAATGCCTATAAGGGTGATGCTGGGTATGATCTTTGCGCTACCCAAGACATCACGCTTAAACCCTTCGAACGCGGTCTTATCCCTACTGGCTTGGCTGTACAAATCCCAGAAGGATATGCTGGGTTCGTACTGCCTCGTAGCGGTCTTGCGCTAAAACAGGGGCTTTCGCTCGTTAATGCGCCCGGACTCATAGACAGCAATTACCGCGGCGAGCTAAAGGCTATCGCTATCAACCTTGATCCGCAGAATAATATTGAGATTCACATTGGCGACCGAATTGCACAGTTGGTAATCATGAAAGTTGAAGCTATTCACTTCAACGAAGTAGATGATCTTGAGCATTCTGATCGCGGTGAAGGCGGATTTGGCTCAAGTGGTGTTTCCCACAGCATCTAACGCATATAAATAGAAGCTTTTATCATCATTCCAGTTTATATGTGGAGTCTCGAATGAAGTTCTATCTTCTTGATGAAAGGCCCAACTAATGATCTTGGGCAGGAAACCTTGTGTTGCGGCTTGTATCGAGGGATGAGCTGCAACAGCTCATCTTTTCTCTTTGTCCGATTCTCAGACCCTGCATCGATGCTCATTAGCTTTTTTATCAAATAACTGAGTCATGTAAATTGCTAGTTTGTGACTAGAGGTTACCGACCTGCCTTTTATCGTGCGCAATAAGTTGATAATATATCTTATGTAACCTAACTAGTAATTCTCACGAGGGCGCCCGATGTAATTGAGTACTTTATTGCGGTTCTACTCGTTTAAGTAATTCGTTTAGTATCTATTGGAGAATCCGCCATTCGGGATTAAGCGCCCGATGCTACTACAGGACTCCTTGTTTCCTTGAAATCGGTAGCAGAACTGCAGTTACTCTATCTACTTCTTGCTTCATTGCGCCTATACGTTTCGAGACTGTGAAATCGGGTTGCGTGAGCAGCTAGCTTCATTGCTTTGATTCTGTTATCTCTAATTGGTGTTACCATGTTTTATTGTGCTGTAGAGGAAATAGGTCCCTACTTCCCTGCGGTTGCATAACAGGAAAAGAAGATAAAGGGAGAACCAGGTAATGGCTGAGGAAGAAGAAATTGTAGAAACTGACCCTTATTGTACGAGTGATCGCTTTGCGGCAAAAAATGGTATCAAAGCCATTGAGGTTGGAGAAGATTACTCTGTCTGCATCATGCCTATCGACGAAACTTGTCTCAATGGTATTAGCATTCCTATGGGAGGTTGTTACTTTACCCTAGGTGATTTCTCCTTTGGTGTTGCAAGCCATTACATTAAGAACAACATGGTTACCATGAATTCGCAAATTGATTTTATTGCTTCAGCTCAAGTTGGAGACACCATTACGGCACGCTGCGAATTGGTTCCCTGCACTTCTAAGAAGATCGCTCGCTACGAGATCACAATGAATGATCAAAACGGTAAGCTTCTTGCGCTCATGCATGTTACGGGCTACCGCCGATCCCATCACTAGGATAAAGGCTCTTTAACAGAGTATTTTGAACGCCTATTATTGAGGGCCCCTCGTCTAGTCATGCCGAGGGGCCCTCAATTGTAAACTAGCTATTCCGAATAGCAGACACGTTTATATGCTTCGAAAAGATCTGGGAATAATTTCTTCTGGCTGACGGGTTTAAAAGTCTCCTTATCGCATACGCAATGGGATGTTACGGCAGTGAAATGAGGTTTAACCTTTTCGGGATCTTCGCCTTTTAAATACATTTTACAGGTGTATTGAGTCCGAACCGGAGTTACCTTCGAGACGTGCGTTTTAACAACCACGGTATCGCCATAGCGGAAGGGCAGACCGTATGAAAGGTCGACATGTACCACAGGCGAAAGATAGCCTGCTTTTTCGATATCAGCATAAGGAAATCCGAGTTTGTTTAAAAAACCAGTACGAGCTACTTCGAGATATACGAGGTAGTTAGCGTGATAAACCACTCCCATACCATCGGTTTCTGCATATCGTACTTCGATTTCTGTTGATGTCTCCATCGGCTTCCTTTCCATTTCTGGGATGCCTTTGCGACACTCAATTATAATACAGAGCTGAAATAATTAATTACTCCAGATAGGACAAGCACAAGTTATGCCCCAAAACAGCAGAAACCGACAGAGTAAACCATCAACTGCTTCGAAAAAGGTTTCCTACTCCCCTCTTACGCCCAGCCTTGCCTTTCAGCTCGCTGCACCACATACCTGGGTAGCTGCAATCATGCCGGTGCTGTTTTCGATTGAATATTCTGCAATTACATATTCAGGTAAAGTGAGTATTTTGCTTGCTTTGATATTGCTTGCTATATGCATTCTTATGCAGTCTGCGGTTAACGTGCTAAATGATTATTTTGATTTTAAGAAGGGCACCGATTCGGTTGAGAACTCATCTGATGACGCTTTTGATGCGGTCTTGGTTTACAACAACCTCAACCCCAAATCAGTCTGCGCTTTGGCAATTGGATTTCTAATTGTAGCTGCAGGAATGGGTTTCTATCTGGTTTATCTAACTGGCTGGATTCTTCTCGTGATTGGCTTAATTGGGGCTCTTATAGTTTTCCTGTATTCAGGTGGTAAAACGCCGATATCCTATATGCCTATTGGAGAGCTTGTAAGCGGGTTTGTCATGGGCGGCTTGATTCCGCTGGCATGCTGCTATACCCTCTCTGGAGTATTTGAGCCGTTGGTTCTTCTGGTTGCGCTTCCTTTTATCTTTGGAATTGGAATGATCCTTTTTACCAATAACACATGCGATATCGAAAAAGACATCAATGCCCAACGCAAAACAATTTCAGTCGTTCTTGGTCGCGATATGGCACCGAATTACTATCATGTCGCGATATTCTGGATCGTTCTCATCGCTGTGCTTGTGGGCCTATTCTATCCAACAGGAATGCCGATTGTAATGATTATGGTTTTAGCGGCGTTTCCTGTATTGCGAGCAATTCTGAATAATCCACTGAATCAAAAAACTAGAGATGCGGCAATGTCGCAAATCGTGATGCTTAACGTGACACTTGGTGCATTCTATTGCCTGTCGTTGACCTCAGGGTCGTTTATGAGCTGGGTTTAAAAAACAAAGGAATCTGGAATACGAAGTTCTTTTTTCATATTGAGTGCTTTGAGATTTGCATACTGTATTAACTCTTCAAGCGAGAAGCTTCTCATTTCATCGACGATCCCAGCCAAATAGGCTATCTTTCCAAGAAGGCATTCTGGCTTTATACGCTTTTCATTGAGCAGATAATCGATATCTGTACTTTGGTTTCTTTTCGCAAGGCGATGGCCATCAGAATCCACGAGTAGCGGAACGTGCCCATATGTTGGCGTTTCATATCCTAGGCATTTCTGCAGATACATTTGGCGTGGTGTTGAGGTGAGCAAGTCCCTGCCTCGGACCACCGAAGTTACGCCCATCCATGCGTCATCGACGGTTACGGCAAGTTGATAGGCGAATACGCCGTCGCTGCGTTGGATTATGAAGTCTCCAGAACATTCAGTTAGGTTGAATGATTGGAGCCCTTGGAACAGATCATTAAACGAAAAAGGCTCGTCAGGTACAGCAATACGGGTAGCCGGGCTTCGTCGCTTTGCATTGGCATCTTGTTCGAGTTTTGTCAAAGTTCGACAAGTACCCCGATAGAGAACCTCTTCTCCAAAATGGGGTGCATTTGCAGAGTGTAGATCAGCACGAGTGCAAAAGCAGGGATATAAAAGCCCTTTTCGATCAAGCTCTTGATACGCTTCTTGATATGCTTCGGTTCGAGAGCTTTGGTATACGGGTTGGTTGTCCCATTCGAAGCCGCGCGCCTCAAGGCTCCGAAACACTCCATCGGCATAAAATTGCTTTGACCGTACTGGATCAAGATCCTCTATGCGCATATGAACGGAGCCGCCGGCTCGACGTGCTACAAGATAAGCCACCATGAATGAGAAAAGATTGCCTAGGTGCAGCTTACCTGATGGCGTGGGGGCGAATCGGCCAACAACAGCATTGTTCTGCTTTGGCTTGTTGTCTAAATTGGATTTTCGATCGTAGCTGCAATCCTCGTACGAGACGTACGTATGATTGCTATACAAAGGAAGCCCTTCTTCCTTGTAGGAAGAAGGGCTTGTTGAATCATTCTTTGACAATTGCGAACACATGTTATTTGCGATGGTCTATCACATGCTTCGTTTTGCCAAAGCTGCGCTCAATTCCACCAGGTTCAATGAGTTGCACCTCAGAAGCTACAAGCATGGTTTCCTTGAGTTTTGTGGCAATCATCTTGCGGAAACGATCCATTTCCTCATAAGAGTCGCTAAGAGCAGAGGGCTCAATTTCGACCTTAATCTTCATGCGATCGAGTCCGGTTTCATTGTCGACCTCGATGCGATAAAAAGGAGTAACTCCTTTGATTCCTGAAAGAATATCCTCCACCTGCGAGGGGAATACGTTGGTGCCACGAATAATCAACATATCGTCACTACGCTTACGAACCTTTTTCATACGAGCGTGACTGCGTCCGCATTCGCATTTCTCGGTAACAACGTAAGTAAGGTCATGAGTACGGTAGCGAAGTACAGGAATGCCTTCTTTATCAAGAGGTGTAATGACAAGTTCGCCCCCTTCCCCTTCCGGAACAGGTTCGCCAGTTTCAGGGTTGACAACTTCCCACAAGAAGTGATCTTCGGCAATATGCTGCATATCCCTCGAGCAAAGACATTCTCCCGATACGCCAGGACCCATAACCTCGGTAAGGCCGTAATTATCTGTGCAGGTGATATGCATACGGCGTTCGATTTCTTCCTTCATTTTAGGAGGGCAAGGTTCGCCGCCGAAGAGTCCGATACGAAGGGAGCTTGACGCCCAATCAAAACCCTTCTTCTCGCCCACTTCACACATATGAAGCGCGTAAGAGGGGGTGGCAATGAGAACGGTGGTGCCATAATCGTTGATCATCTGAAGATGACGTTCCGTATTACCGGAACCCGCAGGGATCATCATGCAACCTAGCTTTTGAAGGCCATAATGTAGACCAAAGCCACCAGTGAACATGCCATAGCCAAAAGCCATCTGACAGCGATCGCCTGGCTTGACGCCTGCCATCATTGCCAGTCGAGCAATGCAATCGCTCCAGACATCCATATCGTGATGGGTGTAGCCGACAACGATGGGCTTACCAGTTGTGCCGGAAGAAGCATGCAGCTCAATGATCTCATCGAGCGGAACCGCGAAAAGACCATAGGGAAACGTGTCGCGCAGAACAGTTTTATCGGTAAAAGGAAGCTTTTTGACATCTTCCAAGGTTTGAATGTCGGACGGGGATACACCCATTTCGTCCATCTTGTTGCGGTACCATTCAACCTTTTCA
>OGOX01002389.1_pt1 | contig 10854 bp, 8 predicted proteins | sample 1552761 | NCBI WGS metagenome assembly OGOX01 (sample SAMEA2580212, study PRJEB22360) | human gut metagenome | biome: human gut; feature: human-associated habitat; material: faeces | place: Denmark | collected 2008/2010
AGGATGGAGAGGTAGGTCTTGCATATATGAAGAGTTTTGAGATTGAGGAGAAGATCAGGCAGGAAGGTATTGAAGAAGGCGAAGTTAGTGGAACAATCCGCACATGCCGCAGGCTCGGACAGACTGATGAGCAGATTATAGCGTTGCTTCAGGAAGATTCCCACCTTACAAGAGAGCAGGCAGAGGAGGCGCTGGCGAAGTACACATCTGCTCATTAATGTCAATGTGACATAATTATACATCAGCGTGATTTTACATAGCTGTACACAGCTGTCTTTACAGCTCATGAAAGTTAAAAAAGCACAGTACACACAAGGCAGGCAGCCGCGCGGATAGTACCACTGACAACTGCTGACTTACAGGCTTGTGTATACTGTGCTTTAGTTAGAAGTTCTTATTATTTGAAGAACCGCTCTGTCCTGTCTCATCACGATGGTCTTCGTATATGCATACCTTTCTTATAATCATTCAATTAATTAATCTTGCAGTCTAATACTCTGTATCTGGATACAGAACCATCAGAAGTTCTCTCAGATGAAAGATAGACATGACAGTTGAGGATAACACCTGTAACTTCTTCACCTACTATGTCAGCTTCAAGATCGGCAGGAATACCATCGAAGGTCTTAGCTGATCTTCCTTCAAGAGCAGGAGAAGATAATACTATAGAATTAATTGTCTTAAATTCAGGACCATCACCCTTAAACCAGTCTGAAAGAACTTCCTTGTATTCAATAGTACATGTAGCAAGAGAATAAGGAATACGATTAAAGAAAGCATATCTCATTCTATTAACCTGTTCATCAAGAGTAAACACCCCTTCATAAGCATTACCAACACCATGATCTATACCAAAAAGGAGACCTGTAAGATAAGCATTATAACGCTTAACAGCAATGTACTGGTCATCAGGATACTGGTCATCAGGATATCCTGCACCTGTATCAATATAATCACACCAAGCATGGAACTGATCGATAATATCAGACTTAATCTTCTCAGGATCAGCATCGATAGAAGCATAATTCTCGGCAGCCTGAGATACAACCTCAACATTCTTATTATCTTCCTGAGTTACGGCAGCAGAAGATGGTTCTGTGGCAGGGACCGGCTCCTGTGATGGGGCAGAAGCGGAGGATGGTTCTGCGGAGGCTGGCTCTGTGCCGGATGAAGTGGACGCAGTGGATGCGGATGGTTCTGCAGCAGGCGTAGAAGACTGCGATGAAGCTGCGGATACTGCGGAATCTGATTCCTGAGTATTCAGAACTGCCGCAGATTGGGCGGATATGGGCTGCGCCTCATTGCCGCAGGCCCCAAGGGACAGTGCTGATAATGAGAGGCATGTTACTGTCATGAGGGACAGTGCAGCTGATGTGTGAGATTTTATCTTATCAAATAAGGTATTTGTCATTTTCATATTTATATTATTCTCCATTCCTGCCCGTTTTCAGGGCATTCTAAGTTTGTGCACAGGCACATATTTATCTTTGCCATTGTAACCACGCCGTCCTTTATCTCGATTACACCTGAATTAGATGCGCCACCGAGGCTGCCCACCTGATGTCTGGTGTCATATCCGAGTTCTTCGAGTTTGGCTCTGTAATCTTCTACAGAGATTGTGTCACCAACATTAGGAAGTATAATTCCTATATAATGTTGAAGGGGGAACGGAAGTGCTGCTGTATGATTTTAGAATGATAGGTAACAATTTACTTGCTTATCGTAAGAAGCTCGGAATGACACAGGGAGGAGTGGCTGAATAACAGCTCACCAAAGACGAGGGCAACAGCATTACAGTTACTGAATGTCTATCTTAGTTCCCTGACCTAGGGTATAGTTGTTAATTAAATATGTAAGATATATTGATGGAAACCTGTTGTGATATTGTTTACAATGGGTATTTTTTGTATAATGGGATTGATTAGCGCAGGGAATGGAGATTAGTATGAGTAATATGAATAAATATATAATGTCACTTGATCAGGGAACGACAAGCTCCAGATGCATTCTGTTTGATAAGCAGGGGCGGATATGCAGTATGGCACAGAAAGAGTTCGCACAGATATACCCTGAGCCGGGCTGGGTTGAGCATGACCCGATGGAGATATGGGCATCGCAGATGTCGGTTGTTACTGAGGCTGTCAGCAGAATCGGTGCTTCTGCGGAGGATATTGCGGCGCTGGGGATTACTAACCAGCGTGAGACGACGGTTGTGTGGGACAGGCGTACCGGCAGGCCCATTTACAATGCGATTGTATGGCAGTGCAGGAGAACGGCGGACTATATTAACAGGCTGAAGTGTGACGGCATGGAAGATTATGTGAGAAAGACTACAGGGCTTGTGCCGGACGCGTATTTTTCGGCGTCGAAGCTGGCGTGGATTCTTGATAATGTGGAAGGCGCGAGAAAAGATGCGGCGGCCGGGAATCTTCTGTTCGGAACTGTGGACACATGGCTTATCTGGAATCTTACAAAGGGCGAGGTGCATGTGACGGACTATACCAATGCATCAAGAACTATGATGTTTGATATACATAATCTGTGCTGGGACAAGAAGATTATTGAGTATTTTGACATTCCTGAGGTGATGCTTCCGCAGGTTAAGCCTTCGGGATGTGTATACGGATATACTGAAAACAGCCTGTTTGGCGGCTGCATACCGATTGCGGGTGCGGCAGGAGACCAGCAGGCGGCACTGTTCGGACAGTGCTGCTTTGATGCGGGCGAGGTTAAGAATACATATGGAACCGGCTGCTTTCTGCTGATGAATACAGGCGATAAGGCGGTTGAATCAAAGAACGGACTGCTGACAACGATTGCTGCCGGAACGGATAATGATGTGCAGTATGCGCTGGAGGGAAGTATTTTTGTGGCAGGCGCAGGAATACAGTGGCTTCGTGATGAGATGAATATTCTTGAGACTTCGGCGCAGTCGGAGGAATATGCAAGGTCGGTTGAGGATACGGCGGGAGTGTATGTTGTGCCGGCATTTACGGGACTTGGCGCACCGTATTGGAATCCGTATGCAAGGGGAACGGTCGTAGGAATTACGAGAGGCTGCACGAAGGCGCATTTTGTCAGGGCAGTTCTTGAGTCGATGGCTTATCAGACATATGATATTCTTAAGATTATGGAAAATGAATCCGGTGTTAATATCCCGAAGCTCAAAGTTGACGGCGGGGCATCGAAGAATGATTTCCTGATGCAGTTCCAGTCGGATATCCTGAATGTGGATGTGCTAAGACCGGAGTGTGTTGAGACAACCGCACTCGGCGCGGCGTATCTTGCGGGAATTGCGGTTGGATACTGGAAGGATAAGGATGATATCCGTAAGAACTGGGCGATATCCAATACATTTCATCCGAATCTGGCAGATGCGGGGAGGCAGGAGCTTCTGTCAGGCTGGGAACGTGCGGTAAGGTGTGCACTGGCGTGGGCTGAGGCGTGATGAGTAAAAAAGTCTGAAATTCCGAAAAGTTTGTTAATCTGTCAAGAATATACATAAATATTTTCGTGTATATTGGCTATTGTTTCGTATGGTACCATGTGATAATATTTTCTTACTTTAAAGAGAGTCCGGAGCCTCTTTTGATAATGCAGAATGTTTGATGATTATTGAAAGGGATATTGAATGAGGGATGATATTAAGGTTCAGGAAGTGCATACACAGTATAGTATTAAGAACCTGCATGGCAGATCTGTGAGGCTTGATATATTTGCAACAGACTCTTCCGACAGAAAATATAATTTTGAGATTCAGAGGTCGGATAAGGGTGCAGGTGTAAAGAGGGCAAGATATAACAGCAGTATAATTGATGCTAATATTCTGGATGCTTTAAGGAAGATGAGGAAGGAGTGGCAGCGATGTGCAGAGCAGTTGAGGAATTGTGCGATGAAGCAAGGAATGAAGAGAAGCTTGAGAATGCGGCTAAGCTTCTCAGACAGGGTAAGCTGACGTGTGAGGAGATATCTGAAGTCTTAGGTATAGATACAGAGACTGTGGATAAGATAGCAGAATCGCTTGACTGAATAATTTTGGAAGATTGCTAATCGGCATGGCACATCTAATAATCGGTATATGGGAGGAAGTTCGGTTGTTTCATATAAAAAAGAAGAAGGTGTTTAAAAGCCGGCAGCTTAACAGGCTGACAATGGCAGAACATCTGGTATGGCTGATTCCGATAGGCTTTATGCTGCGTGACATTATAATAACATGGGATCAGGTGGAGGAAGTTCTGGCGGATAACCCCACACCGGCAATTATTGCGGTAATGATAGGCATGCAGGCACTTGTGGGGCTTATACTCGGATTGTTCTGGGTGATGCTTTTTAAGGTGGTTATTCATACTGCGAGGAGGCAGCTACTTAAGAGGAGCACATTTATCACGGTAAATGACATAGATTATTACAGGGATAAGCTTGACGGACTTGCACCGGGAACAATAAGCCTGCTTGCAGACCTTAAGATTGAAAAGCGCAAGGATATTGCAGCGTGTATTTTAAAGTATGAGAATCTTGGCATTATCAAGACGGATGAATATGGCAGGTATGTATTGGATACCGATGGGGATTGGCAGATGAATCCGGTATTACGCAATAGTGACAGATATCTGGTGAAGGCACTTACCGAACGTGGGTGTGATGCGGTTGATGAAGCGGCATGGCAGCGCATGGCGGTACAGGAGGCTATAGATGACGGATATATATATGACGGTCTGTTTGCTAAGAGGAGTAAAGTGAAAGAAACAGCAGGAAAGGCGGCAGGATGCTTTGCAGGATGCCTTGTTCCAATAATAATCATTGTCGGGATGGCATTTCTTATTAATGCGATTACACCGCAGCTGGACGAACTTGAGCAGATACTTGATGCGCTGCCCGATACGGCAACTTTTCGTGAACAGGTAGAGTATCTGAGCATGTATCCGCAGTATTATCCGGTTATGGCGGAGCTGATATTAGCGGCTATTGTGATGCTTGCAGCTTTCTTTATGCCGGGAATAATGGTGGTCGGAGGTATCGTGTCGACAGCGACGAAGCAAAGATACCGAAGAACGCAGTCAGGTAATGAGATGGCGGAATATGTATATGGAATGAAGAATTTCATACATGATTACTCAAACCTAAGTGAGGCAGATAAGAGCCAGCTCGCATTGTGGGATGATTATCTTATATATGCGGTTGTGCTTGAGGAGAATGAGCAGATAGTTGCGGATATCAGGAAAATGCGTTTGCAGAATGGAGGAATATAAGAATATGGCAAATTCAATTATGATTGTCACAGGGGTTGTATTTGTAATAATAGCATTTATAGCAATAGCGGTTATAAGGTGCTATAACGGCATGGTTGTCCTCAGAAACCGTGTGGAGAATCAGGGGGCACAGATAGAGGTGCAGCTCAAGAGACGTGCGGATTTAATTCCTAATCTTATCGAGACAACCAAGGGATATGCTTCTTATGAGCAGCAGACACTTACACAGGTTACAGAGCTTAGAAGCAAAGTATTGTCTGCAGCATCACCGGCAGAGTCATATACGGCCGGAGAGGCACTCGGACATGAGGCCTCACGTATGCTCGCAATTGGTGAGAAGTATCCGGAGCTTAAGGCGAATTCAAATTTCCTTCAGCTGCAGAAGGAGCTTGCCGATACGGAGGATAAGATTGTAAAGGCACGCCAGTTTTACAATGATACTGTTACCAAATATAACACAGCAATAATGATGTTTCCGAGGTCAGCATTTGCAGGAATATTTGGATTTAAGAAAATGGAACTGCTTGAGGCAGCTGCTTCTGAGAGACAGGCAACCCGTATGAATGGTGATACATTTAAGATGAATTAAAATAATAAATAATTTTATCTGGAGAGTGACAATGAAAAGCAATATTATTATCAGACAGTACAAAAAAGAAGATGTTAAGTCTATGGTTCCTATATGGAACCAGGTAGTTGAAGAAGGAGTGGCATTCCCACAGCTTGAGACATTAAGTACGGCAGGCGGAAGACGGTTTTTTGAGGGGCAGAGTTATTGTGGTGTCGCAGAGGATGAGACAGGAAGAATTGTCGGAATGTATATACTGCATCCCAATAATATCGGACGCTGTGGACATATAAGCAATGCCAGCTACGCAGTTGACAGGAATTGCAGGGGAAGACATGTCGGGGAACTTCTTGTGCGTGACTGCATAAGACAGGCAGGGGAGCTTGGCTTCAGAATACTTCAGTTCAATGCTGTTGTGGAATCAAATACGGCTGCTAACAATCTGTATGAGAAGCTTGGATTTACAAAAGCAGGGACTATTCCGGGAGGTTTCAGAATGGATGACGGCAGTTATGAAGATATATTTATCTACTATATAAAGACAGGCCGCGGAATGAAAGGGGATGGCCCGGAGCGTACAAGCAGCAGATCTTACAGTGGCAGTTATTCTGAGAGCACGCAGGTTGAATGCAAAGATGCAGGCAATGTCCTGTCAGTGAAGAGTGTGCTTGACAAAGTACATAAGGTCAGGGGGAACATACGCGAGGACAGGGAATGTACATACTTACTGTTTGAACCGCGCAATGATGACTGCACAATATCGGCTGCGATAAGGCTTAAGTCTGTTGATGCAGGAACGGACAAGCAGGGTATAGCGATAGGGCAGTTTGATGCTGTTGAAGGAATGCCTGTGCATTGTGATGTGCTTCATGGACAAAAGAATTGTGTGTTCCAGCATACTTTTTCAACAGCAAGCGGTATGGGAGCCAATGGTAATCCAAAGTCTGCTGCTATAGATAAGGACAGTTTTACAGGAACGACATACAGGATGATGTATTCCAAATGCAATAATATAGCGACTCTTCAGGTATGGGATGCTATGGGAAGAAAGCTTATTTTGGAGGATGATAATACATTTGACCTGACACAGACATATGAGACACTGCAAAGCGGACGGAGTGTGCGGTATGGAATTGCTCTTGCGGGAGTTGAAGCAGATATAGCGGGGCTTACGCTTAAGGATGCGTCAGGCAGTGTTATCTATAATCAGGACGACTACTATAAGCCGGACTGTGAACCTCCGGCTGTTACCAAGATAACAAAGGCAGGAGAATCATCCGACAGACGCCGCATAGAACTCGGCTGGGAGGCAGATACATGTGATGGATACTGCGAGTATGATGTTGAAGTATCTTATAATAATGAAGCATATATTAATGTAGGAACTGCGGCGACGACAGCATTTGCATATACACCGGAAAACAGCGGTGATTATACATTCAGGGTATACGGAAGAATCGGCAATGAGGTTAATAAATCATCATATGCGCAGTCAGAGGCAGTACATTATATAAGACCTCTCGACGATGCGTCTCTTACTGCAATTGGAAGTGCGGACGGAATAGATATAAGCCTTAAGCTTACGGATGATGCATATGAGTGGAAAGTATTCCGCGCTGATACATGTAATGTGTGTGGTGACAATGATGTCCTTATGGGAACTTTTACAGGGAAAGATGCAAAGAAAGCTGCTGACGGAGAATCCGTTGTAAGCTTTACTGATAAGTCGTGCGGATATGACCCGCTGTATTATTATGTAATATCATATTCAGAAGATAACTGCAGCAATCCGGGAGAACCACAGCAGGCACTGCGTATAAGCGATAGAGCAGAAGCTGTGTATGCAGTTAATGACAGGCAGGTTGAAATGGTAGTTGATGATAAGAGTAATGATACGCTTGGCGCACATTATTTCTATATAACAGGACACTATAACACTGACGGCAGATATAAAGTGCTTGTAAATGGCCGGGATGCGGCGGAGGCACTCGATGGATTCACACATGGAGAACGCGACTGCGAAGGCTGTATCGCATGTGGTGCAGGCGAGAGTATCAGGATAGAGGGATACCCTGCAAAAGGTTTTAATAAGATAGAAGTTATATTTGAATCCGTAACCGGAAGCAGGTCGAGAAAGGTATTCAATTTCCTGTGCATGCCGTACTATAACTGTGTAGTGGATGCTTCATACAAGGGAGCACAGGGCGCATTGGATGCATCAGGTATTCCGCAGTATTCCAGAATAAGCGATGCACTTGTACATGGAATGCCGGGTGATGGAGATGTCATATTTGTTAAGAATGGTGTCTACAGGGAGAGAGTTGTCGTTGAACGTGCGGATGTAAGTATTATCGGTGAAGATGCAAAAAAAACCAGAATTGAGTTCAATGCATGTGTTGCGGACGGAACAGCGGCGGGAATGCGTGACAGGAATGCGATGCTTGTTGAGTATACGGCAACAGGATTCTCAATGTGCAATATAAGTATAGAGAATACATATCCTTATGCAGACGGAACAGACCAGCAGGCAGATGCGCTGGCTATACTTGCAGATAATGTATCGGTTACCAATATTACTCTGCTCGGATATCAGGATACACTGTTTGTTGATGCAGCCGACAAGGATGATTTTTCGCCGGATATTACCACACACCAGCATTTTAGCTGCTGTCATATCGAAGGCAATGTTGACTTTATATATGGATGTGGTGCTGCAATATTCGATGACTGCGATATAATCGGAAGATACACACCATATAAGGCGGATGGATGCTTTACTGCACCGAGGACACATGCAGATGCGGAATACGGTTTTATATTCAGAAACTGCAGATTCTATGCTGATGACAGGATAGAAACGAAGGCGTACAGGCTTGCCCGTCCATGGGGCAGGGATGCTGCAGCATTTTTCATTAACTGTTATATGAGCGATGTTGTATGTGACAACGGATACAGTGACATGAGTGGCAATTCATATAAGAATGCGCGCTTTGCAGAGTATGGTTCTGTGGGAGAAGGCGTGGCGGTTAATAATGACAGGCCGCTTCTGCGCAGGTCGCAGGCGGAACACTGCATGGAGATTATATAATACAGAAATGGAATTGATATGAGAACATTCTTTATTGCGGATACGCATTTTGGAGATGCGGACATTATAAGATATGAGAACAGGCCTTTTGCGGATACCGATGATATGGAAGAGAAGCTTATTGCCGGATGGAATGAGACTGTAGGTGAAGATGACAATGTATTCGTGCTGGGTGATTTCTCGGCTTATAAAAGTGTCGGCAGGAATACAGAGCTTGCCTGCAGGCTTAACGGACACAAGAGCCTGATACTTGGCAACCATGATATTGTTACGGAGGATTTCTGGTATAGATGCGGTTTTGAGTTTGTCAGCAGATATCCAATAATATATGAAGGATTCTGGATTCTTTCGCACGAACCTGTGTATGTGTGCCGCAATATGCCTTATGCCAACATATTCGGACATGTGCATGGCAGTCAGCTGTACAAAGATTACAGTGAACAGTCATACTGTGTGAGCGTAGAACGCACGGATTACAGACCGGTTCCGTTTGATGAGATTGTTGAAAAAGTGACTAATAATCGAAAGTAAAAGAAATAAAAAGCTTAATTTATTAAGAAAATACTATTTAAATGTTGTCTTTTTTTCGACAATAGGTTAAAATAAGCACATTATTTTGAGGAAAGTAAAGGAGAGCATTACCGTGGACAACAGATCGATGATGGAAATAACACAACATGATGCGGAGTTTGGACAGCTTGTTGAGAGCTGTATGAAGTCAAGAGCCTTTGACGTGGAACTCTATACTAAGCATGATGTTAAAAGAGGATTGAGAGACAGCAACGGTAATGGCGTTGTTACAGGACTTACAGAGATTTCGGATGTTGTAGGAAGTAAGATTGTTGATGGTAAGAAGGTTCCTACAGATGGCAACCTTTATTATCAGGGCTACAATGTAAGCGAGCTGATTCAGGGAAGCAGGGACAGCTTCTACGGATTTGAAGAGGTGACATATCTTCTTCTGTTTGGTTCACTTCCAACTAAGTCACAGCTCAAGAGCTTTATCGGAATCCTTGCAGATCTTAGTGAACTCTCCGGTGACTTTATACGTGATGTAATTATGAAAGCACCGAGTGCCAACATTATGAATTCGATGATGAAGAGTATTCTTAATCTTTATTCATATGATGGCAATCCGGATGATATATCGGTATCCAATGTACTGCGTCAGTCACTCCAGATGATAGCGAAGATGCCGCTTATAGCAGCATATTCATATCAGGCATACGGACATTTCAGACTTGACCAGAACATGATTATCCGTAATCCGCGTAAGGATTATTCAACAGCACAGAATCTGCTGTATATGCTCAGAAGTGACGGAATATTCACAGATCTTGAGGCAAAGGTGCTTGATGTTGCACTTATCCTTCATGCAGAGCATGGCGGCGGTAATAACTCAACATTCACAACGCATGTTGTTACATCAAGTGGTACTGATACATATTCGGCAATAGTTGCAGGTATAGCTTCTCTTAAGGGACCACGTCACGGAGGCGCCAACCTTAAGGTTCAGAAGATGTTCCAGAATATCAAGGAGAATGTATCAGACTGGACTAATGTTGATGAGGTCAGGGCATACCTTACCAGGATACTTGATAAGGACGCGTTTGATAAGTCGGGTCTCGTATATGGTATGGGACATGCAGTATATTCATTATCAGATCCACGTTCCAAGATTCTTTCACGCTTCGTAAAACAGCTTTCTGAAGAAAAAGGAAAAGAAGAAGAATATCAATTGTATGCAACGGTAGAACGTCTTGCCAAACAGGTCATTGGTGAGAAGAGAAAGATCTACAAAGGAGTCAGCGCAAACATCGACTTCTACAGTGGATTTATCTACAGCATGTTAGGATTACCACATCAGTTATATACACCATTATTTGCGATCGCACGTATCGTAGGATGGTCAGCACATCGAATGGAAGAGTTGATGAACGGTAATCGTA
>OGOX01002390.1_pt1 | contig 10848 bp, 8 predicted proteins | sample 1552761 | NCBI WGS metagenome assembly OGOX01 (sample SAMEA2580212, study PRJEB22360) | human gut metagenome | biome: human gut; feature: human-associated habitat; material: faeces | place: Denmark | collected 2008/2010
TAGAAAGCTTATGATTTCCTCGTTTGGACGAGGGTTCGATTCCCTCCAGCTCCACAAATTGAAAAGTAAAGCCGCTGTTTTTTCAGTGGCTTTACTTTTTGTGTATTTAAATACGTTCTCTTTTCAAAAAACGTTTTATAATATTTCAATCTCTTCTTTAGATAATCCGGTAGCTTGTGAAATGACCTCAATAGCCACACCTAATTTTTTCAAATTACGGGCACTTTCTTTTACTCCTTCTTTATGACCTTTTGCCAATCCTTTATTCAACCCCTCTTCAATACCTTCGGCTCTACCTTCAGCTCTACCCTCAGCTTTACCCTCGCTAAAAATTCTTTCAGTAAATTCACACATGGCGGCTTTTCCCTCCTTTGTAGACTTTAGATAATTGACATGTTTAGATAATTTTCCCTGACTTAAGTCATCTGCTTCCGCAGTCTTAAAATACTGCATTAGTTTGGCAATCGAAGAGCCATCATTAACTTCTGCGTTAACGTAATACATATGTAGACCATCATCGTATGTCATTGGTAAGTTATTAAGGCGCTTGGTTACATTGTAACAGGTACAACCTAAATGCCAAATATCAGGCTCGGTTATGTAAAACATATATAAATCGGGAACGCTTTTATATTTTTTGTCCTTGCCCTTTGGCAAATAGCTACCAATGATGCTCGAAGAATAGTACAGCATGCGTCTAGCATGGTCAATTTTACCATCGCTTTTTTGAATTTCCATTTCGTAGAGCTTATTGTTTGCATCTTCTACAAGAACATCCATAATAATATCCTTGGATGCAAATTTGTTAATGACCATTTGAGTACGATTTTCCTTAATGACCAGTGAATCGATGCCGGAAAGGATACGTAAAACATGTTCGCAGGCACCTGAATCAGTAAAGACCATTTTAGCCATTGCATCACTGAATAGGTTCAGTTGTTTGGCCTTTTCAATGAGCCTTTCGCGATTGCGGATGAGGCTTTCTGGGTATTGTTTGGAACTCATACTTTCCTCCTTTAATTATAACACACAAGTAATGAAAAATATATAAGATGGTAGGACTGGCTTAATTTGCAATAGGAAGAGATATAAAAAAAAGGCGTTTGCCGAAAGCTCGACAAACGCCACTGGTTCTCACAACCAGGCATGACCTCCGTTGGAAAACGGCTACCCATGCAACTGAAATAATTATAACATACAAATAAAATAAAAACAAGCGTTTATTTTCTCTTTTGCTTTTCTTTACTCTTGACTATCATAGCGCTATATACTTTATAATATAAATTACAGTATTGTCGGTATTGCCGCATATAAGTCAATACCGCTGAAATAAAACGATGAGAATAGAGGCATGAAGCATGAAGAAATTTTTTTGTTTACTGCTGTTGCTGCTGCTTTTAGTTACAGGCTGCGGACAAGACAGCGGAGGTAAAGACGCTGCCGCAGACGGAAGCTATAAAGTAACTGATGAGCATGGAACCATAACCACGTTCAAGCAGGCACCGCAAAAGGTGCTGACGCTGGCGCTCAGCAGTGATGGCATAGTCATGGGCTTGGGCATGGAAGATAAATTGGTTGCCGTCAATTATCTGGCCGATGATCCAGTAAGCTCCAACCTTGTAGAACAGGCTAAAAAAATTCAGCACAAAATCAAAAACCCTTCGGCAGAAGAGGTGCTGGCGCTGAAGCCGGACGTAGTCTTTGCCTACGATTGGAGCGACATGAACCGTGTCGAAAACTTGCGTAATTTGGGCATGAATGTTATCGTACTGAAAGGACCGGCGACTATTGAGGATATCAGGCAAAACGTGCGCACTATCGCCAAAGCCATGCACGCTGACAGTAAGGGAGAAGAGCTGGTAAAGCTGATGGACAGCAGGCTGGCGCAGATTAAGCAGCAGGTAGAGGCGCTCAAGCTGCAGCAGAAGAAGAAAATTGTACTTGTTTCGCTGATGAGCTCCTACGGCGGCAAGGGATGTATCTTTGACGACATGTGTAAGGAAGCAGGCGTTATCAACGGCGTTTCGGCTGCAGGAATCAAAAACGGCCAGCAGGTTACTAAGGAAATGCTGGTGAAGATTGATCCGGATTTACTGATAATGCCGGTGTATAACGACCATGGCAATTTTGATATCAAAAAATATAATCAGGAATTTTTAGAGGATCCATCGCTGCAGACCATGCGCGCCACCAAAAGCAAGCAGCTGTTTTATCCTAATGAGGGTTATATTTACAACTGCTCGCAGGATGTTGTTTTCGGCGTGCAGGAAATCGCCCATGCTGCCTACGGCAAAGCCTTCGCTATGCAGGGCATGCAGCATTTAAGGGTGAAGTAGAAAGCATAATAGAAAAAACTGCACCGCTTAGTATCGGAAACGATACTGGATGGTGCAGTTTTTAATTTTCATCAGGCTCAACCCGTAGGGAAATCTGGTAGATATATTCTTCAGGCTCAGGTGTCATCCAATGATTTTTCAGCGGCATAATATAAAGATTGTCTATGGCGTGCAGCTTATTACGCTGCATATAAGCTTTAAAAAGCTCCGCCAATTCCTGTACATGCTCACGGAAGGTACCCTGAAAGCGTTGCGTCATATAGAGTCCTGCAGGGCGGGTGTAGCACTCCATTTTGCCAAGGTAATCGGGGTTAACACTGGAAAAGTAGGCCAGCGGTCGGCTGTATTCACCTGCCAGAAAGCAATCCTTGTCTGCCAGCCAGCCGACAGCCTTTTCCTTGAAATGCTCTTTGGAAAAAACATTCAAGTTATGTCTGGCAAGAATTTTAATACTTTCGTCGCCGCTGCATTCCGGCGGCACAGGACTGAGCAGGAATCGCTTGCTACGGCGGAAGGTGACGGTTATCTGATCAAGCCGGCTTTCGCGGATTTTATCCAGCTGCTGAAAAACAACGTGAATATTTTTGCGTATTTTTTCGTTATGTGCAATAATTTCTTCACATTCACGGTCTTTAGCTTGTAAGAGAGCCTGCAGGCTGTCAATGCTGCGTTCTTCCAGATATTCCTTGATTTTAGATATAGGTATTCCCAGCTTGCGCATGTTCAAAATGACCTCTAAAATCAAATACTGTTTGAGGGAATAATGGCGATAGTTGTTTTCAGAAATGAATTCCGGGGACAGAACGCCCATTTTATCGTAGTAAAGCAAGGTTTGTTTCGGCAGTTCAAAAAGATCTGCCAGCTCGCCTGCAGTATAGTATAGCTTAGGATTTTTGCTCATAAAGTATCACCTTGGTTCTTTAACACAATACGTTGCGTAATAGTTATGTTTATTATAACATTTATTAGTCAGATAGTGAAGTTGGGGGAGAAAAGAGAGGCTTTGCTTTTCACGATTTTGACTCAATATTATCCCAAATAGTTTTACGAAAAAAGTGCTTTACTCTACTATGAGTATATACCGTAGAATATACTTGTCCAAAAAATAAATACAGAGGAGAGGATAAGATATGTCACACCCGGAATATGTTTTACCTAATACACCCCACGCAGGCTATCGCTATAAAATGGCCATGAAGCATGTTGAGGCTGCAAAAGCTGCAGGCAAATCAGTAGAAGAAATTCATGAGATTTTCAATAGAGTCATGAATTATGATATCGATAATCTTCCTGATGATGCAGCGCACAAAAATTATAAAAATGCCGTCGAACAGGCCAAAGCTGCTATGGCTGAAGGAAAATCCGATAAAGAAGTGCATGAGCTGTTTCAAAAAGTGTTAAGCGAAGCAAAATAATGACGAATAAGCTCCTAAAGTAATTAAAAGATTGCTTTAGGGGCTTGTTTTTTAGAGATAATCTACAGGTATCATTATTTTTACAATATATTTTGTATAATCAGCAGTAGACCAATAATTCCTTAATTGTTCAATATACACATCGCCGATTATTGTTAAAGCGTTACGTTCAATGAATGCCAAAAGCTTTTTGAAAGAGTATTCGTATTGTGTATGGAAACCGTTGGGAGTATAAATGGAGGCGTATAGGCCTGCTTTTTTTATTTGCACGTCGGTGTATTCATCAGGATGGGAGATACGGGTATAAAGATGTGACATTGCTGAAAAATTGCCTTGCTGCAGAGCGTCCTTAGGCAGAATATATCCCATCAGATATTCGTTTAACAATTCGCTGCTGGCGAAAGGGTAGTTATGTTTGGCAACCAGCTTTATTTTTTCTTTGATTGAGATTTTCGGGACAGAGAAAGGTGTTGCTATATAATATTCTTCAGCTTGCTCTTCCAAAGTAATCTTATCAGTAGTAACATTTTTTATTTTTTCAAGGCGATTGATTTTTGTCTGCAGATTAGTAATGTTGCGTTGCATAATATCAATCTGTACCTGGTATTCTGTTTGTTTGCGTTTGTAAAAAAGCTGCAAAGCATGAACATCCCTGTTTTGGATATAATCGGCAATTTCTTTCAGGGGGATTCCCAGTTTACGCATATTGATAATAATATCAAAGATAAAATACTGTTCTAATGAGTAATAACGATAACCGTTTTCATCAATATAAGCAGGCCTAAGAATATTATTGCGTTCATAATAAAATAATGTTTGCTTCGATAGCTTGAACAGAGAGGCAAATTCTCCGATTGTAAAATATGTTTCTGATAATTTATTCATAAATTCACCTGTAAAAATAATGCTTGACTCTACTATAGGTAGATACTTTAAAATTCTTCTTAATGATAAGCAGAACAATTAGGGCTTTCGTTCTATATATTATTAAAATGCTTGACATAGCATTTGTCAAGAGTTGTTCTGTAGTTTATGAAGATGAGGTGTTATTGTGAAGAAGAGTTCTAAGAGCTTATTAATGTGTATGCTGATAACCGGTATTTGTGCCGGAAATGCACAAGGTGCGTTTGCTGAAGAAAGAATCAGCGAATTTAACCTTGATCAGATGGTTGTTACTGCCAGCAGAATTGCAGAAAGCAATTTTGAAGCAAATGCTAATGTAAACGTTGTTACCCGTAAGGATATTGAAGAAAAGCATTATCAGACTGTAAGTGAAGCTTTGCGTGCAGTTCCTGGTGTTGCTATTCAAAACTACAGTGCTACAGGTGCCAATTATTCTGCCGATTATTTGTATGTAAACGGTACTAGTCATGTTTTAGTTTTGGTTGATGGTCAAAGAGCCAATACCAACGGTTCTGTATCCAGCGTATTTCAGCCATCTGAAGTAAGCAATATGGACAATATTGAACGTATTGAGGTACTGAAGGGTTCTGCTTCTACTCTTTATGGCAGTGATGCTGTCGGCGGCGTAATCAATATTATCACCCGCAAGCCGGAGGCCGGAGCAAGTACTACTAAAATTTCCGGCGCTTGGGGCAGCTATGGCAAGAAAACCTATAATGTTTACAACGAAGGTATGACTAAAGGCGGCTTTTATTGGACTGTGAACGGTCAAACCGATAAAATGGGTGAGTATAAAGACGGTCATGGCAATACAACAGTTAATAAAATAGACAGCAAGAGCTATGGTGTAAAGCTGGGACAAAAGTTTGCTGATAAAGCAGACATCAATGTATCCTATTCCCGCTATAAGTTGGATTACGGCAGACCGGAAACAGATGCTTCTATGATGGGACCGACTGTTTTTACCGGTGGAATGACAGAAGGCAAGAAGGATAACACCAAGTATACTGTTGCGTTTGACTATAAATTTAATGATAAGCTGAGTAATAGACTGACTTACTTCTCCCGTACAGCAGATTTGGACGACGATACAAAACATCCTGCAACACTGTGGCAGATGCGTGAAAAAACCTGGGGCTTCTCAGAGCAGCTGACTTATCAGGATGGCAATCATACTATCATCGGTGGTTATGATTATTATAAAGATGCCATGAATAAATATCACGATCAGTACACACCGAGCATGACCGGTACTGTTGATAATAAGGCATTCTTTATCCAGGACCAGATGCAGTTCGGTGATTGGGGCTTTACTCCCGGTGTGCGCTTCTCCAAGCATTCCGAGTATGGCAACAAAACCACAGGCAGCGGCGTGCTTTCCTATAAATTTAATGATTTGACCAACATGTATGTATCTTATAAGGAATTCTTCCGTGCTCCGTACATGTATGAGCTGTACAATCCGTTCTATGGCAGTGAAAAGCTGAACCCGGAAGAGGGCGAAACCAAAGAAATTGGCCTTAACACACGCATTGATGACAAGACAACATTCTCTGCCCATTATTTCCGTACAGAGTCTGATAATCTTATTGGTTTCAACAGTGCTAATTGGAAGTATTACAATGCAGGTGCAGAAACTATTAAAGGCTGGGATGTTCAACTGACTAAGGCTTTTGATGATCACTTCAGCGCTACTGCAGCTTATACACATACCTATATTCCTGCGACTTCCGCAGCTGTTAATCCTAACCGTAATGGCTACATCCCGAAAGGTCAATATGATTTGACCTTTAACTATGACGAAGCAAAATTCAATGGCAGCCTGAATATTAAGGGTATCGTAGACCGTCCCGGCAGTAAAGCTAATGAAGCTCAGGTATTAGATACATATAAGAGTGTTTGGACTGCAAATCTTGCTTTGAACTATAAGCCTGTTAAAGGCATGAATGTGTTCTTTAAGCTGAATAATCTCTTTGACCGCATGTATACGGATATGACATATGATATGCGTAATCCTGGCGGAGTTGGCTGGTATTCACAACCGGGCCGTAACTTTGTTGCAGGTGTAGAATACACATTCTAAGAGCTTAATCTTTTTTCTCATACACCAGTGGTGGCATAGGCATACATAACGCTTATGCCACCACACCTATATACAGACGTTTTTGGAGAGGGGGCTTGAATTTGAAAATAGCTTTTTTGCATTTTGCATATTGCTGTGGACCGCAAGCAGATAATGCAAAGAAAATTTTACAGGGGATGAAGCTGGCGGCACAGTATGGCGCAAGCTGGGTACTGACGCCGGAAATGGCGTTGCAGGGTTATTATATGATGCGCAGCGATAAGCAGTTTCAGCTTGCTTCGCTGCAAAATAATCTTTTACAGGAGTTTATGGAGGCTTGCAGGCAATACAAGCAAAGGTTGTTTTTGGGCTGTGGTTTTGTCGACGAAAAAACTCCGCGTAACAGCTGCGCAATTATTTCGCCGGACGGAACATATTATAATCGTCATGATAAAACGAAGGTTGTGCCGTGGATAACTGAAAACTGGGCACATCCCGGAGAAAAATTTGAGGTTTGGAATTTAGAAGGTATCAATACCGGTGTTATGGTCTGTGCGGATGCTTATTTTGCCGAGCACGGAGAAAAAATTGCCGAGCAGGGAGCGGAGCTTGCTGTAGTTGTTGCTGCCTGGCCACCTGGAGGTCATGCAGGACCGCCGGAGGAGGCGTGGAAGCGTTTGAGCCGTTCGGCAAATGGTATTCCGGTGCTTATCTGTAATCAGACGGGGACAGAAGGCATGGATTGCAGCCATGCGCAAAGTGCTGTTCTCTGCAATGGGGAAGTGCTTTTTACCTATGAAGGATGTGAAGCAGTGCTGATTATAGATTTTGATGAAGCAAAGAAACAAGTTTTGTCTACAGAATTTGTAATAATAAATTTGGCAGATATTTAAGGTGAATGACAGTGAAAAAGTTAGCAGTATTTTTTATTTGTGTAATTATAGCATGTTGCTCTTGCCTAGGATGCGGCAATGATAAGCCAGAAAACAACGGAACGAGAGTTGTCAAGGACGCCAAGGGCTATGAGGTAAAGGTACCTGCACATCCTATGCGGATAGTTTCCTTCTCCATCAGCTGTGATGAAATTTTGCTTGGTTTAGTGGAGCCGGAGCGTATAGCTTCTGTAAGCTATCTTTGTGATGATGCAGGAATTTCGCATGTCGTGGAAAAAAGCAAGGCTGTTAAAGAGCGCATTAAAGGAACGCCGAGCGTAGAGCGTATCATGGCCTTAAAGCCCGACCTTGTCATTTTGGGCGACTGGTGGACACCTGACTGCATTCAGACTATCCGCGATATGGGAATTAGCGTATATGTTTATAAAACACCGTATACGGTGGCGGATATAAAAAAAGCGATTCGTGAGATTGCCGATGTCGTTGATGCTAAGCAGCAGGGCGAAGCGGTAATTAAAGAATATGATGCAAAAATCGCTAAGGCACAATCTGTTATCAAGGCTGCAAACATTAACCAGCAGAAAAAGGTTGTTGTGATGTCAGGACATGGAGTGATTGGTACTAAGGGCTCGCTTTTTGCCGATATCTGCCGATATGCTCAGGTTGATAACTGCATGGAGCAATTACAGACAGGACAGAATACTACTGTTTCAAAGGAATTTATTGTCCAGTCCAATCCTGATGTCATTATCATGCCGGGATGGAACGGTGCACCTACGCATACCTTGGAAACAGAAAAAGAACTGCTCAATGACAAGTCTTTGCAAAGCGTAAAAGCAATTCAAAATAAAAATCTGGTGACGTTGTCCGGTCAGGATATGTATTGCGTAAGTCAATATGTCGCTGACAGTATTTTGGCAATTGATAAGCTGGTATATCCTGAATATTTTAAGTAAGCTGAGAGGAGCAGGAAAGTGGCAAACATCATTTTTGTGACTAACATGGAACCCCATTATGTTGGTATGCGCGATGCTTTAAACACCATGGAGAACAAAGAAATCAGTGACGCTGTCGAAGTAATTCAAATAAATGACAGTGAGCAGTGGAACGGCTATTGGCAGCAGAAACTGCAGTATGCTGACTTTTTCTTTTGTACCTGGATGGGTACAGGTTTGAGCTGTGATTATCTGAAAAAAGCTTCTGCCTTTTTACAGCAAAAGAAGCTATGTCATCTTTTTGATATCATTGACCCAGGTGATGATAAGATGGATTACGGCCTGCAGGAGGAGCAAAAGAGCTTGCTGAAGCAATATCTGGCCTGCGGTGGTCTGAAGAATTATCAGAATCTGTGCTTATATCTTGTTGCTGCCTTTACGCAGCAAATGATATCTTATAAGCTGCCGGAACAACTGCCTTGGTGCGGAATTTATCATCCGGAATTTAAGCATGAGTTCGTCGAGCTTGATGCTTATCTGGCAAAGCATTATGACAGCAGCAAGCCTACTGTGGGTTTTATCTTTTCGCGTGAGGATTGGCTTTGGCAGCGTCTTGCTTATCAAAATGAAATTATCCGGTCTGTAGAAGCACAAAACTGTAATGTTATTGCTGTATTTAGCACTACCATGCCTAATGAACAGACTGGTGCAGTAAGCTTAGACACAGCATTTGAAAGTTTTTTTTATCAAGATGGTAAGCCCTGTATAGATGTTCTTATTAATCCATTTGTATTTTCATTGACAGTTACAGGATTTTTAAAGCTGCAGGATTTGCAGCAGCTTGGTGTGCCTGTGCTGCAGGTAGTAAATACCTATATGCCTTATAAGTGGTGGCAGCAGAGCATGGTAGGCCTTACACCGAATGAGGTTTCCTATGCTGTGTGCATGCCTGAATTTGACGGAGCTTTGCATTCCGTGCCGGTTTCCACCAATGAGGAACGTGAGGACGGTACACATTACCGCATGCCGCTTGCAGACCGCATTGATATGCTGGCAAGAAAGGCGCGCAAGCTCGCATCGTTGCGTTATAAAAAGCCTTGTGATAAAAAAATAGCGATAGTTTTTCATAATTATCCGCCGACCAATTCCAATATTGGCAGCGCTGCCAGTCTGGATTCGATTGAAAGCGTACGCCTGCTGTTGGAAGAAATGCAAAAGCAAGGCTATAGGCTTGATAATATACCGACAGACAGTCAGTCGTTTATTAATGATATAACAGCACATGCTACAAATGACAGACGCTTTATCTCTGAGGCATTATTGGAAAAGGCAGACGGTAAGCTGGAAAAACTGGATTATGCGAGCTTTTATGAGCAGCTGCCTAAAAAAACACAGGAACAGCTTTTACGCGACTGGGGCGAAGCACCGGGCGAGGTTTTTCGTTATGGTGACGTGTTGATTGTCCCAGGTATGCTTAACGGGAATATTTTTATTACGGTTCAGCCTCCGCGTGGCTTTGGTGATGATCCGGGAAAAATTTATCATTCGCCGGATTGTGCACCGACACATCATTATCTTGGCTTTTACCATTGGCTGCGTGATATCTGGGGCGCAGATGCCATGATTCACGTGGGAACGCATGGTAATCTGGAGTGGCTGCCGGGAAAGGGTAATGCTATGAGTAATGCCTGCTATCCTGATATCTGCACAGGGGATATTCCTAACATCTATCCCTATTGGATTACCTGTACCGGTGAAGGAATTCAGGCCAAGCGCCGCAGTGCTGCCTGCCTGATAAGCTATTTGTCCGCGCCGATGAGTGTTTCCGGTACTTACGAAGAATTGGCAGATTTGGAAAACCTGTTGGAGGAATATTGCCATTTCAAAAATGATGATGCTGCCGCTGCGGGTATGGACAGCATCAAAGAAATGATTCGCAGCAAAGCTGCGGAATGCAATCTTGACGAGGATGTTCCGGAAAGCGAAGCAGAGAATTTTGATGATTATATTGGCAAGCTGCATAACTTTATTACTGATTTAAAGAATATGCAGATCAGTACAGGCCTGCATGTTTTGGGCGTGCCTCCGGAAGGAGAAGAGCTGGTAGAATATCTGTTGGCGTTGACGAAGCTGGATAACGGTAAGGTGCCGTCATTGATGAAAAACCTTGCTGCAATGCATGGGCATGATTACTATGAGCTGATGGAGCACAGCGAGCAGATGCTGGCTGATGGCAGCATGACCTATGGTATGCTTTTGGATAAAATACGCGAGCAGGCAAGAGAAGCTATCTTGATTTTGCAA
>OGOX01002397.1_pt1 | contig 10828 bp, 6 predicted proteins | sample 1552761 | NCBI WGS metagenome assembly OGOX01 (sample SAMEA2580212, study PRJEB22360) | human gut metagenome | biome: human gut; feature: human-associated habitat; material: faeces | place: Denmark | collected 2008/2010
TCCCAGGCGGGGAACGGCTCGAGCAGGCGGATGCGTTCGGCCGTCGGGCTCACCTTGATCTCGATCTTCTCGAAGTCGGGAATGACGCAGCCCTTGATGTCGGAGGCGAAGCCCTTGGCGGGGCGTTCCTGACCGACCGGGGCGGCGAGCTTCATGTTCGTACCCTTGGCGGTGCGGACCGTGCCCTCGAGCGGGTTGAACGTCAGGTCGCCGTTGATGGCCATGGATTCCTCTTTCGTCTCGCTGATGTGCAGCCCCGGGAACTGCAGCGGGTTCTGGCCGCTCTGCACCAGGGCAAGGGCCTCGTCGTCGTAACACTCGGCGAAGTTTTCCCTGAAAATCGTGGTGGACTTACTGGCCAGCGGGCTGTCCACGAACACCGGGAAATTGTCGTGGCCCTTGACGCGCTTTTCGGCCTTGATCTGGCGGAAGAAATAGAGCAATTCCTGCGTGCGGCCCACGGCAAAGCTGGGGATGACCACGTTGCCGCCCTTGTCAAAGGTCGATTGCAGCACGGCGGTCAGCTCGCCCAGGTAGTCGGGCTTGGGGCCGTGGCTGCGGTCGCCGTAGGTGGACTCCATAAAGACATAATCTGCGTCTTTCAGATACGTGGGGTCTTTGATGATAGGCTGGTCATGGTTGCCGATGTCTCCGGAGAAAACCAGCTTTGTGGTCGCGCCGTTCTCCGTCACCCATATCTCGATGCTGGACGAGCCCAGCAGATGGCCCACATCCACAAAGCGGATGACGATGCCGGGCGCAAGCTCGATCTCTTTATTGTAATCATAGCCCCGGAACAGCGCGATGGCTGCCTCGGCGTCCTGAATGGTGTACATGGGTTCCACAGGCTCTGCACCGGAGCGCTGGCCTTTGCGGTTCTTCCACTCGGCTTCGAATTCCTGGATGTGCGCCGAGTCGCGCAGCATGATACTGCACAGTTCTGCCGTGGGCCTGGTGGCATAGATCCTGCCCCGGAAGCCGTTGCGCACCAGAAGAGGCAGAAGGCCCGTGTGGTCGATATGGGCATGGGTGGCCAGCACGCCGTCGATCTCGCCCGGCGCAACGGGGATGGGTTGGTTCTCATAGACATCCTTGCCCTGTTCCATACCACAGTCGATGAGGTAGCGCTGTCCCGCCGCTTCCAAGAGGGTACAGCTGCCGGTCACTTCGTGGTTGGCACCCAAAAACGTCAGTTTCATAGACACACCTCCAACGAGATTACCCAACTTTGGTACATTAAGTATATCACGTTTCGCGCTGTAATGCCGCCCAAATCGATAGCCGATTCTCGGGCAAAACGCCGAATCCATCAAAAAATTTTTATACAATCTTGACAAACCACCCCCGGATGATATAAACTTAAATCGTATGACGTAACTTCTACTGAGATTCAAAATAGAGAGGTTGTATTTTATGGTTCGTAACGATTTGCGCAATGTCGCTATCATCGCTCACGTTGACCACGGCAAGACCACGCTGGTGGACGCCCTGCTGCGCCAGAGCGGCGCTTTCCGCGACAATCAGGCTGTGGCAGAGCGTGTCATGGACAGCGGTGACATCGAGCGTGAGCGCGGCATCACCATTCTGGCCAAGAACTGCTCCTGCACCTACAAGGGCGTCAAGATCAACATCGTCGATACCCCGGGCCACGCCGACTTCGGCGGCGAGGTCGAGCGCGTGCTGAAGATGGTCAACGGCGTTCTGCTGCTGGTGGACGCTGCTGAGGGCTGCATGCCCCAGACCCGTTTCGTGCTGCAGAAGGCTCTGCAGCAGAACCTGAGCCTGGTGGTCGCCATCAACAAGATCGACCGCCCCGATGCCCGCATCAAGGAAGTCATCGACGAGGTCCTGTACCTGCTGATGGATCTGGGCGCTACCGATGAGCAGCTGGACTGCCCCATCCTGTTCTGCTGCGGCCGTCAGGGCACCGCAAGCCTGGACCCGGATGTGCCGGGCACCGACCTGATCCCCCTGTTCGACACCCTGCTGAGCACCATCAAGCCGCCCGAGGGCGACCCTGAAGCTCCCTTCCAGATGCTGGTCTCCTCTGTGGACTACAACGAGTTCGTGGGCCGCATCGGCATCGGCCGTATCCAGAACGGCGTTGCCAAGGTGGGTGAGGAAGTGGTCGTGTGCGACTGGCACAACCCCGACCTGAAGATGCGCGGCCGTCTGACCAAGCTGTACGACTTCCAGGCCAACGGCCGTCAGCCGTGCGACAACATCACCGCAGGTGATATCGTGGCATTCTCCGGTCTGCCGGACGTGACCATCGGCAACACCCTGTGCAGCCCCTCCAACGTGGAGCCGCTGCCCTTCGTCAAGATCAACGACCCCACCGTGGAGATGACCTTCTCGGTCAACGACAGCCCGCTGGCCGGCCGTGAGGGCAAGTTCGTCACCAGCCGTCAGATCCGCGACCGTCTGCAGAAGGAACTGCTGAAGGACGTGGCCCTGAAGGTGGAGGACTCCGCCACCACTGATTCCTTCCGTGTCATGGGCCGTGGTGAGATGCACCTGTCCATCCTCATCGAGACCATGCGCCGCGAGGGCTACGAGCTGCAGGTTTCTCCCCCGCACGTTCTGACCAAGGTCATCGACGGCAAGACCTACGAGCCTATGGAGCACGTTGTCATCGACGTGCCCACCCAGTATCAGGGTGCCGTCATGACCGGTCTGGGCCAGCGCAAGGCCATCCTGCAGCAGATGGAGTCCCTGGGCTCTGACCGTGTGCGTCTGGAGTTCCGGATGCCCAGCCGCGGCCTGTTCGGCTACCGCAACCAGTTCCTGACCGATACCCACGGCGAGGGCATCATCAACCAGATCTTTGACGGCTACGACGTCTGGGCTGGCATGATCGCCAACCGCTCCACCGGTTCTCTGGTCAGCTTTGAGACCGGCGAGGCCGTCACCTACGGCCTGTTCAACGCTCAGCAGCGCGGCACCCTGCTGGTGGGCCCCGGCGAGAAGGTGTACGAGGGCATGGTCATCGGCTACACCGCTTCCGGCGAGGATGTGGACGTGAACGTCTGCAAGACCAAGCACCTGACCAACACCCGTTCTTCCGGCTCCGACGACGCTCTGCGCCTGATCCCCATCAGCAAGCTGAGCCTGGAGGGCTGCCTGGAGTTCCTGGCACAGGACGAGCTGCTGGAGGTCACCCCGGAGAATCTGCGTATCCGTAAGCAGATCCTGAACCACGACCAGCGCATGAAGGCCAAGAGCAAACTGAAGTAATTTCAAAAAAGCATCCTTTTATAGCAGCGCAGAAGCACCTACGGGCGTTTTTGCGTTGCTTTTTTCATAACTGACAAATTACTCAGCATTTTTTGCAAAAAGGGCTTGCAAAAGTGCGGTGACTGCGGTATAATATTTCTCGCAGTCACTGATATGCCTCTTTAGCTCAGTCGGTTAGAGCACCTGACTGTTAATCAGGGTGTCGCCTGTTCGAGTCAGGCAAGAGGCGCCAGCAAGCGATGGATATTCTTCCATCGCTTTTTTGTTTATCTGCATCTTTTTCGCCCTTTCTTTACGGTTCTTAAAAAATATCGCCTTGAAGAACCCTAGTGGTTGTGGTATACTTTTATAAGTTTATAGGCGTGGAAAAGGTACTGTGCAGGCTGCACAGTCTTTTCTACCCACAGACAGGCGCTCCCCGGTCAGAAGACTGCCGTGCAGGAGCGCAGTTTTTTCGTTGGTCAAATCAGCAGGCAAGCCGGTGGTCTTGTGCGGCAAACGCAGGGCGGCAGGGCGGCTTGGTGTCGTTTGAATAAATCTTGAGAGTAAAAGGAAACATCTATGCGTTATACCTACGTCCGGCAGCACGATACCACCGACTGTGCGGCTGCCTGTCTGGCCATGGTGTGCCTGCACTACAAAAAGGAAGTTACCATTACCCGCCTGCGGGATATGATGGGCACCGACCTGAAAGGCACCAACCTTGTAGGCCTGCAAAAAGCCGCCAATGAACTTGGTTTTACCACCGCCGCAGTCCGCGTGGACCGCGAAAACTTTCTGAGCGATTTCTCGCTTCCCTGTATTGCACAGGTCATCACCGATCAGGGTCTGGCTCACTTTGTTGTGGTGTTCAAAAAGACCACCATCAAGGATGATGGCGCACGCCGCAAGCATATGCTGCAGGACGCCGAGAGCCGCAAGGAAGAAGAGGAAAAGGGCAAAAAGCATAAGTGCAAGGATTACGTCATCATCGGCGACCCCGGCACGGAACTGAAAAAGATCAGTCTGGACGAGTTCTACAAGAACTTTACCGGTGTTCTGCTGCTTTTGAACCCCACCTCGGAGTTCAAGGGCGGCAAGATTGAAAAGGGCGGCATGATGAAGCGGTATATCAACCTGCTGCTGCCCCAGAAAAAGCTGTTCTTCTACGCCATCCTCAGTTCGATCATCACCACCATTCTGGGCATCGCGTCCTCCATGTTCAATAAGATTCTGATGGACGAGGTGCTGCCCTACGGGTTGAACAGCCTGCTGGTCACATTGATCCTGGTGTTCAGTGTGGTCAGCATTACCAGCACGCTGATCGGCTTTGTGCGCCAATGGGTGCTGATCCATCTGTCCATTAAGATCGATATCCCGCTGATGCTGGGTTACTTCGGGCACATCTTCAACCTGCCCATGAAGTTCTTTGCCACCCGCAAGACCGGTGATATCACCACCCGTTACTCGGACGCAAACACCATCAAATCTATCTTTACCAGCATCGCGCTGAGCCTTGTGATGGATATCTCCATGGCTGTCATCACCGGTATCATTCTGTTCCGCATGAACGCCATGCTGTTCTCCATCTCGCTGTTCATGGCGCTGGTCAGCATCCTTCTGGTGCTGGTGTACAAACAGCCTTATAAAAAGATCAACGAAGAGAGCATGGCACAGTCGGCTGCGCTGAACAGCCAGATGATCGAGAGCCTGCGCGGCATCGAGACCGTCAAGTGCAATGCCAACGAGCAGACCGAGCTGGATAATCTGGAACGCGAGTACATGAAGAGCCTGAAGATCAGCCTGCGCTCCAGCCGCATCAGCACCACGCAGGGTCTGATCTCCTCCTTCATCTCCACCGGTTTCAGTATGCTTACCACCTACGTGGGCATCACGCAGGTGCTGAACGGCGAGATGACGCTGGGCGGCTTTATGGCCTTCAGCACCCTGTCCGGCTACTTCACCTCCCCCCTGAGCAACCTGATCGGTCTGCAGATGCAGATCCAGGAAGCCAGCATCTCCATGAAGCGTCTGACCGAGATCATGGACTACCCCTCTGAGTACGAGACCGCCGAGGGTGTGGAGCAGAGCGAGCTGGACAAGGTGGAGGGCGACATCGAGTTCAAGGACGTTACCTTCCGCTACGGCAACCGCGCTCCCGCGCTGGATCACATCAGCTTCACCATTCCCGCCGGTAAAAAGGTGGCGCTGGTGGGCGGCAGCGGCAGCGGCAAATCCACCATCACCAAACTGCTGCTGAAGTACTACGACCCCGAGGACGGCGAGATCGACATAAACGGCGCAAATCTGGCCGAGTACACCAACAGTTCGGTGCGCCGCGCCATTGCCTATGTGCCCCAGAACATCGAGCTGTTCAGTAAGACCATCTACGACAACATCCGCATCTCCCGTATGGATGCCACACTGGACGAGGTGAAGGAAGCTGCCAAGAAGGCCGATGCCCACGAGTTTATCCGTCACCTGCCGCTGCAGTACAACACCTATCTGGAGGAAGCCGGCAACGGCCTGTCCGGCGGTGAGAAGCAGCGTATCGCACTGGCACGCGCCTTCCTGAAGGACTCTAACCTCTACATTCTGGACGAGTCTACCAGTAATCTGGACTTTGCCACCGAGACGCTGATCTTCAACATGATCTACGAGCAGCTGGCAGACCGCTCCATGCTGATCGTGGCACACCGCCTTTCTACCATCCGTGACTGCGACCTGATCCTTGTGATGGATCACGGCAAGATCGTGGAGCGCGGCAACCATGAGGAACTGATGGCAAAAAATGGCCGCTATGCCGAGCTGTGGAATATGCAACAGGGCATCTTCCGCAAGCGCAAGTCCGAGCCCGCTCCGCAGGTACCTTCTGCTGTGGTGGAAGAGGACGACGACGGCGAGTCCATCACCTACTGACCGCACCGCATCCGCAGCCTTTGCCCGGATGCAGCATAAGCGCTTTCCCGCTGGGAAACCAAAAAATGCCTCGTTATGGTGTGCCCGGAGGCAGACGCTTCCGGGCACCTTTTTGTTTCGGCTCACATTAAAAATATAACAGGATTAGGGGTAATTTATCATGAATGAGATCAAAGTTGCTGAAAACAAGACCCTCAAGCTGACCAATGTCCTCTCCCGCCTCGTGCGCCCTGAGGAACTGGGCAATCTGCCGGTCATCCTGACCCAGATGCAGAACTTTATGAAGAGCAACGGCGCACAGCCTATCGGCCCGCTGGTGCAGGCGGTAAAGATGGGTACCGGCCCGGATCATGTGCCGGAACTGTACATGATGCAGCAGGCTACCCAGATGATCACCCAGATGGAGCCCGGCTACCACATGGACGCTGTGCTGCGGGTGAAAAACTGCCTGTACGCCCACTACACTGGTCCGATGAGCCACAACCAGCTGGCTACCGCCAAGCTGCAGATCATGGCCTTTGAAAACGACATCAAGCTGACCGGCGACAACTATACCATCTATGTCAATCAGGACGATGACGATGCCGTGATCGACGTATTTATGGAGACCAAATAATTATGACGACAACCATTCAGAACCTTTCGGATCTGCAGGACCGCCGGATCATGATGGACAAAAAGCTGCCCCCTTACGGGTACGCCTTTGTCATTCTGACCGGTCTGTTCATGATTTTTCTGGTGATCTGGAGCACCCAGACCAACCGCATCTATGTCAGCCAGAACAGCGGTGTGGTGCAGGCCGCCAACAAGACCTACATCATGTCCAGCTACTCCGGCTCCATCACCGAGCTGTATGTCTCTGAGGGTAGCTATGTGAATGAGGGCGACCTAATCGCCCGGCTGAAGAGCACCGATCTGGATATGCAGAAGGATAACCTGCAAAGCCAGCTGGATATCTACCAGAAGCAGCTGGATCAGTACAACAAGCTGCTCAAGTGCATTCAGGACGACACCAACTACTTCGACGAGACGAATGCCGAGGACCAGCCCTACTACTACCAGTACCAGACCTACAAAAGTCAGGTAGCGCAAAAGACCTTTGACGCCACCACCTATCAGGCTGCCGGTTACTCCGACACCCAGATCAAGGCTTTGATGGAGCAGAACCAGAGCGAGCTGGAGTCTTTGTACTACTCTACCATGCAGTCCATCTCCCAGAGCATTACCAGCGCACAGGTCAACGTGGATAACCTGCAGGCGCAGCTGGATTCCCTGAACACTGGTGCCAACGATTACTTCATCTATGCGCCCACCTCCGGCGTGATCCACATGGACAGCCCTTACAAGGAGGGCATGGTGCTGAGTGCCGGTTCTGCACTGGCTACCGTTGCCAGCGAGAACGATGATCTGGAGATCATGGCCATGGTGACGGTGAACGACCGCCCCCTGCTGCATGTCGGCGACCCCTGCAAGATCGCCATCACCGGCCTGTCGGAGTATTCCTACGGCACGCTGACCGGCACGGTCACCTCCATTGATAGCGATGTGACCTCCAGCAACAACGGCTCCTACTACAAGATGACCATCAAGCCTGACGCCACCTATGTGGTGAGCCGCAGCGGCGACAAGGTGGATCTTTCCAACGGTATGAGTGTGACCGCCCGCGTGGAATACGATCAGGTCACCTATTTTGAGTATGCTATGGAGGCTCTGGGCGTGCTGTTCCGCTAAAAACGGATTACGCAGCACGGCAGGATGCCCCCTTCTACACCACCCCAAAGAGGTACAAACAACATGATTCGAACCGCAAAGAAACTGGCCGCCTGTGTGCTGATGCTGGGTGTGCTGGTATGCGGCACCGCACTGAGCGCTGCCGCAGCCAGTCTGCCTGTTGAAGAGCAGAACGGCGTTTCACTGCCATGGCTCAAGGACGTGCCCGCCGAGAGCATTTCCACCGGCAGCTACTCTGCCAATATGCTGCTGGGCGCTTCTCAGCAGCTGTCCCCCGTGGTCAGCCCCAGTTACAGCACCGACTCTGTGGTCTTTTTGACCGATGACAGCAGCGTGCTGACCGTAAGTAGCAGCGGCGTGGTACAGGCTGTGGGCGTTGGCACTGCCACCGTTACGGCAGCAGCCGGTGCCGCATTGGGCCGCCCCCCCTTCCGCGGCACCAGCCGGTAACCAGATCTGCGCCTACACCATCGTGGTATCCATGGACTCCTCCATGATCGTGACCGAGATGGACCTTTCCCTCTCCTCCAACACCATCTATGTGGGCAACTCGGTGTCAGCTTCGCTGCAGGTGCGCCCCAGCTCTGCTTCCAACTACGCCACTGTCACCCTGACCTCCTCTAACGAGAAGATTGCTACGGTGAACAGCTTTGGCCGTGTGACCGGCGTAGCTCCCGGCAAAGCCACCATTACCGCAACCTGCGGCTGGGTGGTAGCCACCCCCACCGTTACGGTGCTTGCCCTGCCCACGGATTCCTCCACCGGCACAAGCGGCACCACCTCCAACAACAGCGGACAGGTGATCACCCCCAACACCAACTACATCGTGCTCAAGCCCGGTGCCACCCGCACCATTACGGCCAAGGCCACCCCTGCCAGTGCATCCCAGTCCTTCACCTTCAAGTCCGGCAACAGCAGCATTGCCACGGTCAGCCCCACGGGCGTGGTCACGGCGGTAGGCACCGGTTCTACCTCCATTACCATCTCCAACGGCAAGGCTACTGCCATGGTCACCGTCATCGTGAACCGCTCGGCAGATGCCGCCTCCGGCAGCGACAGCAGCAATGACGGCACGAACACCCCGGACGACAGCACCACTATCCCGCTGGACCCTGTGGTGCAGACTATTCAGGACAGCACCGAGGATCAGGTGGTGTTCGCCCAGTCTGAGGTTCCCATCGTGACCGGCGAGATTCTGAACGCCCTGCGCACCACCGGCAAGACCCTGTGCGTGGTGGGCGATGGCTATACCCTGAACGTTTCCGGTAAGGAGGTGAAGAGTACCACCAGCGAGATCGACACCGCCATCACCTTCACCGAGAGCGAAGAGGGGCTGGAGTTTGAGCTGGATAACGGCCGTACCCTTCCCTGCGCGGTGCAGCTGGAACTGGACGTGAGCACCTACTCCCGCCTGTACCTGTACAACACCATCAGCAACAAGTGGCAGTTCCTGAACAGCTACAAGGACGGCGTCATCACCGCCGACACTGCCGGCCGCTACCTGCTGACCAACCAGAACCTGCGGTTCGGTGATATCAACTGGACCTTCTTCATCGCAGGCGGCGTGGTGGTGATCCTCATCGCCATTGCCTACATCGTGCTCAAGAAGCGCTACTGGTTCTGGTAAGCTCCTCTTCCCCTGCATATACGACCGCCCGCTGCACAGCATTTCGTGCAACGGGCGGTTTTGTGTTATAGACGATTTAGAATGGTCTCCGCGCGGCTCCGACCATATTCAGAGAAAAGATGATTTTTACTGTGGTTCAGAAACGCCTGTGGGCGGTTCTAAACCACTTTTTCACAAGAAGAGATGCCCTTTAGGGGATGGTTTTTCCCGTGAAAAAACAAGTCTGGAAAATCCGCAGATTTTCCAGACTTGTAAAATTAAAAAATATTCTTCCGCTAAAAATGGTCAGAGCGGAACGGAGACCATTCTAAATCTTATTCTCCCCGGTCACTCCACTGTTACACTCTTGGCAAGGTTGCGGGGCTTATCCACATCGCAGCCGCGCAGAACGGCCATATAGTAAGCAAACAATTGCAGCGGCACGATGAGCTGCAACGGCATCAGAATGTCGTCATACTCGTCCAAGCGGATGACCTCGGTGGCAACGCCCTCCGGCACCTCCGCGTCCTTGGTGGTGAACAGCAGCACCCGCGCCCCGCGGCTGCGGGTCTCCTTGGCGTTGGAGATGGTCTTTTCGTAGACGTTTTTCTGGGTAGCCAGCGCAATCACCGGCACACCGTCCGTGATCAGGCTGATGGTACCGTGCTTCAACTCCCCTGCTGCGTAGGCATCCGAGTGCACATAGCTGATCTCCTTCAGCTTCAGGCTGCCCTCCAGCGAGAGGGCATAGTCAAACCCGCGCCCGATGAAAAAGCAGCTCTGGGTGTTCACATAGCGGCTGGCAAGGTACTTGATCTGCTCGCAGTCCGCAAGGCGGGGCTTGATGACCTCTGGCGCGTGCAGCAGCTGGGCGGTGTAATACTTTGTCTTTTCCTCGGTCAGCTGCCCCCGCGCGTAGGCCAGACGCAGGGCAAACAGGTACAGCACGCACAGCTGCACCATATAGGCCTTGGTGGAGGCCACGGCGATCTCCGGCCCGGCGTAGGTGTACAGCACATAGTCTGCCGCGCGGGCGATGGAGCTGCCCACCACGTTCACGATGGCAAGCGCCTTTGCGCCCCGGCGCTGGCATTCCTTCATGGCGGCAATGGTATCCGCTGTCTCGCCGGACTGGGACAGGACGATGAGCAGCGTATGGCCGTCAATCAGGGGGTCTGCGTAGCGAAGCTCACTTGCCAGCTCCGTAGTCACGGGGATACGGCACAGCTTCTCGATGGTATATTTCCCCGCGCACCCGGCATAATAGGCCGAGCCGCAGGCCGTAATGACGATTTTATGGATTTGGGAAAGATCGATGTTCAGGTCGTCCAGTACAATTTCCCCATTCCGGATTCT
>OGOX01002400.1_pt1 | contig 10818 bp, 5 predicted proteins | sample 1552761 | NCBI WGS metagenome assembly OGOX01 (sample SAMEA2580212, study PRJEB22360) | human gut metagenome | biome: human gut; feature: human-associated habitat; material: faeces | place: Denmark | collected 2008/2010
TGACAATAATAATGGCATATGAAGTGATTATACTCTATCATCTTCATATGCCATGGTATGATGTGGAGACATTTACTGAATATCCCTTTTTATTGCTTTTTACAATAATGGCATTATCCGGCAATCGCTTTCCGATTCTCTTTTTGGGGATATTTACGGAACAGACTCCACCATTTCAATTTCAATACGCCAAACAGTGCTTCCCCGAAGATAGAGGAGTTCATCTTGGAAGTGCCTAATACACGATTGATAAAAATAATGGGGACTTCCACGATTTTATAACCACACTTATATGCCGTAAACTTCATTTCTATCTGGAACGCATATCCTTTGAAATGGATACGATCCAAATCGATCGTCTCAAGCACCTCACGACGATAGCATTTGAAACCGGCTGTCGTATCCTGTACTTTCATTCCAGTAACAAAACGAACATATACGGAAGCATAATAGGACATCAACACACGTCCCAACGGCCAGTTCACGACATTCACACCGTTACAGTAGCGGGAACCGACTGCGACATCACCACCCTGTTCCATACAGGCCGCATATAATTTGGGAAGATCATTCGGGTTATGACTGAAGTCTGCATCCATTTCGAATATAAAATCATATTTATGTTCTATTGCCCATTTAAATCCGCAGATATAAGCCGTACCCAATCCTAACTTACCTTTACGTTCCACCATGAAAAGGCGTTCGGGGAACTCTTTTTGCAACCGTTTTACAATACCTGCCGTACCATCGGGCGATCCATCATCTATAATCAAAATATGAAATTCTTTCTCCAACCCAAATACAACCCGAATAATATTTTCTATATTCTCCTTTTCGTTATACGTGGGAATAATAACAATACCGTCTGACATAATCCACTGTTTAATTGAAAAATGAGAATTGAGAATTGAAAATGAGAAGATCCTGCTCATTTCAATTGACAACCCAAGCGCGAAGGTAGATATTTTCATTGGTTTTAGGAAGATTATTGTAACATTTTCCGTAATTTTGCGCATATATAATTATCAATTTTCAATTCATCCGTTGGAGGTACAAGATTTACTAAAACAATATGCCGCCCATCCGCAAGTGGCGGCATTAAATACCCTGTTAAAAAACAAAACGTCCCGCAATATATTTCTGAAAGGACTGAACGGTTCAGGGGCCGCAATGACAATAGCTTCTCTTTTTTCAAAAAGAAGAGGAAGTTATGTGTGTGTGTTGAATGACCTAGAGGATGCCGGCTACTTTTATCACGATCTGGTGCAACTCACAGGAGGTGACGGAATCTATTTCTTTCCTTCTGCTTACCGACGTGCTATCAAGTACGGACATGTGGATCCAGCCAACGAAATCCTGCGGACAGAAGTTCTCAGCACGCTGCAGGATCCGACTGCTCCCTTCATCATTGTCACCTATCCGGAAGCATTGGCGGAGAAAGTAATTTCACGGGAGGTCTTGAAAGAAAACACGCTGAAGATCAGTGTCGGCGAAAGGTTGGACAATATGTTTGTTTCTGACGTACTGGACGAATACGGCTTCGAGCAGGTAGATTATGTTTATGAACCAGGGCAGTATGCAATGCGCGGCAGTATCTTAGATGTGTTCTCGTTCTCGTATGAATTTCCCTATCGTATCGACTTCTTTGGAAACGAGGTAGAGACGATCCGTTCGTTCGATGTGGAAACACAGCTATCCAAAGAAAAACTGGACAGCATCTATATCGTGCCCGAAATGACAAAAGGAAACCGGACCAACTCATCCTTACTAGATTCATTGCCATCCGAGACACTGCTCGCTAGCAAAGACATGGCATGGGTAAAAGAACGTATCGGCAGTATCTGGAATGAAGAACCAATCATCGGGGACGAAGAATCGTTTGCCAACATCGAGCAACTGCGGGCCAAATTAATTACCGGAGAGGATTTTCTACATGCGGCACTTGGTTTCTGCCGGCTCCATTTTGGTACGCGGCCTATGGAAGTAGCCGATGCCACCCTGACTTTCTCAATGGAAGCACAACCGATTTATCATAAAAATTTCGATTTGGTAAGCGAGTCTTTCCATAAATATTTAGAAGACGGCTATACATTATATATACTGAGCGATGTAGAAAAGCAAGCAACCCGTATCAGGGCCATTTTTGAGGATCGGGGAGACGACATACCTTTTACCTCCGTCAACAAGACCATTCATGAAGGTTTTGCCGATGAGACCTTGCGTGTCTGCCTTTTCACGGATCACCAGTTGTTCGACCGCTTTCATAAATTCAACTTGAAAAGCGATAAAGCAAGAAGTGGAAAACTCTCTCTGTCGTTGAAGGAGTTGAACCAATTCACGACCGGCGATTATATCGTACATATCGATCATGGTGTCGGACAATTCGGCGGGCTAGTCCGTACGGAAGTAAACGGAAAAATGCAGGAAGCCATCAGGCTGATCTACCAGAACAACGACATTATATTCGTCAGCATTCACTCTCTCCATAAGCTATCCAAGTATAAAGGCAAGGACAGTGGGGAACCGCCCAAGCTGAGTAAACTCGGAACAGGGGCCTGGGAGAAGATGAAAGAACGCACCAAGTCAAAAGTAAAAGATATCGCCCGCGATTTGATTCTCCTCTACTCCAAACGAAAACAGGAAAAAGGTTTCGCTTACAGCCCAGACAGTTTCATGCAGCACGAACTGGAAGCCAGCTTTATCTACGAAGATACCCCTGACCAAATGAAAGCAACAGCCGATGTCAAAGCCGATATGGAGAACGACCGTCCGATGGACCGACTGATTTGCGGAGATGTAGGCTTCGGGAAAACGGAGGTAGCCATTCGTGCCGCTTTCAAAGCCGTTTCGGACAACAAGCAAGTTGCCGTGCTGGTCCCGACTACAGTATTAGCATTCCAGCACTATCAAACATTTTCCGAACGGTTGAAAGATTTTCCCTGCCGAATCGAATATATCAGCCGGGCACGTACGGCGAAAGAGATAAGGGAAACTTTGAAAGACTTGAAAGAAGGAAATATCAACATTATCATCGGCACCCATCGAATCGTCGGAAAAGATGTCACATTCAAAGATCTCGGTCTGCTGATTATCGACGAGGAACAGAAATTCGGCGTATCCGTCAAAGAGAAGCTACGCCAGCTGAAAGCCAACGTCGACACGCTCACCATGACCGCCACTCCGATTCCTCGTACCCTGCAATTCTCGTTGATGGGAGCCCGTGACTTGTCGAGCATCACGACTCCCCCACCCAACCGCTATCCGGTTCAAACAGAGGTAGAACGTTTTAACCCGGACATCATCCGAGAAGCCATCAATTTCGAGATGAGCCGTAACGGACAGGTTTTTTTCATCAACAATCGCATCCAAAATATTTATGAAATGGAAGCGCTTGTCAAACGTGAAGTGCCGGATGCCCGTATCGCTGTCGGTCACGGGCAGATGGAACCGGAGAAGCTGGAAAAGATCATTCTGGATTTCGTCAATTACGAATACGATGTACTGATCGCCACGAGCATTGTGGAGAGTGGCATCGACGTACCGAATGCAAATACGATCATCATCAATAATGCACAACAGTTCGGATTGTCCGATCTGCATCAACTACGCGGTCGTGTCGGGCGAAGTAACCGGAAAGCCTTCTGTTATCTCCTCTCTCCACCCTTGTCAAGTCTTACGCAGGAAGCACGCCGCCGTCTGCAGGCGATCGAGAATTTTTCAGAGTTGGGAAGCGGCATCCATATCGCCATGCAGGACCTTGACATCCGGGGTGCCGGTAATATGTTAGGTGCCGAACAAAGCGGTTTCATCGCCGACTTGGGCTACGAAACGTACCAGAAAATCCTGGAAGAAGCCGTTGACGAACTGAAAGCGGAAGAATTTGCCGACCTGTATTCCAACGCTACCGAAAATCGCCCCGACACCGGTAGCGAATATGTCCGTGAAACCTATATCGAAAGCGATTTGGAACTGATGTTCCCTCCGACCTACATCCCGAATGACTCCGAACGTGTCTCCCTCTATCGTGAACTGGACAAGATGGAGGAAGAGCGTGATATACTTGCTTTTACCGAGCGTCTGAAAGACCGTTTCGGAAAAGTGCCGAAAGAAGGGAAAGAACTGATCCGTGTCGTTCGCCTTCGCCGTATGGCAAAGACGTTAGGTATGGAAAAAGTAATTCTGAAAAAAGGACAGATGAGCATTTTTCTCGTCACTAATCCCGAAAGTCCTTACTACGAAAGCGAGGCCTTCGACAAGCTGCTCGGCTTCATCCAAAAGCATCCACGCGAATGCACGCTTCGCGAACAGAACGGAAAACGCAGTATCGTGATCAAGAATGTACCAACGGTAGAGGTGGCTTGTAATTACCTGGATGAAATCGGGAAAGTACAAATACAAAAATAAATAATATGAAGAAGACAATTATAGACCTTTTCGAAAATTCGGTAAAACAATATCCCGACAATCCCTTCCTGTGGGAAAAAACCAGGGATGCCTTCGAACCGACCACTTATAAAGAAGTTCAGCAACAAGTCTACGCTGCCGGTGCCGGACTGATAGCTCTCGGAGTGAAGAAGGGCGACAATATGGCGCTCCTTTCGGAAGGCCGTAATGCTTGGATCATCGGCGAACTGGCCATGTTCTATGCCGGCGCGACCAACGTCCCGCTTTCCATCAAGCTCGAAGAAGCGAACGACCTGCTGTTCCGTCTTGTGCATGCCGATGTGAAATATATCCTGGTTTCCGGCAACCAACTCAAAAAGATACGGGCTATCATGGATAAATTGCCTTTAGTCGAAAAAATAATTGTGATAGACGAACTGCCGGAATATAAAGAAAAAGAAATATCCTGGTCCGAAGTATTCCGGATGGGGAAAGAATATCTGGCATCTCATTCTCTGGAAGACTTCCTTGCTGTTGGACAATCCTTACAGAATAACGACTATGCGACGATTACCTATACCTCAGGCACGACGGCCGACCCGAAAGGTGTCATCCTGACGCACCGTAACTATACGGCGAACGTGGAGCAAGCCCTATCTTGTGTCGATATCGACGATACATGGCGCACATTAATAATCCTCCCACTCGACCATTGTTTCGCGCATGTGGTCGGTTTCTATATCTTCATGTCGAAAGGAGCATCCGTAGCAACAGTACAAGTCGGACGGACAGGGCTGGAAACATTAAAGAACATTCCGGTCAACATCAAAGAGTTCAAGCCCTACTTGATCCTGAGCGTCCCGGCACTGGCCAAGAATTTCAAAAAGAATATCGAACAAGGTATCCGTGCCCAGGGCAAGAATATAACCCGTTTGTTCGACTTTGCCCTCAAAGTAGCTTACATCTATAACGGAGACGGCAGAGAAGACAAGGGACGTGGTGTCCGATTCCTGCTGAAACCGCTCGTGAGCCTGTTCGACCACATGCTTTTCACGAAAGTCCGTGAAAACTTCGGCGGACAATTGAAGTTTTTCATCGGCGGTGGCGCACTGCTCGATAAAGACTTGCAAAAGTTCTACTACGCAATCGGACTTCCTATGTACCAAGGGTACGGACTAAGCGAAGCGACTCCCGTAATTTCCACCAACGGCCCGCACCGGCATACCTTCGGCAGCAGCGGTATGTTGGTCCGTCCGCTCGACCTGAAAATATGCGATGCCGACGGAAAAGAACTCCCGGCAGGCGAAAAAGGAGAGATCGTCATACGGGGCGAGAATGTGATGGCCGGCTACTGGAAGAACCCGGTATCAACTGCCGAAACCGTACGCGACGGGTGGCTCTACACTGGGGATATGGGATATATGGGGCATGACGGTCTGCTCTACGTCCTCGGACGTTTCAAAAGTCTGCTGATCGGTAGTGACGGGGAAAAATACAGTCCGGAAGGGATCGAGGAGGCACTCGTCGAACATTCTTCCTGCATCGACCAGCTGATCCTGTATAACAACCAGAGTCCCTATACCGTTGCCCTCGTCGTCCCTAACAAAGACCGGCTGAAGAAGCATCTGACGCACCAGTATCTTGATCTTTCATCCGATAAAGGACGCGAAGAGGCAATCCGGATCATCCAATCCCAGATAGACCGTTTCCGCAAGGGAGGCGACCTGTCCGCCCTTTTCCCCGATCGCTGGCTGCCTGCAGCTTTTGCTATCCTGCCGGAGCCTTTCACCGAACAGAACGGCATGGTCAACAGCACGATGAAGATCGTCCGCGGGAAAATAGAAAAAGCATATGCCTCTCGCATCGACCATCTCTACACACCGGAAGGAAAGAACCCGGTTAATGAAGAGAATAAAAAGGCATTAAATTGCTGAAAACACAAATTGCCATATCACTCCATTAAACTAAATAATTATTTATACTAAACACCTATGTTTTGAAAAGAGGATAGAATTATTAAAACGGAACCTCATTATTGCCGGGAGCCAAGAAATCGGTACCGGCCGGTGGTATGGGCGGCATTGTTTCCATCGGGCCTGAACTATTCATATTAGAGGAGAACTCGCGAACCGGAACATCTTCGTCCACATTCATGAACTTGGCGAACTCGCTCTTGAAACGAAGACGTACATCTCCGACCGCACCGTTACGATGCTTGGCGATAATAATCTCCGCCAGACCGATCAAGGAATTACCACGTTCGTCTTCCGTTATCTTATAATATTCAGGACGGTGGATAAAACAAACCATATCCGCATCCTGTTCGATAGCACCGGATTCACGCAAGTCGGCCAACTGCGGGCGTTTTCCTTCCGCTCCTTGACGTGCCTCGACACCACGGTTCAACTGAGACAAGGCAATGATCGGAATGTTCAGTTCCTTCGCCAATCCTTTCAACGACCGTGAAATAGTACTTACTTCCTGTTCACGGCTGCCGAAGCTCATACCGCTTGCATTCATCAACTGAAGGTAGTCGATAATGATGATCTTAATACCATGCTCACGCACCAGACGACGAGCCTTCGTACGCAGTTCGAATACCGAAAGACTCGGCGTATCGTCTACATAAATCGGTGCATCATACAATTCTTTTATCTTAAAGTCCAACTGTTCCCATTCATAGTTTTCCAAACGCCCGCTCTTGATCTTCTCGCCCGGAATCTCACATACGTTCACGATCAGACGGTTGACAAGCTGGACGTTACTCATTTCAAGAGAGAACAGAGCCACCGGCGTGTTATGGTTTACCGCCATATTCTTAGCCATCGAAAGGACAAAAGCCGTCTTACCCATCGCAGGACGGGCGGCAATGATGATAAGATCGGAATTTTGCCATCCGGACGTCATTTTGTCCAATCCTTCGAAACCGGTGCGCAGACCGCTCAACCCTTCTTTTTGATTGGCAGCCTTCTCAAGCATAACCATCGCTTCCTTGATGACAGGATTGATCTGGGTAACATCTTTCTTCACATTGCGCTGAGAAATCTCAAAGAGCTTTCCTTCCGCTTCCTGCATAAGGTCTTCCACATCGATCGACTCATCAAAAGCCTTGCCCTGTATCATAGCAGTGAAGGAGATCAACTCACGCGCCAGATATTTTTGGGCGATGATACGGGCATGATATTCGATATGGGCACTACTGGCCACCTTGCTGGTCAGCTGGGAAATATAGAACGGGCCACCTACCTCTTCCAATTCGCCTCGCTTCTTCAGTTGCTCAGTGACGGTCAACATATCCACCGGACGTTGGCTGATCGCCAGATCTACGATAGCTGCATAAATTTTCTCATGTGCCTTCTCATAGAAACTCTCCGGTTTCAATATTTCACTAACGATGGAGTAAGCATCCTTTTCAAGCATCAGAGCACCTAACACCGCCTCTTCCAACTCGCGGGCTTGTGGTTGCAAACGTCCCATATCGGGTACTACAACCTGTTTCTGCCTCCCTTTTCCTCCTGTATTTTTTCCTCTTTCTGCCATTTGTTCTAATTGTTATCGGGCATCAAATGTACTACTTTTTATCCGGTTCTCCGAACCTTGCAAAAGAGAAATACGATACTCCTTTGGAGTTTGCCGGGTTATACTTTCAAATTGCTTGATAAAGTATGGAACATTACCATAGCCTGATTCGTAGGCTATTTGAGAGACACTCAAATTAGAATACGACAATAATATACAAGCATGTTCAACCCTCTTTTCCCTATCTAAATGTCAAAAGAACAGATCACATCGATTTGCCGAATCGGGAAGCATCCACCGCTTCATGTTGCTTTTTCTTATAACCGCCGAACTTCCAGACAAAAGAAACCGTTACACAACGTTGGTCGTCCAGTTTCCAGAGGCGGCTGTATTGGCCGGACTGGTTGATTTCCATCGTATGAGGCATATTGCTACGGAAGATGTTGTTACATTTCAGAATCAGAGTAGCACGATCGTCGGCAAACTGCCATTTCAATGCAGAAGACACATCATAGAGATGACCGAGATCATAGATTCCCTGCACGGCTCCGGTAACGAAATAGCCATTCAAATCCAGCTTCAAATTCGGACGAGACTTGGAAAGGGTAAACGTATTATCCATCTTGAACTGCCCGGTGTATTTCTCATTATGGAAAGACAGATCATGAAAATGGTCCAACTTCTCCTGCATACGCTGACCGGACAAAGTCACTTGGCTGTTCCAGAACTCGCCGACCCGGAAAGGAACGATCACCCCTACACCGAATTGCAACTGGTAGTCCATGTTCTCATACCGGAAAACGTTTTTCAGTTCCGAGGTATTCTGATAAGGCAACTGGGCGAAATAATCGGGCACATAGTCACAAAAAGCCAGAATCGTATATTTCTGCTTCAGGATATAAATCAACTGCCCGCTATAAGAACGGTAAGGCTTCAGGGAAGGATTGCCCAAGATAACGGAATAAGAGTTGATCGGGCTTTCCTGCGGCGTCACATCCCAATAGGACGGATAGGTTTTGTCGCTGCTTATGTCCAATTGGATGATGTGCATCGGATTGACCGTATAGCTGAGTGTCGCATTCGGGAATAAGGTCCAATCATTCCAAAGTGTGGATTTCATCCCGTTAGAGGTATAATCCGATTTAAAGTATTCAACTTTCAGAGAAGCTGTTGCAGAGAAATGCGAACCGAAATCCTTGGACACCTCCAAGAAGGCATTTCCACTATACTCTTTCTGGCGGTTATTTTCAAGTTCATCAAGAGCCGATTCATAGCCGTTACCTTTATTATATAGATAATCGATATAAGTCTTCGAAGAGGTGAAACCGCCGTGGACACCGTAATTCAGTGCCCACCCGGTTTCAAAAGTGTGGCTATGGTTAATAAATAGTGCTCCTTGTGAAATATCCTGCTTGGAATTATTCTGCATATCCGTCACTGTCGTTTCATGGCTTTGATCGACAAATGTCTGGAAGCCGGGTGAATGATAACGCGTAAAATCCGCACCCGCCATCAGTCCGGAGTTACCGTCATATTGAATACGGACATTGTGCAACGCACTGTTTCCCTCTATGTATGTACGGCTCAGGCGTTCTTCCACCGGCTGTCCGGATTTCAATGCCTGGAAGGTTGTAACGGCCGTCCGCTCAAGATCGGATTTGCCGGCCGTAAGATAGTAGGCGGCAGAGAGCCTGTCGTCATTTTTGAAAGTATAGTCCATACCTAAACGCATCGTTCCATCTATGCCGCTCCGGGTGCCACGTCCCGATTGGTTGACCTCCGTTACCTGATCTTTCAGGGTATGGAGGGCCTGGATCTCCTCTCCCATATAGTTCCGTCCCTTAGCCCCATTGGCTAAGAAATCTATATTGAAACGGGATGTGGAGTAAAGCAAGTTGCCATGGACTTTCCCCTCCGCATAATGGCGCTGCAAATAATCGACACCGGTTTCTCCTTGCAAAGTATTCCTTTCGACAGTTTCCTTATCTAATACGACATTGATCATAGCTCCTTTGATATTATACTTGGCTGGTGCATTATACATGATCTCTACGTTACATACCCGCGAAGCAGGAATTGTCTTCAGCAAACCGACTAACTGATCGACCGACATCGTGGTCAACTGCCCATTGATCACAATGCTCGGACTACCGGCTCCCAACAGTTGGACAGCATCGTCCGTACTGATCACACCGGGTATCTGTTTCACCACCTCGAACGCATTACTGACCGCCTTATCTTTCATCAATTGGGGCACGTCGTATCTCAAAGCGCCGTTTTCCACTTTGACCTGCGGACGTTCGGCTTTTACCACAACGCCTTCCAGTTCATAATCTTTTTCAGTCAGGCTTATCGTACCGGCATCAGCAGTCGAGATTTTTTTACAAACCGGCTCGTACAGCAGATGCTGGAACAACAAACGATAGTTCGGACCGGCTTCCTTGTTCAACATGAATGCCCCGAGACTATCCGTAACGACTGCATCTATATAAGTAGAATCCAATGTTTGCAACACGACAGCCACCCCGTCTACCGGTCGTTCTTCTTTATCGACCACTTTTCCATGAATCCAGTTCTGCGCTTGTAACATCCCATTACCGGCAGTAAGTAAAACCAGAGAGTAATAAAGTATTCGTTTCATTTTCATTCGTTTTTTTATCAACACTGCAAAGGAAAAGACTTCAAAGGAGAAACTATGTTATCACTCGCTTACGGAGTGTTATTTAGTATTATCGCCGAGATAAGGAGCAATAAGACCGGTAGCTTATCCGATTACCGACCCCGTTTTGTCAGCCAAACTGAGGGAAACAGGAAAATGCGATAAACCTCAACTTCCGGAGAGTCTAATTATTCTAATATACTAAGAGCCTGTTTAAATTTTGCATTTGTTGGTTGTGAGAGTTGTATTGAGGATGT
>OGOX01002411.1_pt1 | contig 10772 bp, 7 predicted proteins | sample 1552761 | NCBI WGS metagenome assembly OGOX01 (sample SAMEA2580212, study PRJEB22360) | human gut metagenome | biome: human gut; feature: human-associated habitat; material: faeces | place: Denmark | collected 2008/2010
TAACGCTACACGTCCGCATATTAGTACATATATCTCAGGTTAGTGGCGTTTTTTTTGAAAGGTTAATGTTAGTGCAGTTGCACTGATATACCCACGAAACTATTAACGTCTTGTTGGGGGGGAACTGTTTTAAGCAGTGTCGGTGATACATTCCATTATGCTGTTTTAATAATCGGTTTTTCGACAGACTGAATGTGCCGCAGTGGGATGCTGTGGCACATAATCTTTGCTTTTCCGGCTTACTTTCTTGAGAATAAGCCCTTTTTCTCGTAAGGCTCGCTTGTAATGTCTTTAAGCTCGTAGCCGGTTGGCTGCATAACCTCTTTGATCTTGTCTTCGGAAAGTGCCTCTACGCTTATTATCACGGTTTCTCCCTTTGAATGAGAAGAAGTGACCTTCTTTACGGGAAAAGCATTTCTGATAGCGTCGTTGACGTGTGATTCGCACATTCCGCACATCATTCCGTCAATTTTAAGTGTTGTCTTTACCATTGTAAATTCCTCCGTTACTTTATTGATATTACTTTATAGCCGCTGTTTTCAACGGCTTTTTTAAGCTGTTTGTCGGGAACTTCGCCTGAAAGCTCAGCCACTGCGATACCGTCTGTATGGCTCGCCGAAGCGTTTGCCACCTGCGGAATAGCCTCAAGTGCAGTCTTTACATGATGCTCGCATTTTTCGCACATCATACCCTTTATTTTTATCGTCTTTGTTATTTTCGCCGTGTCGGACGGCTGTATTGCAATATTATTCATCGGCTTTGCTTTTCTGTCGTGCTTTGTGCTGTACAACCTGCAGAAATTGAGCCTTAACGCATTCGATACGACGCAGAAGCTGGAAAGGCTCATTGCCGCCGCACCGAACATAGGATTAAGCGTAAGCCCGAGCGGAATAAATACGCCGGCGGCAAGCGGAATGCCGATAACGTTATAGATGAATGCCCAGAAAAGATTTTCGTGTATATTACGCAGTGACGAGCGGGAAAGCCTTATCGCCGCAGGAACATCGGTAAGCCTGCTCTTCATCAGCACAACATCGGCGGCATCTATCGCAACGTCAGTTCCTGCGCCTATAGCGATGCCTGTATCTGCGGCGGTAAGCGCAGGTGCGTCGTTTATGCCGTCGCCTATCATAGCAACCTTACCCTGTGCCTTGAGCGAGCGGATGACCGCCTCTTTTCCGTCGGGGAGAACGCCTGCTATCACCTCGTCAATGCCTGCTTTTTTGGCTACTGCCTTTGCGGTGCGCTCGTTATCGCCTGTCAGCATTATTACCCGTATGCCCATATTTCTGAGCTGTTTTACTGCATCGGGGCTGTCGCTCTTTATCGTGTCGGCTACTGCTATCATACCGAGCATACGGTTGTTTTTGCAGAAAAGCAGGGGAGTCTTGCCCTCACCTGAAAGACGGTCCGCTTCAGACTTTATTCTGTCACCGACAGCAATCTTTGCACCGATGAACTTAAGACTTCCGCCGTAAAGCGTATCACTGCCGATGGTAGCTGTAAGTCCGTTTCCGCTGAGTGCCTTGAAATTATCGACTGCTACTGAATGGATTTCGTGCTCAGTGCCGTAAACGTTTATCGCTTTTGCAAGCGGGTGTTCGCTCTTTGCTTCAAGCGACAGTGCAAGGCTGAGAAGCTCGTTTTCGGTAACATCTTCCGCAGGGATTATATCCGTTACGACCGGCTCTCCGGCTGTTACGGTGCCTGTTTTATCAAGCACGGCTATCTGAGTTTTTCCTGTCTGCTCAAGCGAAACGGCGGTCTTGAAAAGAATGCCGTTCTTTGCGCCGACACCGTTTCCGACCATTATCGCAACGGGAGTGGCAAGTCCGAGCGCACACGGACAGCTTATTACAAGCACCGATATTCCTCTTGCCAGAGCATAAGCGAAATTCTGTCCGAGCAAGAGCCACACTATCGTAGTGACAACGGCAATTGCAATAACGGTCGGAACGAATATTCCCGATACCTTGTCGGCAATCTTCGCAACGGGCGCTTTTGTTGCCGCCGCATCGCTCACCATTTTTATTATCTGCGACAAGGTGGTATCCTCGCCTACACGGGTAGCCCTGCAGGTGATGAAGCCCGTCTGATTTATGGTAGCCGCCGAAACATTATCTCCGACCGTCTTATCTACCGGTATGCTTTCGCCTGTCAGTGCGGATTCGTTGACCGTGCTTTCGCCGTCTGTTACTACTGCGTCAACGGGTATGCTTTCGCCCGGACGTACAACGAATATATCGCCCTTCATCACTTCTTTGGCAGGAACAGTATGCTCCGTGCCGTTTCTTATTACGTTTGCGGTCTTAGGGGCGAGGCTTACAAGTCCTTTCAACGCATCGGTGGTTTTGCCTTTGGAACGGGCTTCGAGCAGTTTTCCGACTGTGATGAGCGTCAGTATCATAGCCGCCGATTCAAAATAGAACTCGTCCATATACATCATAACAGCATCTGCATTTTGGTGAAGCTGTGCATCGGTCATCATAAACAGGGCGTATACGCTCCATACAAATGACGCACCCGAGCCGAGTGCCACAAGCGTATCCATATTCGGTGAGCGGTTGATAAATCCCTTGAAGCCGTTTATAAAGAACTTGCCGTTTATAACCATTATAATTGCGCTTAGCAGCAGCTGCACAAGACCCATAGCGACATGGTTTCCGTCAAACCACGAGGGAAGCGGAAATCCCCACATCATATGACCCATTGAGAAGTACATCAGTATCACAAGAAAAACGAGTGACGCTATAAGCCTTTTTCTAAGTCCGGGCGTTTCGGTATCGGTGTTTTCCGTTTTTGCGCCTTTCAGCCTTGCACCGTAGCCCGCCTTTTCAACCGCAGAGATTATTTCCTGCGGTGACGCTGTACCCTCGACACCCATTGAATTTGTAAGCAGGCTCACCGAACACGAGGTTACGCCCTTTACCTTGCCGACCGCTTTTTCCACTCTTGCACTGCAGGCGGCACAGCTCATGCCTGTGACATCGTACTGCTCCATAATAAAACCCTCTTTCTTTTGCCGTATATCTTTATATTATGTCCGTCTTACGTTATTTCATCAGCTTTTGCAGAGTTGTGACAAGCTCGTCTATGACCTCGTCCCTGCCTTCTTTTATATCTCTTGCAACGCAGCCTCTTATATGGCTTGCCAGCAGTTCCTTATTGAAGGCATTCATTGCGGCATTGACTGCGGCGGATTGAATAAGCACATCGTTGCAGTATGCGTCATTCTCAATCATAGCCTCGATGCCACGCACCTGTCCTTCAATGCGTTTAAGGCGGTTAAGAAGCGCCTTTTTGTGCTTTTCGTCCCTTACGGTATGCTTTTCACAACAGGGACAGACTTTTTTGATAATCGTTTTATTTTCATTCATAGCGTTACCTCTGAATTTTTGCTGTAGCTTTAATATACCCTCACGGGGTATTTATATTATATACTCCCCTGGGGTATTTGTCAAGGATAATTATATAATTTTTCGATAGCACGATGTCGGTTCTGTTATTCGGAATACAGAGCGAAATATAGGTGTGGCGCAATTCCTTAGATATAAAAAATTAAAAAAACGGGTCGCAGGGCGCTAGCAGTGCAAAACAGCACTTCGGCATCTGTCCGCACATTTCCCGATAATTCGGAAAGCACTTTCAAAATAGGAATTGTGCGTATTTACCGAAGAATACGCTGTGGAATTGTGCAAAACGGAAAATTTTCAGAATCTCTTGAAAAACCGTAGGAATTATGCTACAATCAAACTGCCGGAAACGTTTTCGGTAATTTAATTCAGACAACAGGTGAGCCATTGACTATAAAGGATATTGCAAGACTTGCCGGCTGCGGCGTGAGCACGGTTTCACGGGCGCTTAACGGCAGTAATGAGATAAGCGAACAGACCAAAGAACGCATAAACGAGGTTATCCGTAAGTATAACTATACGCCTAACGGCAATGCACGCCGTATGCGCAGGAGCGCAGAAAAGACCATACTGCTCATCGTTAACGGCAGCAGTAACCTGTTCTTTTCACCGCTCATCGAGCAGATACAGATAGCGGCTTCTTCCGCAGGATTCCAGATTGCAGTGAATCACATTGACGAGCAGGAGGACGAGGTGCAGTTTGCGTCAAGGCTCTGCACGGAGTTAAGACCTGCCGGGGTGATATTTCTCGGCGGCGATATGCGAAACTTCAAAAGGAGCTTTGCACGGATAAAACTGCCCTGTATACTGAGTACGGCAAACGCTGAGGAGCTTGGCTTTGAAAACCTTTCCTCCGTCAGCGTTGACGACTATGACGGCGGCAGGGCGGCGGCAGAACAGCTGTTCGACCGTGGTCACAAAAAAGTCGGGATACTCGGCGGCGACCTCAGCTCCTACGGTCCTTCGGGATTGCGTTACGGCGGTTTTTGCAGTGTATGCTCTGAGCGGGGTGCGGATATTCCCGACAGCGAACTTTGTGCATATACGTTCAGCTCTGCTTATGAGGCGGCAGTGGCTCTTTATCACAAGTGCAAGGGTATGACGGCGGTATTCGCCATGTCGGATATTATCGCCGTGGGCGCTGTACGGGCATTTCTCGATATGGGAAAGCGTGTGCCGGAGGATATTTCGGTGCTTGGCTTCGACGGAATCGAACTGTCTGAATACAGCAACCCCAGAATAGCAACATTAGCCCAGCCGATCCACCAGATTTCAAGTCTGTCTGTGCGTATGCTGGTGAATATGATCGAAGACGGCGCCGAGGCGAGCCATGTAACGCTCAGGGCGCAGTTCAGATCGGGCGGCTCAATGGGCAGAATATAGATTTTGTTGGAGGTCAACATGAGAAAAAGCGGTATCTTACTGCACATTGCGTCACTGCCGAACAAATACGGCATCGGCACGATGGGCAGGGAAGCCTATAAATTCGTTGACTGGCTCAGAAGCGCCGGTCAGAGTCTGTGGCAGATACTTCCGCTGTCACAGACGAGTTTTGGCGATTCGCCGTACCAGAGCTTTTCCATATATGCCGGAAATCCTTACTTCATCAGCCTTGAGACGCTGGAGGAGGATGGGCTTCTGAAGCATAAGGAATATGCGGATATAAACTGGTGCAAGGATCCGAGATATATCGACTACGCCACGATGTACGAGAACTTCTATAAAGTGATGAGGCTCGCATTCGGGCGCTTTTCTAAGGATAGGAATGGTAACGTTTCCGAAGAATATAAGGCATTCGTTGCCGAAAATCCGTGGCTTGAGAATTACACGCTGTTCATGGCACTAAAGGACGCACACGGCGGTAAAAGCTGGTGCGAGTGGGAAACACCGCTTCGCCTGCGTGACGTAACAGCGGTATATTCCGCAAAGAAGAAGTACGCAAAGGATATGGAATTCTACGCATTCCTACAGTTCGAGTTCTTCCGTCAGTGGTACAAGCTGAAGAAGTACGCAAATGACAACGGGATACAGATTATCGGCGATATTCCGATATACTGCGCCCTTGACAGTGCGGATGTCTGGTGCGAATCGCAGCTGTTTCAGCTTGACCGTGACAGAGTGCCTACCGTCGTTGCAGGATTCCCTCCGGACGCATTCTCGGAGGACGGGCAGTTGTGGGGAAACCCCATCTACGACTGGGACAGAATGAAGCAGGAAAACTATCGCTGGTGGGTCGGCAGAATCAGCTTCGCAAAGAAGCTGTATGATATTGTCCGTATAGATCACTTCATCGGTTTCAACAGCTACTATGCCATACCGTTCGGCAGCAAGACCGCACATGGCGGCGAGTGGCACGATGGTCCGAAATACGATCTGTTCAATGTCATTAAGAGAGAAACCGGAAAGGGCGGTATCATAGCGGAGGATCTGGGAATAATCACTCCGTCTGTGAGAAAACTTCTCAAGCAGGCGGCATATCCCGGAATGAAGGTACTGCAGTTTGCTTTCGACCCTACGGGAAAGAGCGAGTATCTTCCGCAGAACTACACATCGCAGAACTGCGTTGTGTATACATCCACTCACGACAGCGATACGGCGCTTGGCTGGTTTAACAACCTTGATCGTAAAACAAAGCAGTTCGTGAAGGAATATCTCGGGGTGCGCCATGCGGCCGAACTTCCCGATGCATTTATCGACATCGCCTGGAAAAGCACCGCAGATATGGCTATGACTACAATGCAGGAACTGTGCGGATTCGGAACCGAGGCACGCATAAACGTACCCTCCACCATCGGAAATAACTGGCGCTGGAGGACACTGGAGAGCGACTTTACCGCTCAGAGTGCGGCATACCTCGACAGACTGACTGAAATAAGCAACAGAAAACCTCCCGTTAAAAAATCAAGAAAAAAACGATAATGAAAGGAGCATAATATGAAGATTGAAAATTTCAAGGAGAAGCTCGTTTCCCTCTGTGAGAAGGAATATCACGCACAGCCGAGGGAACTGACGGCAAATCAACTGCACTGTGCAGTTTCAAAACTCGTTATGGATGAGCTTTCTCCTGTGTGGGACAAGAGCCGTACGGCACACGATAAAGCACGCAAGGCAAGCTATCTCTCTATGGAGTTCCTGGTGGGTCGTGCAATATACAACAACCTGCTGTGTCTTGGGATACTTGACAGCACAGCCGAGGAACTGAAAGCGCTCGGCGTGGATATTTCAGAATTCGAGGAGGTCGAGGATGCCGCTCTCGGTAACGGCGGTCTGGGCAGGCTTGCGGCTTGCTTCCTGGACAGTGCGGCAACGCTTAACCTTCCTCTGGACGGCTACGGAATACGCTATAAGTACGGCCTGTTCAAGCAGGGCATCAAGGACGGATTCCAGACCGAAACCGCTGACGATTGGCAGAGATACGGCGACCCGTGGAGCGTTCGTCGTGAGCAGGAAACTGTTGTGATACACTTCGCTGACGGTGATGTTAATGCAGTTCCCTATGACTATCCCGTTATCGGATACGGCACTGAGAATGTAGGCACTCTGCGACTCTGGCAGGCTGAAACCGACGATGAGTTCGATTTTGACCTGTTCAACCGCAGTAAGTTTACCGAAGCCGGCGAAAAGAAGCGTGCCGCCGAGGACATTTCCCGTGTGCTTTATCCCAATGACGAAACAGAGGCAGGAAAGATACTCAGACTGAAGCAGGAATATTTCTTCAGTGCCGCCGCAGTTGCCGATCTTATCAGAAAGCATAAGGCGATTTTCGGCACAATGGAGAATTTTGCTGATTACAATTGCATTCAGATGAACGATACTCATCCCGTTATCGCTCTGCCTGAGTTTATCCGTGTGGTAATGCGTGACGAGGGCTGGAAGTTTGACAAGGCTTTCGAAGCGGCGAAGAAGGTGTTCAACTACACCAACCATACCATTATGCAGGAAGCGCTTGAGAAGTGGGACAGCAGACTTATCGAACGAATAGTCCCCGAAGTGTACAGCGTGATGATAATGCTCAACGAGGCATTCGAATCCGAAATGCACCGCAGGAATGTTCCGCAGGATAAGCGTGCGGTTATGCGTCTTATAAAGAACGGCACCGTGCATATGGCAAATATTGCGGTATTCGGTTCTTCCTATGTGAACGGCGTTGCGGCTATACACACAGAACTGTTAAAGACTACCGTGCTGAAGGACTGGTACGAGCTGTACCCCGAGAGATTTCAGAACAAGACAAACGGCATTACACAGCGCAGATGGCTGGCTTTGTGCAACCGTGAGCTTTCAGCACTCATTACCGAACTGCTCGGCGATGACAGCTGGGTAACCGACCTTGACAAGCTAAGCGGCCTTAAGAAGTATGCGGACGATGAGAGTGTGCTTCGCCGCTTTATAGATATAAAGCACGCTAAGAAGCAGCAGCTTGCCGACTTTATCAAGAAATCGGAGGGAATTGAAATCGACCCGAAATCCGTTTTTGATATTCAGATTAAGCGTCTGCACGAATACAAGCGTCAGCTTCTGAACGCATTCTCGATACTGTATCTTTACTACGAGATAAAGGACGGAAATCTCAGAGATTTCACCCCTACTACATTCATTTTCGGCGCAAAGTCCGCACCCGGATATTACCGTGCAAAAGGCATTATAAAGTTTATTAACGAGGTAGCAAAGCTCGTGAACTCCGATCCGGATACGAAGGATCTGCTGAGAGTGGTATTTGTGAGCAATTACCGTGTTTCCTATGCGGAGAAGCTGGTGGCTGCGGCTGATATTTCCGAGCAGATCTCCACGGCGGGTACAGAAGCGTCAGGTACAGGCAATATGAAGTTTATGCTCAACGGCGCAGTTACGCTCGGCACACTGGACGGCGCTAACGTTGAGATTGCCGAGGAAGCCGGTGCAGAGAACGAATATATCTTCGGTGCGACTGTAGAGGAACTGGAGAAGATCATGCCGGACTATGTTCCCCGTGACATTACAGAGAGCGATCCGAAGATCAAGCGTGTGGTATCTGCGCTTATTGACGGTACCGTTTCCGACGGCGGAAGCGGCGTGTTCAGAGAACTTTATTTCGCACTTATGGAGGGCGCAAGCTGGCACGTTCCCGATCATTACTACCTTTTAGGCGACCTTGACAGCTATGTTAAGGCAAAGCTGGCAGTAAACCGTGACTACAGCAACGAGCTTGCGTTTGCAAAGAAGTGCTGGCTGAATATCTGCTCTGCGGGTAAGTTCAGCTCAGACCGCACCATCGCTGAATATGCAAAGGATATATGGCATATCGGCAAGGTGTAATGCACCGAGTTTTGTATCGGATTCTCTTTTTGGTTTCGTTTGCAGTGAAACGTGTTATATGGATTGTAACAACGTTTCACCGGAAACGTTGCCATTATCCACAAAAGCAACAGATGGTAATTGGCTATTATGACAAATTTACAATTGTTTTTTAAATTTTTAAAAATAATTGTATAAATTCGCTTGACAGAGCAAAAAAATCTGTTATAATTAAACCAGAATTTCGAACCAAGTAATCAAATTTCGAAACAAAGCCGAATCTGCAGGGTGGCACAGACAGCCTGCATTTGATTTTAGGATTTTTGTTTCGAAACAAGATAAAAGTTTCGAAATGCAATAAAAGTAAGCAAGTGATTATATTCAGGAAGAATTAATTATGAAGTACAGGAAGATCATGACAGCGATAGCTTCTATGACAATGGCAGGCGTAATGCTGGCCGGCTGCTCAAGCAACAGCACAAGCGGCACAAGCAGTACAGGCAGTGGCTCTGCGGCAGGCAACAGCACAGCTTCTTCAGGCGGCAGCGAATCCACCGCCGGCAGCGAGAAGGTTAGCCTCACGGTATGGGGCCCGCAGGAGGATCAGGAACTGATCAAGAAGATGTGTGACGAATTTGCGGCTGCAAATCCCGAAAAGACCTACACCTTCACCTACGGCGTTGTCAGCGAGGCAGACGCTCAGAAGGAAGTTAACAAGGACATCTCGGCGGCGGCTGACGTATTCGCTTTCGCTTCGGACCAGACCGCTATACTGGTGAACGCAGGCGCACTCTACAGAGTAACAAAGAATAAGGATCAGATCGTTGCGGAAAATTCTGAAGCTTCTATTTCAGCGGCTTCGATAAACGGCGAGCTTTACGGCTATCCTTATGTATCCGATACCTACTTTATGTACTACGACAAGTCCAAGTTGACAGAGGATGATGTAAAGTCTATCGAAGGCATTATGTCAAAGAATATCGACGGCGTTACAACAAACTTCGCTTTCGATACAGATAACGGCTGGTATCAGGCAGGCTTCTTCTTCGGCGCAGGATGCAAGCTCTTCGGAGATGACGGAACCGATCCCACAAAGTGCGATTTCAATAACGAGCGTGGCTATATGGTAGGCGAATATCTCATTGACCTGGTAGCTAACCCCAAGTTCGGCTCCAACTTCGATGACTCGCTTGTAAAGTCAGGCTTTGCAGAAGGCACTCTGGCAGCTGCAGTTTCCGGTGTATGGAACGCAGGCGAAATCCAGAAATCTCTCGGCGATAACTACGCAGCTACAAAACTCCCCGAGTTCAAACTCTCAAACGGCGAAACCGTTCAGATGGGCAGTATGGCTAACTTCAAGATTATGGGCGTAAACGCTGAAACCAAGTACCCGCTTGACGCTATGGCTCTTGCTGAGTGGCTCACTAATAAGGACAACCAGAAGACCAGATTCGAGGTTCGTTCATACGCTCCCACAAACGTTGAGCTTGCAAGCGACTCAGCTACTATGAACTCCAACATCGCTGTAGGCGCTCTTGCACAGCAGGCTAAGTACTCAACCGTTCAGACTTCTATCGGTCAGTGCCAGAACTTCTGGACACCCGCTGAGGCTTTCGGTCAGGAAATTATCGCAGGTACCTGCACAAAGAGCAATCTCCAGGATAAGCTGAACGCTTATGTTGAGGCAGTTCTCGCAACACTCAGCTGACAAAAAAGCATTTAAGGTAATTCACCAATAAGTATATATGTTTCTCCAGGTTCCATTTCTTCGTGGGCGGCGTGACAGCCGCCCACAGAATCGGAACGTGCTTTATGCAGTTTCAATGCTTCCTGAATACTTGACACAGAACAATATCGGTTGCATAATTTTATCCGGTTATTATATGTGTTGATCAGATCCTCCGGGAAGGCTGCATTGAAACTGCACAAAGCTTCAATACTACTCAAGGAGGTAACTGCAATGACAAGTCTTGATTTTTACGCTCTTCCGTGGTACAAGAAAATACTTGTTAAAATAGCAGAATTTTTTGTAGCCATCGGAAAAGGCGTCGCCGGGAATATCCGCGTCCTCAATTTTTCCGATGG
>OGOX01002412.1_pt1 | contig 10772 bp, 14 predicted proteins | sample 1552761 | NCBI WGS metagenome assembly OGOX01 (sample SAMEA2580212, study PRJEB22360) | human gut metagenome | biome: human gut; feature: human-associated habitat; material: faeces | place: Denmark | collected 2008/2010
GATTAACAAAACCATTTTTAAACTCTAATAAAAGTTCTTTATAAGAAGTTTCATCACCAATAAAAGATAATCCTAAATCTACATCAATTCCATTATTTTTTAAATATTCTAAAGTATTATTCATAAGTTCACTACCCTTTCCTAGTATACAATAATATTTTAGCATAAAAAAACGCTATTTAAAATAGCATTTTTATAAATTTACTTTAATATTTTCTCTTTTTTCACTTTCAATTTGAAATAAGTCTTTTTTCTCAAAGTTAAATATTTTAGCAATTATATTTGAGGGTACACTTTCTACTGCATTATTAAATGATGTAACTGCATTATTATAACTTGTTCTTGCATAACTTAATTTATTTTCTATTTCATTTAAATTTCTTTGTAAATTTAAAAAGTCAGTATTTGCTTTTAAATCTGGATAACTTTCTGCGATTGCCATAAGATTATTTATTTGATTATCAATCTTTTCAGTTTCCTTAGTACTAAATCCATTATTTTGATAATCACTTCTTAATTTAGTAACATTTTCTAATGTAGTCTTTTCATGTTTAGCATAACCTTTAACACAATTAACTATATTTGGAATTAAATCAAATCTTTGGTTTAATAAAACATCTATTTGAGATTCTCTTTCTTTAACTTTATTACCTTTTTTTATAAAACCATTATAATATGATAAAATCATTCCTGATATAATTACGATTATTAATAAAATAATATTTAATAACATCTTACTTCCTCCTTACTTTGTTTCAATAGTTACTTTATTTACATAACCATTTTCATCATAATCTACAGATATTTCATAATTTTGTAATTTGTAACCATTAAAGCTTTTAAGCATACCTTTAATTTCTTTGATTTTATCTGGATCTGTTCCATAAGAAGTACCATCAAATATTACCTCGATTAAATGTTCACTTGATTTTTTATTACTTTTAATTATTTCGTCAATTTCAAGTCCTGTGGCAGTTCCACCTTGAGTCCCAGCATAAAATTCGTGCATATTATTAAAGCTATCTTTTTCTCTTTGAAGCTCTTCTTCTTTCCTTTTTTGCTCTAATTCCTCTTGTCTTTTTTTAGTTTCTTCCTCAGCCTGTTTTTGCTTATCTTTAATTTCTTGCTTTTCTTTATTATATTGCTCTTTTATAGCATCTTTTTTAGCCTTTATTGATGAACCAACTCTATAAGTAAGAGTTCCAAGTGATGCAATAAATACTATTATTACAATATATAATATAAATTTTCTATCTTTCATTTTACTTCTCCTTTTTAATTATATTTATAGTATATCAGTTTTATTAATAAAAAACTAGGTTTAAGCCTAGTATTTATTTAAATTATGGTTCAGAAATAATTTGAGAATATTCTAAACTAGCCATAAATTTCTTAGAACCATTTTGTATTTGATTATGCATGTAGTTTATTAATGTTACTCTAGCCATATAGTAATCATTTACTTTACCAATAGTTTTACTTGTGGTCATTTCTACATTATCTACTAAATTAATAGTTCCTTGAGAATTAGTAATATCATATGTATTTTGAAGTACATAACACTTATTATTTGTTGCATTAAAGTAATCAGCAACCCATCTATTATTACCATCACAAGCCGCTTCAGAAGTTATTCCATCAACTACTTGTCTATTAGGATCATAACATTTTCCAGTGTTACAAGTTTCTGAAGTTTTAGTATTATCAACTTTATAGAAATCTAATACTAATTCAGCATCCTTTCTAGTTTCCCAGATATACATATCACTTGCAGTACAAGAATACATATTATCTAAATAATCAGTTCTTGATACAACATTTCCTTTAGCATAACATTTTTCTGCTTTACCATCAGTAGCCCAAATATTTTCACCATTACAGTTTTCTTTATCAACCTCTACTGTATCAGTTTTTACATAACAAGTTCCTGAAGTATATTCCATATCATTTTGTGAAATATTTAAATCAATTTTATATTTTCTTTTAGATTCAGTATCACTATTTGTTGTAAAAGTTATACTTCCTAGTGATTCAGCACTTAAATCTTCTCCAGCAGCTGCTTGATCCTTTCCAAAATTTTCAGTATTTGCCACTATTTCAATTGGAGCACCTGCATCAATTAAAAATAAATCACTTGATACATTAGTTGTTACATTAATATTTGAATTACCCTTTCCATCAACTTGACTTGCTAAATAAGCAAATGTTGCTCCGATTACAACAACTAACATAGTTACTATAGCTATTACTGTAAGAAGAACTACATTACTCTTTTTTGAATTTTCATCCATTTTAAAAATCTCCCTTCTATTATCAAGATAATCATATAATATTTTTTTACTTTAGTCAATAAATTAAAAATTATTTTTTAAAAATTATACATTTTTTTTACTTTTTTTGATATGATTATAATGGAGAAAAAAATATGATATTGCAAATAAGTGATGATGAAAATATAAAAGTAAAAATAGCAAATAATTTTTTTAAGAAATTAATTGGATTTATGGGTAAAAAAGATTTTGATTATGGAATAATTTTTCCTAAAACAAATTCAATTCATACTTTTTTTATGAAGGAAAATATTGATGTAATTGGTTTTGATAATCATGGAATAATTATTTTTAAAGCAGTTAATGTAGAAAAGAATAAAGTTATTGTAATAAAGGAGCAATTAAAAAATACAAACATTTTAGAAATGCCTGCATTTAAATCAAAAAAATTAAAAATGTATGATAAATTAACCTTTATACGTAAATAAATAATCATTTATTGCTACATCATCACCAGGTTTAGCTCCCATTTTTTCTAAGGTTTCTTCAACACCCATAGCACGAAGTATTCTGCCAAAACGAAGAACACCCTCTTCTTCAGTAAACTTAGTCATATTAAATAATCTTTCTATTTCTTTACCTGTAACAACCCAAGTATCACCATCTTTAGTTATTTCATATGGTTTATCTTTTTTAAATTTAATATAAACTTCATCCTCAAACTCATCTTTATCATAAGAAAATTCTTCTTCAGTTTTTAAAGTTTCATTTATTTTATTTAATAAGTCATCAATACCAAAATGAGTAATTGAGCTTATTTCAAATATATCTTTATCTGGATAAGCTTTTTTAAATTCTATTAAATTATCTTTACTATCAGGCATATCCATTTTTGAGGCAACAATAATTTCTTTTTTATTTGCAAGTTTTTTAGAGTATTTAGAAAGTTCTTCCCTAATTACTTTATAATCATTAATAGGATCATTACCTTCCATTTTAGACATATTTACCATATGTACTAACACTTTACATCTATCAGCATGTCTTAAGAATCTATCTCCTAAACCGACTCCTTCACTTGCGCCTTCGATTAAACCAGGAAGGTCTGCTACTACAAAAGAATCACTACCTAATTTAACTACTCCTAAATTAGGTGATAAAGTTGTAAAATGATAACTTGCTATTTTAGGTTTAGCCGAAGATATTACACTTAAAAATGTTGATTTTCCAACACTTGGCATACCAATAAGTCCTACATCCGCTAAAACTTTAAGTTCACATCTTAAATATTTTATTTCTCCTTGTTCACCATTTTCAGAAAACTTTGGAGCAGGATTTTCATGAGTAGCAAAGGCTTTATTACCTCTTCCGCCTCTTCCACCATGAGCAACTATAACAGATTGATTATCCTCGACTATATCGCTTACAATAAGATTAGTATCATCATCATAAACAGTAGTTCCAAGAGGTACTTTAATAATGATATCTTCACTATTTTTACCATATTTATTGGAACCCATACCATTTTCACCTTTTTTACCTTTAATAATTTTTTGAAATCTTAAATCTACTAAAGTTTTTAAAGATTTATCTCCAACAAAAACAATATTACTTCCTCTTCCACCATTTCCACCATCTGGTCCACCCATAGGTACAAATTTTTCTCTACGAAAGGAAGTACATCCCATACCTCCATCACCAGCAATTAATTTAACTTTAACTTCATCAACAAACATATTATCTTCCCCTTAAACTTATATCTATTGTATCAAATTCCTTATAATTTGCATAGTAAGAAATCATTTCTACAATAATTTCTTTTAAAATACTATTACTTTCACTATACATATTATTTTCATTAAAGTATTTTTCCATACATCTTGCATAATTAATATTATTTCTAATAGTCTTTTTCTTTTCAAAATCATATTTATTTAAATCATATGAACAAAATAAAATACTTATATTATCAAATAAATCACTTAGTACTTTATTTTTTTCTTCATCATCAAGATAATCAATAAATAATATTCCATCTGAAAAGTAATTACTAAATTTATTTATATTAATTCCCATTGGAAGTGGTAATACTTTTTCATCAATACTAACTAAATACATAATAAACCCTCCTTCAAAAAAAATGCCATTAAGGCATTATTATTTCTCATAAACAGATACTTTTTTCTTATCTTTACCCATTCTTTCATACTTAACAATTCCATTAACTTTAGCAAATAAAGTATGATCTTTTCCCATTCCTACATTAGTTCCTGGATAAATTCTAGTTCCTCTTTGACGGTAAATAATACTTCCAGCATTACATGTTTGTCCATCAGAAAGTTTAGCACCTAATCTACGACCTGCTGAATCACGATTGTTCTTAGTAGAACCTTGAGCCTTAACATGAGCAAATCTTTGAATATTTAAACTTATATATAACATTTCTATTCTCCTTTACTATTATTCTTCATTAACTTTAATATTTTTAGGATAACTTTTTTCTATTTCTTTAAGCATAGTCATCATATTTAAAATTAATGAGTTTGTAATATCATCAGATAAAAGAACTTTTATTTCCATATATTCATCATTATCTAGAAATTCAATACTTTTTTCATTGATATTTAATAGACCATTTACAGTAGTATAAATTATACTTGATACGCTAGCACATACAATATCTTTACCAGCATTATCATAACCTGAATGACCAGTTATTTTAATAACATTTCCATTTTTATTAACTTTAATCATTATTAACCATTAATTTTTTTAACTTCAACTAAAGTATATGCTTGTCTATGTCCTTGAGTTTTTCTAGATTTTTTCTTAGGACGATAATGGAATACTTTTATTTTTTTACCTCTACCATTTTTAATAACTTCAGCTTCAACTGATGCTCCTTTTACAAATGGTTTTCCAGCTTTTCCATCAACAAATAATACTTCATCGAAAACAACTTTTTGTCCAGCTTCAACATCTAATTTTTCAACATAGATACGGCTATTTTCTTCAACATAATATTGTTTTCCACCTGTTTTAATTATAGCTTTCATTTCTTTTCCTCCTTTTCATAAGTCACACCTTTAAGGTAAGATAATCTTTTAAAAACCTTTTTAGAGTGGATGAAATGACTTAAAACAATAAGATTATACCAAAAAATCCCTGATATAGTCAAGGATTTTCGTTAATTTTTTTCATTATATTATATTTCAAAATCAAGCATATCATTAACTGCTATTTCATATAAATCTTGTTCACGTTTAACTGTATCAATTAAATCATCTAATTTAATTTTTCTATATTCATAATTATTTTCTTCCACTTCATTGAAACTATACACCCCATAAAGGGGCGTAACTACATTAGTACGTTTTACTACTCTAACTTTACAACCACATTTAGTTTTATTTTTTGCCTATGCACAATCGAGGATTGTGCTATATTTTTTTCTCAGAGAAGTTGCCCTTCTCTTCGGCTCTAATTTACTGTGTAAACATCGCTATATGTTCCACTTCCAAGTAACTTACTTTCAGAGGATAGAGAAATTACACCACGAGCCGCAAAATAACGATCATAAACATAGCCATAATCCGGACCACCATCCGGATAAAGCCCAAACACAATAGAATAACCATCAACGAATACTTCAGGGGAGCCCGTCCAATATGCATTATTATTATTTAAATAGAAAGCACTGTTGTTCGTATTATATTTTCCACCCGCAAACACTATTTCATCCGCTGTTATTAGTCCTAAATTATTTGTTACCACATCCGCAGGATTACATTCGAACGTAGGTGTTGGCGTACTTGAACTTAATCTAGTATATGGAGCATATTCAAAATTACTGCCATTCGATGCCCATGTACTAGATGTATTTCTATCATTGCAAAATGTTGACTTAACAAATCTTGATGTTCCTATATTTTCATTAAAATATTTTGTATACCAATTATCTAAATATGTCTTTATTGTACTATTTGTTGTTGTTCCTCTTTGTGAACCTTCAGTATATTGAAATCCTACATATTCTGCTTTATCATATTTATTATTATATGCTGTAAATCCCATATTAGTGTTTGCTCCAGTAATTGCTACTTTTGTATTTTCACTTGGTGCTTTACTTCCTGCATATATCATTTTTATTTTATTATCTTTATCTACTCTTATTATTCTCCAGTACATATCATCTCCTTTATGGGCATATGTTACTTCTTTACATTTATAATTATATGAAGAACTATTTTGACACTCTGCTAATGTTGGATAATCAATATAAGAGCCATTATACGTATTACTTGTATCTGTATAGAAACCTCTATAAACAAGTTGGTCTTCCTTAAACTTACCATATTTTACCCAGTTGTTATCTACTGCACCTCTATAATAATATGTTTTACCTGTTCCTTCTGTATATGAATACATTCCAGCATTACTAGTTTCTATACTTGCAAATGAAGGTGATGTTTTTGCCTCAATTGCAGTTTTACCACCATTATTAGCAAGTATTGTTTCATAACCTTTTTTAATAGAAGAACCATCTTCTGTAGAACAATTTACATTTTCTACATATATTTTACCAGTAAAAGATTTACCACTTAAAGCGTATTGATTTAAATCTAAATTATAATATCTACCAGTAACTTTCCATCTAGTGGATTGCTCAGAACCTAAACTTTTTAATGTAGCTCCAGTTACTAATGTAACTTTTGCTCCTTTTGTGGAAGTAGCATTACTCCATCCTTTACTTGTATCAAAATTAAAATTAGTTTCTGTAGCAAAATGATTATTTCCATTCATACCATTTACTTCAATAGTTATTTCTTTTGTAGCACCAGTAGTAACTGGTACTGTTTTACCATATATATCACTATTTGTATTATATTCATAAACTAAATCATAAGAACAAGTTGTTAAAAAGCCTTCAGCTCCTGTTAAAGTTATATCTACAAAACCAGTATCTTCTTTCGCAGCAACTGTATTATTTGCATTATGCTGAGCCATTGAGGTATCAGGTACTTGTAAATTTAACTGAGTAGAATTTGCAATAAAAGATAAATTACCAGGACTTGTAGAATTAATATTAACTGCTACATTATTATTTAAATTTACATTAAATGTTCCTAAATATGCATAAGCTGCTCCAATTATTAAGATTATAAATAACACACCTTGTATAATTAATATAGTATTACTTTTTTTATTTTTCATACTTAACTCTCCATTCATCAAAAAATACATTTTGTACCTTACTATTAAATTCTATCATTATTTAATTAAATATTCAATAAATAAAAAACTTCTTATAAATAAAAAAGAGCATTATGCTCTTCCTGAATATTTTCCATCTTTAGTAGAAACTAAAATCTTTTCTCCTTGATTAATAAATAAAGGAACTTTTACAGTATAACCTGTTTCAATTTTAGCATCTTTATTAGCGTTATTAGTGGTATTTCCTTTTACAGCTGGTTCAGTTTCAATAACTTCATATTCAACTTTTTCAGGAAGTGTAACACCAATAATTTCACCTTCATAAATATCAAGTGTTAAAGTTAAACCTTCTTTAATAAACTTAACATTATCTCCTAAAACTTTAGTAGGAACTTCAATTTGTTCATAAGTTTCATTATTCATAAATGTATAATTATCACCAGCAGCATATAAGAAACTTACTTCAGTTCTATCAATATGAGCTTTTTGAATCTTTAAGTTAGTATTATAAGTATCCTCAACTGTAGAACCTGTTCTTAAATTTTTAAGTTTAATTCTTACAAAGGCAGGACCTTTACCTGGCTTAACATGTTGAAATTCTTGAATAGTACATAAATTACCATCCATAATAATTGTCATACCATTTTTAATATCATTAATATTAATAAACATAATTTACCTCCTATTTCTTTTCTTTTGCTACAACATGTTTATGACAAGCTGCGCAGTATCTTTTAAGTTCTAATCTTTCAGGATTATTTTTCTTATTTTTACTTACTGGACGAAGTTCTTTACCGCAATTAGTACATTTAATAGTAACTTCTTTTCTATTTTCATTTTTAGCCATAGTTATCCCTCCTTTTTCAAGTACGCTAATATTATAGCAAACTACTTACCACTTTTTCAAGTTTTTTAGAAAGATATTTATAATAAAAGGTTATATTTAATATAAAGTCATAAAAAAATCTCAAAATCTTGAGATAATTTTTAAATGGTACCAATAATGTAGGGGTTTACAACCTTCTTTGTCGAACATTATATATGAATTAATCTACATCTATTTTAACACATACATTGTATTTTTTCCATTACCAATCATAATATATCCGGTCACTTTTCGGTCACTTTTCGGCCATCATATATTTTTAAGTAAAAAAACAAATCAATATTAACGATTTAATATTTTATAGTTATAATACAAATAGACTATATTCTGATGTTTCTTTGAGAAAAGCATTTTATAAATACTGTGAGCTTGCAAATGTATCCAAAACAAGATTATATGATTTAAGGCATACCTATGTAGCACTTATGATGGCTGATGGTTGGAAATTATATCACATATCAAAAACAGTTGGACATAGCAATTACTTTATTACAGTTAACAAATATGGACATTTAGAAAATATAAATTAGAAAGCATCAGCAGAGACTACCAAATATTTATAATTGAAAATTACCACGAAATACATGAAAGCAATGGAAACTACCATAATTTTTGAAAATAAAAATATAAAAAAAATCCTAAATATATAGGACTTTTATTTATTCAATGGTGCCGACAGAGGGAGTCGAACCCCCAACCTACTGATTACAAGTCAGTTGCGCTACCAGTTACGCTATGTCGGCATTAATGGTGGGAGATATAGGACTCGAACCTATGACCCCCTGCTTGTAAGGCAGATGCTCTAACCAACTGAGCTAATCTCCCATTAACCTTTATCTTGCTGACAAATAAAATTATACTATATAATATCTGCACATGCAAGCAAAAATTAATCATTTTTTAAATTTTTTGTAATTTTTTTATAATAATAGTCCTTCGGACACAGCAAAAGGTATAAAATGATCCCTAATAGCCGAAGATAAATTATATTTTGTCTCACCTATTTTATAAAAATGATAGCCTATAATTTCTTCATTTGTAAAATATACTTTATCCATTTTCTTTTTACATATAAACATAGTCATAATAATATCGAGTTCTGGATCACTTGCGGCACTTTCTTTAAAACACATAAGTGGTTTTAAATCTTCTTCACTAATAGTAAAGCCATTATGAAACTCCTCTTTTACTTCTCTAATCGCAGCTTCAACTTCACTTTCACCCTCTTCTACACCACCACCAATTAAAGTCCATGTATTACTTTTACTACTTCTTACACTTCTTACTATTAAAAGTTTACCATCTTCTATAAAAGCAACTCCAACTACTTTTTTTACCTTTTTCAATTTTACCACCATATTAAGTATACTATTTTTTAATAGTTAAATAAACAAAAATTAATTTACTTTACAATAGTATTAACAAATTTATGTCTTATTTTGACATCTTTTGTCGAAGTCCTTGCAATTACTTTTTTAATATGTATAATAACTACTCGAACGTGCAGGAACTGGCGTTGCCACCAATTTTCAGGGGGTTTGAAATAAATCAAAAATTCTGGAAGGAGGATGATGCTTATGTCTAAAGATAAGATAATTAAATTCGAGTTTTTATGCATACTATTTCTGATTTGTTTTTACAACCTAGATAAAATAGAAAACGCCGTTCAAGTTTTAGTAAAGTTATATGAGCTCATTAAAGCGTTTATTATAGCTTTGCTTACATGAATAGCGTTTTCTAATTTCTAAAAAAAGTTAGGTAACGCGAACTTCCTTCACGTTCACCTACTTATAATATAACATTTATTCATATATTTATGCAAGAGGTTTCACTTGCATTTTCTATGTTAAAATAAACATTCATTAAACTCTTTACATCTATCTAAAATTTTGATAATATCTTTTTGGACGTATGATATGAGGAAAGGAACCTTATGTCTAAACTTGATGAATACCAAATGAAAGTTGTAAATGAAACTGGACACTGTCTTGTTATCGCAGGACCTGGAAGTGGTAAAAGTACAACTATCTGTGAAAAAGTAAAAACCTTAATAGCAAATGGCACTAATGAAAGTGAAATACTTTTAATATCATTTACAAATAAAAGTGTTGATGATCTAAAGAAAAAACTAGGGAGTAATATCTTTATAACTACTTTTCATAGACTAGCAATTGATATTTTAAAATATAATAAAATTAATTATCAAATATGCTGTGATACTTTACTTGATTATATTATCGAAGAATATCTTATGACAATTAAAGATAAAGAAAAACTATGTAGATATTTAAATATTACAAAACTTGATAAAGGTAAAAATGAATATATTTCATTTAAAAAGTTAATTAAAACATTTATTAATTTATTCAAAACTAATAACCACGATATTGATAGTTTAAATA
>OGOX01002415.1_pt1 | contig 10765 bp, 12 predicted proteins | sample 1552761 | NCBI WGS metagenome assembly OGOX01 (sample SAMEA2580212, study PRJEB22360) | human gut metagenome | biome: human gut; feature: human-associated habitat; material: faeces | place: Denmark | collected 2008/2010
CACGTCAGCGCTGGCTGTTTTACGCGTATGACAGGATACGGAGGACGGTTGTGGCGCACGTCTTCGGTGAACGCACTCTGGCCACACTGGAGCGTCTTCTGAGCCTGCTGTCGGCCTTTGAGGTCGTGGTATAGATGACGGATGGCTGGCCGCTGTATGAATCACGCCTGAAGGGAAAGCTGCACGTTATCAGCAAGCGTTACACTCAGCGCATTGAGCGACATAATCTGAATCTGAGACAACATCTGGCAAGGCTGGGACGGAAGTCACTGTCGTTCTCAAAATCGGTGGAGCTGCATGACAAGGTCATCGGGCATTATCTGAACATAAAACACTATCAGTAAGTTGGAGTCATTACCGCTGCAGGATATGCTGGCAAAAAAGAACTGACGCTGAAATGTCTGCGCGAATGGGTCCGGGACCTGCTGGTGAAAACTGTTAAACTCACACCTAAAGCCAACCAGGATCTTGAGGATATCTGGTATTACGGGTACCACCATTTCGGAGAGGAGTAGGCCGACAGATATATTAATCAGCTCTCCGGCTTTTTTTTGTTTTAAGTGATCATAATATCGGTACTCCCCGCCCTGAACTGGGGAATACATATTGTCACTCCCCGTTGAATGACATATGCTTTATTTTCTGCAGACTGATACTGAAATTATTATTATCCGTATATTAAGTCAGCATCAGGATGCCGGCCGTCATCTCAACTGGCAGTAGTCAGCAACCACATTGCGCTACGTGAAACTGACAGGGTTACAGGGGTGTACCAGGTCAGAATTCACGTAGCGCATCCTCCCCTTCTCTGCTCCCTCCCCTTTTGTTCGATCCTGTTTGTCCTGGCATTACCCCAATTCTCCCAAAAACGGCAAACCAGCCATCAGCCCGCGCCACGACTGGTTTAAGACGGGATCCCTGCTGCAAAATGCGCCTTTACGTATTTGGTTTTACCCGCAATAATGCGTGATAAGCAAACAAAAGGATCCGCGTGCTGCGATTTATTGTCGTGGAAGGATCCGGACGTTCAGGTCAGAATACCTGTATCCATAAACAGTGCGTGTGCTACGTGAAAAATAACTCATGAACAATGTCATTCCCCTGCAGAATTCACCAGAACGCGTTTCCCTGTTACCCATTGCGCCGGGGGTGGATTTTGCAACAGCGCTCTCCCTGAGAAGAATGGCCACTTCCACGGGGGCCACACCGGCCTACCTGCTGGCCCCGGAAGTGAGTGCCCTTCTTTTCTATATGCCGGATCAGCGTCACCATATGCTGTTCGCCACCCTCTGGAATACCGGAATGCGTATTGGCGAAGCCCGGATGCTGACGCCGGAATCATTTGACCTGGATGGAGTAAGACCGTTTGTGCGGATCCTGTCCGAAAAAGTGCGTGCGCGACGCGGACGCCCGCCAAAAGATGAAGTGCGCCTGGTTCCGCTGACAGATATAAGCTATGTCAGGCAGATGGAAAGCTGGATGATCACCACCCGGCCCCGTCGTCGTGAACCATTATGGGCCGTGACCGACGAAACCATGCGCAACTGGCTGAAGCAGGCTGTCAGACGGGCCGAAGCTGACGGGGTACACTTTTCGATTCCGGTCACACCACATACCTTCCGGCACAGCTATATCATGCACATGCTCTATCACCGCCAGCCCCGGAAAGTCATCCAGGCACTGGCTGGTCACAGGGATCCACGTTCGATGGAGGTTTATACCAGAGTGTTTGCACTGGATATGGCTGCCACGCTGGCAGTGCCTTTCACAGGTGACGGTCGGGATGCTGCGGAGATCCTGCGTACACTGCCTCCCCTGAAGTAACGGCACTTCCTTATATAAGCAGTGGTCAGCAGAACAGACATAACATAAGCTGGAGCAGGTAGATAAGCTGTAGTGAGTAAACCATGTTTTATAAAGGGAGAAATGCCTCAGCATCAGGTTACGGGGTGACTCACGTAAGGGACAGGCAGATGGCAGCTCAGCCACAGGCAGCACTGCAGGAAACTGAATATAAACTGCAGTGAGCAGACCACTCACTGCACCTGATAATATAAGCTGTAGTCAGTAAAGGAGCACTCTTCACTGACTACAGTTTATGTTCAGCGGGATTTGAAGAGTTTTTCCAAGTCATCCAGCGTGATGCCCAGTTTTTCAAGCAGGGCAAGCTTCTCCGCCATCTCCGGACTGACTTTTTCCGCAGGTGAAGGTGGCAACGGATTTTCCTTACTCTCATCATTCGGTGCTTTTAACCGGGGACGCCGGTAGTGAATGCAGAAGAGTTTTGTCCGCCCCCGCTGGATCTCCGTGTAATCAAGATATCCAATCTCGCGCAACTGCTCCATTGCCCGTCTGACCGTCTGGTTCTGGGAAAATACAGGAGACTTCAGATTGAGGCGTGCACGCAGCCGTGCCAGCGATATCGGTGCCGGATCCCGGGGCAGGCTCTCTATAAAGGTGTAAAGTGCTTGGGCGGACTCCCGTCGCTTCAGGGCATTAATAGCCTTAAGCTGAAGGAGGACCTTTCTGTCAAACTGGTACAGTTCAAACAGGCGGGGATCAGCCTGTAACTGAACAATATCCCGTTCAGTATCGTAGTAGGCTGACTGTACCAGATGGGTGATGTATTCCCGGGTGTGCTTCTCATCGGTACGGGAAAACGAGATCACGGTACCGGCAATGCGCTTCAGGGAAGGGCTGATGCGCTCACGCAGCCTGCGGGATGACTGGCTTGAAGGTATACCACACAGTTTTGCAAACTCAACAAAAGGCAGTTCAACTTTGTCACCAATCACGTTATGGCGGGCAAAGGAATGAATGATCCCCACCCAGGTCTTGAAATCGTTATCCATATCCAGGCGGGGGCCAGTGATCTCAACCTTATCGAATCCCTCAGCACGGGCCAGGGAAAGACGTGTCAGCTCTTCCGTGGCATCAGTACGTGACAGTGTATTTTTTTTACTGTTCTTCAGTGATTTAAGGGTCGGTACAAAAACGCCCAGACGCATCAGCGCCACAGGTTGTACGGTGTTGTTATTGTTTGGTGTCAGTGTCACCAGCTCACCGGACGACTTATCCACCTCGCCGAACAGTTTTTTGATGTCTGAATTTTCGTTTTCCAGAAAGCCTCCTGCCTGTGGACAGTAAAAGAATAAACAGAAAATCGTGTGTCAGAACCCCGTCAACTGACTGAAGAAAAACCTGCAGTCTGTATTTAACAACTGAGTCTGGCGTACTGACCATAGTTTATGTCATTAACTTACTTCAGTATATGCATTACTGAATACAGCTTATCATGAACCTGTTACAGTTTATCCATAACATGCCACCGCTTATGTGAACGTGGTCCCGGCCCATGAGTGACAAGGTTTACAGCGATATGGGGATCTTTAATGGATCCTTTGTTGATCATTCATGGATCTGTTTACTGGATCGGGCCTCTGGATATGTGGATAAATCATTCTAGGGAAACAGTATACACAACCGTTTTATGAGATGGCTTCAGGGCGTACCTGCTCACTGTAACTACAGATACATTGCGCTTCCTCGCCGGTTCGCGGGCTTCGCCCGGTCACCGGTCTGCGGCGAGCACCGACAACATACAGACAGAAGTCGCCTGATATACCGATAATGTATATATACCCCTCCTATACTGCGTACTCTCTGAGGATGTGCAATGTGATTTATGCAGTGACGTTCGTCAGGAATGTGTAGTGGATCATAAAATCAGGACACCGGAACAACCTGTTTCCATTTTTCTTCATGCGGCAAGGCGATAAACCACCATTGTTTGTATGAGGTCGATAAACGTTGTAATAAGCATTTATCCACTGATTTATTCGCGTACTGCATGGCAATCACCATAACCACCTTTCGGAAGCCATTCACTTTTAAGGCTGCGAAAGACTCTTTCCATCGGCGAATTATCCAGACAATTCCCTCTGCAACTCATACTTTGCATTACCCCATAACGCCAGAGTAACTTTCTGTATTTATTGCTTTTATACTGAACACCTTGATCTGAATGAAACAGCAGGCGACCATCACGCGGTCGTGTTTCCAGTGCATTACGCAAAGCCCTACACACCAACTCAGCATCAGCGGTTAATGAGAGGGCTGAACCGATAATCCGCCGTGAATTATCTCATTCTTTCACTGGCAAGATTATAAACGTCACTGCGCTCACGTTTACCCACTGCTACAACAGCGATAATTAATTGTTCGTCAATCACCTGATAGACCAAGCGAAAACCTGACGCACGTAATTTTATTTTGTAGCAGTCCTTTATCCCGCGCAGTTTTGCGGAAGGAATATGCGGATTGTCACAGCACTTTTTTAGCTTTTTCGCAAACTGTTGCTGAATAGTCTTGTCCAGTTTTTGCCACTCTTTCAGCGCATCTTCCCTGAATTTTACCTGATACCTCATAGGTATTTATCCAAGTCCACATCATGCAGCGGTTGGTTGCTGCGTTCGGCTACCAGTTTAACCAGCTCCTGATCGTCCAGGGCATCGAGCATTTTTTCGTACAGCTCTGCGGGTACACAGTAGAAAGCAGGCTGATTACGGTTCAGGATAGCGACCGGGAAACCATCACCGGCGCTGACTGTCGCCATCGGATTTTTCTTCAGCTCGCTGACACTGGCGCTTGTATCACTGAGAATAATGTTAGGCATAGGCCACCTTTCAAGACTATTTAACCAGTCTCAAAGATACTCCTTATATGACCTGTTAACAAGTCTTTTTGTTGTTTTTTATACAGATGGACAGAATCACCTGAATGTCCAGGTAGTGCGGGAATTAAACAAGGGGCGTAAAAAAGGCCGCTTGCGCAGCCTGATGATGGCATTCAGCGCTGATAGAGCCGAACCCACTCGATGATCTCGTTAAGCTGGTCGTTATCCAGTTCCGCGCAGTTCGCAAAAATTGCTTCCGCCACGCGCCCCTGATGCTTTTCAGTCGTGGAACCGATACCCGCCACGCCGCCCATACCTTGTTGTCCGTTGTCAGTAAGGACTTGCCGCCCCGTTGATGTGACAAACTGTTGAGCCTTGATTTCCATCATATTATCCCTGTTTGAGCACTTTGCCGTGGCATCACTATACCAGGGGAGATCTCACGCTGCCAGCAGAACTGGACGGAATAACCTGAACGTCCATTCTGGCATGGCATCAATGAATGGACGTTCTGTGCCAGAGGTGGGTGTCACCTACCCGTATCCTAATATAACACTCTGACGCGCCCAACGGTCTTGTCTAACCCCCTCGCCTGCTCAGAGACAATGTCTAACTATGCGGTTTGATGTGAATGGTGACTTGCAACGTACGATAATTTAATGGCAATGCAAAATATATTGTACGTCTTTCATGTTTGTGTACAATGTGATTGAACTTTGTACGCAATATATGGGCAGGGAATCTATCTCAGAGGAAAACTATGAAACGAGATTACGGTAGTGTCGGTACCATAGCGCTCAGAGCAAGTGCTCTACTTCAGGCCATGAGTCGGGATATTGAGGAGCAAAGAAAAGAATTCAATCTGACAGAGTATCATCAAACATATACTCGTAATGCGGTCGCAAAATTGCCGAAGCTGAGCCGACGCATCGTAGAACTGGCCGTTAAAGAAATGGAAGAAAGTGGCTATGAATTTAATAAAAAGCGGGTAGGCAACGTCGAGCAATATGCATTAACAATTCAGAACGTTATTGATATTTACGCTCACCGACAGATACCAAAATATCGCGATGTTCATAAAGAACCTTACGTAATTTTTGTCGTCAACTTGAAAGGTGGGGTTTCAAAAACCGTCAGTACAGTAACGCTGGCGCATGCACTACGAGTACATCCGGATTTGCTGCGTCATGACCTTCGTATCCTTGTGATCGACCTTGACCCGCAGGCGTCCAGCACTATGTTTTTGGACCATACCCATAGTATTGGTACAGTCCTTGAAACTGCCGCCCAGGCAATGCTAAATAATCTCGATGCTGAAACACTGCGAGAAGCGGTTATCCGACCCACTATGATTCCTGGCGTTGATGTCATCCCTGCTTCTATTGATGACGGCTTCGTAGCAAGCCAATGGGAGTCTTTGGTTGCTGAACACCTTCCTGGTTTTAAGCCTTCTGAAGTACTCAGGAAAACCATCATTGACCGTATCGCTGATGATTATGATTTTGTCTTTATTGATACTGGCCCTCATCTTGATCCATTTCTTCTCAATGGCCTGGCGGCGAGTGATTTACTTCTCACCCCTACTCCCCCGGCGCAAGTTGATTTCCATTCAACTCTCAAATATTTGACTCGTTTACCTGAAATGCTAGAACGTTTGGAAGAAGAAGGCGTTGAGCCCCGCCTGAGTGCGAGCATAGGGTTTATGTCCAAAATGACCAGTAAGCGCGATCACGAAACTTCCCATAGCCTGGCTCGTGAAGTGTATGCGAGTAATATTCTTGACTCATCGCTTCCGAGACTGGACGGGTTCGAACGATGTGGTGAATCTTTTGACACTATCATCAGTGCTAACCCTGTTTCGTATCCAGGAAGTGCAGAGGCATTGAAAAAAGCTCGTACCGAAGCGGAACGATTTACTAAAGCCGTTTTTGACCGCATTGAATACATTCGGGGAGCATCTAAATGAAAAAGGTTTTAGCTCGAGGGCGAGTTCTCGGCAATAGCAATTCAGAGTTCGCTCGCATGCTTGAAGGTGACGGAGAGATCAAAACGTTTACTCTTAAGTCTGGGAAACAAGCAAAATTCATTAAAACGGTTGTATTAAGCGGAGATATAGAATCTAAAACGTTCGTTGATGCATCTGTTAATGGACGCGATCAGACTATGCTTTCGCGTGAGTCAGTTAGTGACATAACTCGCACGATTAAACTTCAGCAATTTTTTCCGGCTATTGGTCGGGAAGTAGATGGACGAATTGAAGTATTAGACGGTACGCGTCGTCGCGCTGCCTGTATCTATAACAACGTAAAATTCGAAATACTGGTTACAAAAGACAGTATTGATATTGCCGACGCGAGACAACTTGCAAAAGATATACAGACAGCCAGAGAGCATAGCCTCCGAGAACTAGGAAAACGCCTTGAAGTTACTTATGGGGCAAGTATGACAAAAGAAGAGATCGCTCAGGCTGAAAGCATCTCTCCGGCAAAAGTAACACGCGCATTTCAGGCGGCATCAGTACCGGATGAAATGATCTCTGTATTTCCGGTAATCAATGATATTTCGTTGTCGGACTATCAATTTTTGTTGAAACTGTCTGAAAAGGCAACCAACAAAAGAATGTCAGTGGAAGAGTTTATGGATAGAGTTCGCCAAAAACTGATGGCTTTACCTGACTATCCAACAATTGAGAAAAGCAAAATCCTGGCGGTCTTCAGGTCTGAAGGAAAATTGCTTACAGACCGGCCTGTAAAAACAGTTGAAACTGAGAAGTTGAAAGAGTTTTCTGATCGTAACCAATTTGCCAGAAAGAAGACTGACCCCAGAAAGCGTCTTGTTGTTTATGAGTTCTCCCGCATATCTAATGAGGTGCAGTTAGAAATCGATGAGGCTATAAAAAACATTCTAAGAAAACTGCCTGAATAGGGTATGCCGGGTTAATATCAGGATGCCAAATGGCATCCTTTTTTTGCAATTTTCACCACGCTTTTTTCATGCTTATTTTACTGAATATAAAGTATTTTTTTTAATTCTTTCATAGTGAAATCACCATGAATTTCTTTTTTTCAAAGTCTGGCGACCGGTAGTTCGTTCCAGCGGGTAGTGTATGCCGGTGACAACATCTCACGCTTTATCTGCCTTTCTGGCGCAATGCCTCGGCCTGCAAACCACACTTTCCTCAGACCAGAATGGTTAATGCTGTCCACGACTTTCAACGGCTGGTTACTGTTGCTCCGGGGAGCAGTCACTTATGTGGCCGCCGTGTCGTGTGCGGGCGGTGCTGCGGAATATGTGAACAACGGAGGAAATCCCATGCAGTATGCAAAATCTGTCATTCTGAACGTTGAAGAACTCGACTGTCTGTCTTTTCTGCCTTACCTGTTTGGCAACGATTTTCTGTATGCCGAGGCATCTGTGTACGCGCTGGCGAAAAAAATGATGCCGGAATATGAAGGCGGATTCTGGCACTTCATCCGCCTGCCGGACGGTGGCGGTTACATGATGCCGGATGGCGACCGTTTTCATCTGGTCAACGGTGAAAACTGGTTTGACCGTACGGTCAGCGCCGATGCCGCAGGCATCATTCTGACCTCCCTTGTGATTAACCGCCAGTTGTGGCTGTACCACGACAGCGGGGATGCGGGACTGACACACCTGTACCGGATGCGCGATGCGCAGTTGTGGAGCCACATCGAATTTCACCCCGAATGTAACGCGATTTACGCGGCACTGGAGTGACTGCTCCCCGCCCTGTCGGGCGAGACTTCCCACTTCTCAGGCCGCAACCGTCTGTGCGACGGATTTACGCTGGCCTCCATGGGCAGAAACGACGAGTCCCGCCGCCTTCAGTTCCAGTATTCCTTTTTGCCGGATGTTGAGCGCCGCATTGATGTCGCGGTCATGTTCAATACCACATTCAGGGCATCGCCAGATGCGTTTATGAAGTGGCATTTCCGACATCTTGTAACCACAACAATGACACGTTTTCGAACTGGCAAACCACTGGTCGAGTTTTACCAGGTGAGCGCCTTTTTCCGCCGCCTTGTACTCCAGCCTTGTGATGAAGCTATGCCAGCCTGCATCACCTATCACTCTTGCCAGATTGTGGTTTTTCATCATGTTAGCTGCTTTCAGCGTCTCGACAATTACCGCTTGGTTTTCGTCAACAATTGTACGAGAGAGCTTGTGTTGAAAATCAGCACGGGCATTAGCCACCCGTTCGTGTAACGCTGCCAGACGGATTCTGGAATTTTTACGATTCGCGCTTCCCTTTTGCTTGCGGGATAACGCTTTTTGTTTGCGTCGCAGATTACGGCTGGTATTGATGAGATGGCGGGGATTCGCAATTTTTGCTCCGTCAGACCTGATGGCGTAGTGCTCAAGCCCCATATCCAGGCCAGTAACTGTTGATATCAACGTGGGTTTTACCGGAGCTTCCAGACCATCATCACAGAGAATTGAAGCATAGTATTTCCCCGTTGCTGAACGGGTGATAGTGATGCTTTTCAGCTTTCCATGAAGTTCACGATGAAGGCGTGCTTCTATTGGGGACAGTTTAGGAATTTTGATGGCATTATCCAGCACCTTAACTCCGACACAGTGATGGCTCGATTGTTTTCCGTGTTTACGTTTAAACGTCGGGAACCGCGCTTTCCGCTTCGGATTAAAAAAGTTGGAAAATGCCACATCAAGATTAATTACCGCCTGTTGCAATGCCATTGAATCAAACTCTTTGAGCCAGGCATACCTGCGGGACTTTTTGGCCACAGACAACAACGGTTTCAGATCGTTACGCGGACTTAAATTTACTCCGTGTCTCTGGTAAGCATGTTTTTTGATGTGAAGAGCTTTGTTGTACGCAAAGCGCACTGCACCGAACTGGGCATTGAGGTACTCTGCCTGTTCAGGAGTGGGGTATATACGTACTTTTGTTGCTCTTAACATAGTCACTGCTCATTGATACTGGCTTTTTATGCTAACACCGTAATTATTTTTTTAAAGCCCGAAGGGCTTTTCCGCCTTTCCTCCCCGCCCGCACTGGGCGAGGGTTCTCGGCGGTTTTTTGCTGATTAACGGACGGGGCGGCAATACCGTCCCTGTAAAGGCGACGAGAACATGTACTGTTAAAGAAATTATCCGCGAAGTGCTGGATACAGACGTGCCGGACAGTGAATGTGTTTTTGCCGTGGTGCTGACCCGTGGGGATGTGCGCCATATGGCTCAGGACTGGAGCCTGTCAGACGATGAACTGGAAACCGTCGGACGATGCCTTTGAATATGGTGCGGATGTCAGCGTTATTCACGGCGTTGTTCGTGAACTGATGGAAGAAAAGCGTGCCAGCCGTCAGGTGACAGTCCCGGCGGTGATGCTGGAAAAAGTGATGGCGCTGGCAGGCAGTGAAATGAAGCGCCTGTATGCCGTCGGGAGTGAGAGCGGAGGCGACGGTGACGCATTCGTCAGGGAAGAACGCGAAGCGATGGACGTTGTGTTACAGGCGCTGGGCGGGGAGAACATGTCATGAATATCAGCACGGAAACCCGCGAAATTCTGCGCAATTACAAAGCCGGGATTAATGCGCGGCGTCGTGAAATGGGGCAGAAACCGTTCACCACCGCGCAGATTGTTGATGAAATCTGCGATTTTGTGGCGAATCAGCAGGCGGTTTTCCTGGGCGGTCACTACATCTTACAGGGCAGCAGAAACAGGTGATACAGGGCAGGCGGTGGAGGCCGCCTGTCAGCCCGCGCGAAAACCCCTGGCAGGCTGACGCCTGCCGGAAGGGAAGCGGGCCACGCTGACGCGTCGCCCGTTACCCTTCCTGTTTGTGATGTGTCCGGAATGTTTTTTTCTGATGTTATTTTTCTGTGGTTACCGTGCTTGTTATTGTTCTTCTTCTTTTTCCTCTTCCTCTTCTTTCCGTTCCTCTCCTGTTTATGGCTTTTCCGGGCGTCCCCCTGGCGGGGCGGGCTGTCGTGAACGGAGCCAGCGGAGCTGTCTCCGCCCTGGCGGGCTTCTATCCCTGACGCGAAACCCTGGCTTGCAGCGACCGTTCCGGTCGCGCCGCCTCTGTCGCGCCGTGGCCTGCGCTC
>OGOX01002417.1_pt1 | contig 10763 bp, 7 predicted proteins | sample 1552761 | NCBI WGS metagenome assembly OGOX01 (sample SAMEA2580212, study PRJEB22360) | human gut metagenome | biome: human gut; feature: human-associated habitat; material: faeces | place: Denmark | collected 2008/2010
TTCTACAAGCGGCTGTTTCTTTAAGAAATCTACAACCTTAAGTGCATTCTCTACATGTCTCTCTACACGAAGGGACAATGTCTCAAGTCCCTGCAGGAAGATAAATGCATGAAACGGTGAAAGAGTTGCACCTGTATCACGAAGTAAAATAGCACGGATTCTTGTAACAAATGCTGCAGGACCTGCTGCATCTGCAAAGCTAATTCCATGATAGCTTGGATCTGGCTGTGTCAGCTGTGGGAACTTTCCTGATGCTTTCCAGTCAAATGTTCCTCCATCTACAATGACGCCTCCGATGGTAGTTCCATGACCACCGATAAACTTTGTTGCGGAGTGTACTACTACGTCTGCACCGTACTCGATTGGTCTTACAAGATACGGTGTTGCAAATGTATTATCAATAACAAGCGGAATCTGATGCTTGTGCGCAATCTTTGCAATTTTCTCAATATCAACAACCTCTGAGTTTGGATTTCCCAGCGTCTCGATGAAAACTAGCTTTGTATTCTCTTTGATAGCGCCCTCAATCTCTTCATAATTAAATGGATCTACGAATGTTGTGTTGATACCATATGATACAAATGTATGTGCCAGCAAATTGTAGGTACCACCATAGATATTTTTTGCTGCAACAACATGATCACCTGCAAATGCCAGATTCTGGATTGCATATGCAACAGCAGCTGCGCCAGATCCAACTGCAAGTGCTGCAACACCACCCTCAAGGCTGGCAATTCTCTTCTCAAATACATCCTCAGTCGGATTAGTCAGTCTTCCGTAAATGTTGCCGACATCCTTTAATGCAAAACGGTCAGCTGCGTGCTGAGAGTTATGAAATACATAGGAAGATGTCTGATAAATTGGAACGGCTCTTGCATCTGTTACTGGATCAGCTTCCTCCTGTCCTACGTGAAGCTGCAGTGTCTCAAACTTTAATTTTCTTTCCTTTAATGTACTCATATTTAAATCCTCGCTTTCAGGTGGTGTTTTTTTGTTTCACTGTCTGTATTATAGCGAAGGCGCCTGTCTTTGTCTAATACACAAAAGCAAACGCCTGTTATTGGATTCTCCTATAGCTATATTGGATGATTAAAGTGGTTTTTCATCACTTCAGCACCAGATTCTTGTATTTTGCAAGCTCATTAACATAAAGCTGCGCCAGTTCACTTAACTGAATACTTTTTCTCTTCACATATCCTATTGTCATGACCTCTGTTTCCTTAAGCGGAACTGCCGCATAGTCACTTCCGTTTAATTCCTCACAAATAATACCTGAACACAAAGTATAACCATTTAAGCCAACCATCAGATTTAGCATACTTGCGCGGTCATCTACCTGAATTGTCTGTTTATACTCGTAGGTACTAAAAACCTCCTCTGCAAAATAGAATGAATTTGTCTTTCCCTGATCAAACGTAAGACATGGATACTTTTCAAGCTCCTGTAAGCTAACACTAGACTTTGATGCAATCGGATTTTTCTTCCACACATATACATAAGTATTGCAGTCAAATAGTGGGATAAACTCAAGCTCACTCTCATGAATCAGCTTCATCAAAATCTTCAGATTAAAATCACTCATATAAAGAATACCAATCTCGCTGATAAAATCCTTTACATGCTCAATAACAGTTCCCGTCTTTGTCTCATGAATTGCAAACGCATAATCGTCCATACCAAATTCCTTTACCATCTCAACAAATGCTTTAACGGCAAAGGTATAATGCTGCATGGAAACGGCAAAGCGCTTCTTTGTTTGTGTCTTCTCTACGTATCGCTGCTCCATCAGACGGTACTGCTCAACAACTTGTCTGGCGTAGCCTAAAAATTCATTTCCCTCTGTTGTTACAAGGATGCCTCTGTTTGTTCGTCCGAATATACGGATTCCAATCTCTCCCTCAAGCTCCTTTACTGCCTCTGAAAGACTTGGCTGAGAAATAAATAATTTTGCTGCTGCCTGATTCATTGATCCGCAGTCCGCGACCGCAATCGCATATCGTAATTGCTGTAATGTCATTGCTACCGTCTCCTATTTGTTAATTTATACATGATACCTACGAATTGCTCCGTTGTTTCACAACTCTCGCAATTCTAAAAACATTCGGATTCGCTGAGTTTCTTTGAAACTCGCTGCATCCTCATGTTTTGGCGGGTCTCAAGGTTACAACTTCTAGTGCAAGCACGATCAGCTTGTGACTTTTCGCCCCTGTATCATATACAGAAAAAGGCCCTGCTCTCTGCAGGGCCAAAAGGGAATAAAAAGGGGAGGGATGCCGATTACTTCATCGGCTATGAAAAAGATATATGAATGTCCAGTTGATTTCTCAACTGTGCCTACATCATAACTGATAAATGTGTTCATTTTTTGTCCAAATTTTTAACGATTTGTGAATGGATGGCACTTTTCCCACTTTTTTTCTCATTTTCCGCAGAGCTTTACGATTGCCAGCGCAAAAATTTCTGCACTCATCACAAGCTGATCAATAATAACAAACTCATCCGGTCCATGCATATGGTTATCTACAGACGGATCTGCACATCCACATGCCACACCATTTTCAATATGATGAACGTAGGTTCCTCCACCAATTGCAAGTGGTTCTCTTACTTCACCAGTCACATCTGTATAAGTCTCAAGTAAGGTTTTTACCAGTTCAGAATCCTTTGGAACATAATGAGGCGGATTCAGCGGTGAATCATTTGGCTCAAAGCCGGCATCTGAAAGCTTCTTTTGAACAACATTCTTTGTATTTTCCTCTGTTGCACTGTTGCATGCACGACAGTCAAAGGTTCCACTCATCTTTGTATCATTTAATTCAAACAAATCAAGTGTCAGAGTTGTCTTTCCTGAAATTTCATCCTCAAGGTTCACACCAAGTCCTCCTCCGCAGTAATCACCGTGTGGGAACAAAGCAGTTACATTGTGAAGCAATGTCTTTGTCTTGCTTTCTGCAAGCGGTAGGGATGAAAGCAGCTTAAGAAGTGCAGTCAATGCATTGTTTCCATCCATTGGACTTGCCGCATGTGCAGATACACCATCTGCATGAATCATAAGAGCACCATCTTCAGCCAAAGAAACAGTAAACTTCACACCTGTCTCATCTTCAGCTTCTTTTACATATTTATTCATCTCATCTGCTGTCATTCCTTCAACAACGGCATCTGCCTTTGCAGGAACAACATTTACCTTAATTCCACTGACAGCACTTCTTACTCTAGGAAGACCTTCCTCTAGTGAAACTTCTGCTGTAAATGTAGTGTGAAGGCTTCCCTTCTCTAAAAATACAAGCGGAAAATCAGCATCCGGTGAAATTGTCATCGGTGCATGAGTATTCTTTCCAAAATAGTAGGCAATATCAGAACTTCCACACTCTTCATCAGATCCTAAAATCAAACGAACATCCTTATCTAACTCAAATCCAAGGTCACGCACTGCCTTCATTGCATAGAGTGCCGCAACAGCTGGTCCCTTATCGTCAGATGTTCCGCGTCCGTACATCTTTCCATCCTCAACTATAGGCTCAAACGGTGTTGTCTTTGTCCATCCGTCTCCGCCTGGAACAACATCAAGATGTGCCAGAATATCAAGTCCAAGCTCCTTTCCATTGATTACTGTGTCAATCGCATAATTATCCCAGTTTTTTCCTAAAAAGCCGTGCTTCTCAAAAAGAGATAATCCTGCATGAAGTGCCTCTGCTGCACCCTCGCCATATGGCTTTCCCGGCAGCGCCTCTGCACGAGCACTGTCTACTTTGATCAATGTCTTAATGTCTTCAACCATCTCGTCGCGATGTACGCTAAGATACTCATGAATCTTTTCCTGTACTGTCATAATCTTTCACCTTTCTATATTTGCTATTGATAGCGTTATGCTACTATGATACCCCTAGCCGCGCAAAATTGCAATGCTATTTTGCATAGCTAGAAATAGTTTCAAAAAAGCAAAAAAAACACTTGCAAACGTTTTATAACCTGCTATAATGTGCTGGAAAAACGTCAAAATCAACTTTAAAAAAGGAGCATAAGAAGTATGGCAAAAAATGCAACAAGGGAGATGACATCTGGAAGCCCGCTCAAATTAATTTTAAGCTTTGCAGTTCCGCTACTGCTTGGCATGCTGTTTCAGCAATTCTACAGTATGGTTGATACTATTATTGTAGGAAAAAGTTTGGGCGTTGATCAGTTGGCCGGTGTCGGATCGACAGGAGCAATAAACTTTATGATAATTGGATTTTGCAACGGTGTCTGCAGCGGATTTGCTATCCCAATAGCACAAAGCTTTGGCGCAAAGGACTACAAGCGACTGCGAAAATTTGTCGCAAACGCAGCCTGGCTGTCCATCGCATTCGCAGCTGTTATGACAGTTGTCGTCTGTGTACTATGCAGACAAATTCTTTCATGGATGGATACACCAGAAAATATTTTCGAATATGCTTATAGCTACATATTTATCATTTTCCTTGGAATACCTGCCACATATCTTTATAACTTGCTGTCAGGTATTATACGTTCTCTCGGAGACAGCCGCACACCAGTTATATTTCTGGTTATCTCAGCCATGTTAAATATTCTTTTTGACCTGCTGGCAATTCTTGTTCTGCATATGGGAGTTGCAGGCGCTGCATGGGCTACTGTTCTTTCCCAGCTGATTTCCGGTATTTTATGCTTCTTATATATGAGAAAGCAGTATGATATTCTCAAATTTGAAAAGGATGAGATGAAATTTGAGGGGCGTCAGGCGATCATACTTTGCAACATGGGCATTCCAATGGGTCTGCAGTACTCCATTACAGCAATCGGAAGTGTTATCTTACAGACTGCAGTAAACTCACTTGGTTCTCAGGCCGTAGCCGCAGTTACAGCTGCCGGCCGTATCTCTGGCTTTAGCTGCTGCCCGTTTGATGCACTTGGCTCCACAATGGCAACATATGCCGGTCAAAATGTCGGCGCCGGGAAGCTTGATCGCGTTGGAAAAGGCTTGAAATCCGCAAGCTTCATAGGCGGCATCTATGCCATTATTGCTTTCTTTGTATTATCATTATTTGGAAGACAAATTGCACTTCTGTTTGTATCGGCAGATGAAATTGCCATTCTTGATCATGTTAAGCAGTTTTTAGTTTTCAACACGGCTTTCTATATTCCGCTTTGTCTCGTCAATACCGTGAGATTTTGCATACAGGGAATGGGCTATTCCCGATTGGCAATTTTAGCAGGTGTCTGTGAGATGGTTGGACGAATTATTGCCAGTCTTGTTCTTGTACCGCTCATTGGCTTTGTTGGCATATGTATTGCCAGTCCAATTGCATGGATCATGGCAGATCTGTTTCTCGTTCCAGCATACTGTCATACAATAAATCGAATGAAAAAAATATTAGCTTCTTAAATTTAAAGCAGCTAATCAAAAAATACCCCTCGACAGGCTGCTTATGTGTGCAGACTGATCGAAGGGTATTTTTTATTAACGTACTGCCTTAAGCAGTGCATTTAGCAAAAAATTATTATTATAAAGAAATGTCAGCAGTGTACTCTGTGTAATCATTGAAAGTGCCTCGCGTCCCCAATCTTGTGCTGCAAATGCAGTCACAACAATACCTCCGATCCATATTATAATCAACGCAGTACAAAGCCCGCAAATGGCACCTGCAATACAGTCAATCTGATGCAAAACAGGCAGTCTCACAATTCCTGCTAAAACCATTGTTACAATACGAAGCAAAATCCATACAACAACAAAACTGATAATACAGCAAACAGCCTCAAATGCCAAATCTGTGAGCCATCCCGTAATATAGGCTGCTATATTTTGAATGCCACGCTGCTCATAAACTGCCTTGCTGTTGCTTTGCTCTAAAGATTTTGTCAGAACATCCGGCAGATTCAGACTATCAATGACCTTATCTGTCAGCTGCGCCTGTCCTGCCTGAATCTCTTGTGTCTTTTCTTCCACAAATGAGCTAACACTAGTCTCTATTGCTGCATAAATCCCTGTCTGGTCTTTCACAAAATCAGACACAGGCTCGCGGACAAACAGCATGATTACCAAGCTTACAAAAAAGGACGCAAATGAAAGAACTGTTTTTACAAGTCCTCTTTTTGCACCAGCCAGTGTCGCAAGTACAATCAATACGATTACCGCTATCACAAGCCAATTCATAGAATCACACCTTTCTTTTTTCAGCCAACTTCAAAATCCTTATCACGCAAAATCAGGCAGCCTCTCTTGTCATATTTGCTCTGGAAGAGCTTGCGCATAGATTTTTTCTCGGCCTTCTCAATTGCATTATTTACAATCATCTCAACAATACGCTTTTTATTGCGCTCCTGATTACCTGCAATTACCTTTAAGCGCTCCATCAGTGCCAGCTCACCTGATTTATCAAACACACTGTCCTCTCTATCTGCATATCCTCTTGCATACTCAAGAAGCTCAGTAACAGAATATGTCTCACGGACAAATTGAGCCGTAACTACCTGTGCAAGCTGCGGGTAATCAATAAGCAGATGACGAATTGAGGCCGGTGTATCGATGAATACAACAAGCAAGCTTCTGTCAGTTGGATCAATGATCTTACAAAATTCATTGATGACACGCTCATTCATGTCTGCCGCATCTTCAATCAGAATTGTCTTTCCAAGCAGCTTGTCAATTGACTTAACAAGTCCCTTCTGATTCAGCTTCTGACCTGTAATTTTCACAACAGATCTCGGAACTGCACGTGAAGAGCATTCTGCCAGTTCCTCTAAATATTCAAGTGCCAGTTCAATATCATCCTCATCTGGCATCGCCTGAATAGCAAAATGCCATACACGTGACATATCCTCCGGATTGACAATTGGAAGTCCGCTGTTTGCTGTCATATCTGGTTGACGGCTCTCAGCAGATTCTTCCTGAGGTTCTTTCACTTCTGGTTCTTCCTCGGATTCTTCCTGAGCATCTTCCTCTTCTGGTTCTTCCTCAAATTCTTCTTGAGGTTCTTCCTCTTCTGGTTCTTCCTGAATTTCTTCTTGAATCTCCTCCTGAGTCTCTGCTTCTTCTGGATCTTTTTTAGATTCTTCTTGAATCTCTTCATGAGGCCCCGCTTCTTCTGGCTCTTTCTCAAGTTCTTCCTGAACTACTTCCTGAGTCTCTTCCTCTTCTGGCTCTTTTTCAGGTTCTTCTTGAACTTCTTCCTCTGGCTCTACTTCCACCGTTTCTGCCACTGGTGCTGCCCACTCAGAAATCTGCGGTTCTTCTTCTGGCTTATATGCTTCAAACCAAACAGCCTCATCAGCGTTTTCACTATCTGAAGTTTTCTCTGAAGTTTCGGTGTTTGCTATTTCAACGTCTGAGGTTTCGTTTTCTGAAGTCTCGTAATCTAAAACTTCACTTTCTGTAGTTTTGTCCTCTGAAATCTCATCCTGCATATGGGAAATATCCTCAGGCACCTGCAGTTTTTCTTTCTCTTCAACATCCGAAGGAATTTCAGAAACCAACTCCAAATTCTTCTCCCCGGCAAGCTGCTGCACCTGCTGTACCTGCTTTGCCAACTCATCCTGCAGCTCGTTCTGGGCATCCTCCTGCTTTGCACGCTGAATTACTGCCATAATTTCGTTCATGTCACTCGTAACAACACTTTGTCTGGCATGTTCTAATCTTTGTTCCTTCTTTAAGCGTTCTACCGCCTCAAGCTCCTCTTCACGCTGCTTACGAAGCTTTTCTTCACGCTCTAGCAAAGCCTTCTGCTCATCCTCTCGCGCTTTAGCCTCTTTTTTAGCTGCCTCCTGCTCTGCCTGATATGCCTTTTCCTGCTCTTCCTGCCACTTTGAAATTTTTTCCTGTGCGGCAGCTTTTTTAGCCAACTCTGCCTGTGATTCTTTCTTTTCCTGCTCTTCTTGCTTTTTCTGAAGCTTTTCGTTTTCTTCCTGTGCCTTTTTGTCTGCAAACTTCTGAACCTTTTCCTTTTGCGCCGGTGTTAACGGTGCAAACTGACTCTTAAGAGAAAGTGCCTTTTCCACATATTTTCCAAGGCCAAACCAAAGAATAATATCATCACACAGTTGGATACACTTATCCTTCTCATTATTCATCGCATATAAAACAGCCAGCTCATAAGCCCATTTCTCATCAAAATCTTCTCTCTTGTAAGCCTCAAGAATTTTGATTTTTTCATCAAGAGTTGCCTTCTGATAACGTGCCATCTTATATAAAAGAATATATCTTCCCTGATCATTTGGCGCTATGCGACAAAATTCCTCGAAGTAATTTTTCGCATCATCATAACTGTCTGCCTTCAATGCAAGCTCAGTTAGACGATACACGATACGGCGTCCCATCGCTGCATACTCATATGCCTGCTGCAAAATATCGATTGCCTTTTCATACTCTCCTACTGCCGTATAGACATCGGCTGCCAGTGTCAGCATTTTTACGTCGCGGATTTTTGTCCAGTCGATCGTATCGCACAGCTTTGCAGCCTCGCCATACTCTTTTCTGGCTGCAACCTGTCTGATATGCTCTGTTTTTAACTGATATTCGTATTTATCCATTTTGTCACCATTTCCTGCAACTATAATTCCACACGTCCATCAAGTGCACGTGTTAATGTCACTTCATCTATATATTCCAAATCACCGCCTACCGGCACACCACTTGCAATACGTGTTACCTTAATGCCAGCTGGCTTGATTAATTTGCTTATATACATCGCTGTTGCTTCTCCTTCCAGACTGGAATTTGTCGCAATAATCACCTCTCGCACATCTTCGCGCTGCAGGCGAACCAGCAATTCTTTTATTTTAATGTCTCCCGGTCCTATTCCAAGCATAGGAGAAATTGCCCCGTGAAGAACATGATACACACCATCAAATTTTCCTGTTTTCTCATAAGCTGCCAGATCTCTGGAAGTTTCCACCACCATAATCACTGACTTATCTCTCTTTGCACTGCCACAGATCGGACATAGCTCCTGATCTGTCAGTGTAAAGCATTCCTTGCAGTAGCGGATATTGCTGCGCGCATTCACCATCGACTGCGCCAGCTGCTCCACCTGCTCTTTTGGCATATTAATAATATGAAATGCCAGACGCTGAGCTGATTTTGCTCCAATCCCAGGCAGTCTGGACAATTCTTCAATCAATTGATTTACTGTTTTGCTGTAAAAATCCATCAGAACGGAAAGCCTCCGCCAAGACCACCAAGGCTGCCGCCTAAACCACCTGCTAATTTGCCCATTGACTGAGAAGAAGCCTCATCAACCTGACGCATAGCCTCATTTACAGCTGCTACGATCAGATCCTGCAATGTCTCGATATCATCTGGATCAACAGCTTCTTCTGCCAACTCAACATTTGTTACTTCTCTTTTGCCAGAAACAGTAACCTTAACAACACCGCCGCCTACACTTGCAGTAAATTCCTTTTCCTCAAGCTCCTTCTGCTGCTCCTCCATCTGGCGCTGCATTCTCTGTGCCTGCTTCATTAAATTGTTCATATTGCCCGGCATACCGCCTGGGAATCCACCTCTTTTTGCCATGTCTTTACTTTTCCTTTCAACTATAAATTTAATTATTCATCTTCAACACCAATTTCCATATTGATTCCCTCAATATGGCTGCCTCTTGTGATGCGCGGCATCGCCTCACCTGCCTCAAGAAGCTTCGCAGTAATTGAAAATTCCTTCTGATACTGCTTATTTAACATCTGCCGAAGCTCTTCCATACGTTCCTGTCGAAGCATCAGCTCATAGTTAAATTTGTTTGTGAATACAATGCACAGGCCTTTTGCCTTATCATAGCTTATATTGGTTCCCATCAAAATCGAATTCATAAATCCCGACTGCATGTGAGAAAGCTTCTTCCACTCACTGCTTATCTTTTGATAGTCCTCATATTCGGCCTCACTTAATTCAACAGTCTGCGCTGCTTTTTGCATAACAGGCTGCTTTGCATTGCCCTCAAAATAAGAATCAAAAATGCTTCCCGACTGCTGTGGTTCTGTATTTTTCACAAAACTGCCAGAAGCAATTTTCTCCTCAATTTGATCCAGTCTCACACGAAGACTCTCTATATCGTCCTCCATCTGCGGCTGCATCATCTTAATAATTGCCATCTCAATAAGTACTCGTTTTGAGACAGCAAATTTGAGCTGATTTGAAAGCTCTGAACATATCCTGATATTTCTCATCAGCACACTAAGCGCCACCATCTTTGATTCTTCTCGAAGCGCCTCATAATTTTCTTTTGTCATCTCAAGTGCCTGCGCACTCTGGTCTGCTGTCTGCACCAGCATAAGATTTCGCAGATACCAGATAAAGTCTGTGACAAATTGGCTAAGATCGCGCCCCTGTGAACTGATTTCATCCATCAGCTGCACGCATCCCGGCACATCACATCGTATAATCAGACGAAGCAACTTAGAAAATACCTGTGTATCTACTGCACCGAGTACATCTAGCACCTTCTCATACGTCAGCCTCTGACCATAATAGAATGAAATACATTGTTCCAAAAGACTTAATGCATCTCGCATCGCTCCATCAGCTGCTTTTGCTACGTAGCGAACTGCATCCTCATCTGCCTCGACACCTTCTGCCTTAAGCAGCTTGGAAACCTGATCTGCTATTACATTATTTCCAATTCGCCTGAAATCATATCGCTGACATCTCGACAAAACCGTGATAGGTATTTTATTTGCCTCTGTCGTTGCTAAAATAAAAATCACATATGCCGGCGGCTCCTCAAGCGTTTTTAAAAGCGCATTAAAAGCCCCCGCCGACAGCATATGCA
>OGOX01002418.1_pt1 | contig 10761 bp, 6 predicted proteins | sample 1552761 | NCBI WGS metagenome assembly OGOX01 (sample SAMEA2580212, study PRJEB22360) | human gut metagenome | biome: human gut; feature: human-associated habitat; material: faeces | place: Denmark | collected 2008/2010
CGAAAGGACTGATTTCAATAATGTCAAAGAACTCGATTGTCCCCTCTTTCCGGGGTTATTTGATTAATATTTAACTGGTCCCGATTTTAACGGGACACTAATGATCTTACATATATCGTATCTGCTGAATTGTGTATTCTTTAAAATAGTTGTAACTTCGCATTGCGATAACAACATGCTTAACAATTCAATAGGTACACACATTATTTATATATGAAATCAGACAAGAAGAAAGATGCATTACTCTCGATGATACGCCTGGGTAAGCCTATGACACTCGGCGAGCAGGCTCGATTGGTAATGTTTCTCGCCACGCCGGCTATACTTGCGCAACTTACGACGACGATGATGCAATATATTGACGCATCGATGGTGGGCAGTATGGGTGCGGAGGCATCGGCTTCTATCGGACTCATGGAGACCACTATGTGGCTGCTGGGCAGTATCTGCTCGGCTACGGCAGCCGGCTTCTACGTGCAGGTGAGCCATCAGTTGGGCTCCAACGACCCTGCACGTGCTCGCAGCACGCTGCGTCAGGGCATCATGTCGGTGCTCGTGGTGAGCGCGTTGCTCGGATTAGTGTCGCTGGCGGTGAGTCCGTTTCTGCCTACATGGCTCGGTGGCAACAGCCATATAACCTCCACCGCCTCAGCCTACTTCGCCATCGTGGCTACGGCTCTGCCCATCTTCCAGTTCTCGATATTCGGAGCCGGAATGCTCCGTAGTTCGGGCAATATGGTCGTGCCGAGCGTGATGAGCGTGGTGATGATGTCGCTCGACGTGGTGTTCAACTTCTTCCTCATCTTCCCCACCCGACCCGTGGAGTTGTTCGGCACACAGATAATGATGCCCGGCATGGGCATGGGCGTAGTGGGCGCGGCGATAGGCACGGTGTCGGCTGAGTTGGTGGCAGCCTCCATAACGATGTACATTCTCTGTTTCCGCTCCAAAGAGCTGTCGCTGCGCATCGACACGGGACGCTTTCTGCCTACATGGGGCGTAGTGAAGCGCGCGCTGCACATCAGTCTGCCGATGGGTTTGCAGCAGACCATCATGTGCTCGGCTTACGTGATGACGACCATTATCATTGCGCCGCTGGGCACCTTCGCCATAGCTGCCAACTCGTTCGGCATAATCATCGAAAGCCTCTGCTACATGCCGGGCTACGGCATCGCCGACGCTGCAACGACACTCGTCGGACAGAGCATGGGTGCCGGCAGACACGAGCTGATGAAGCGCTTCGCATGGCTGTCTGTAGGCTTGGGCGTGACGGTAATGGCTGTGATGGGTGTGGTGATGTACGTCGGAGCGCCAACGGCGATGGCGATGATGACACCTGCCGAGGAGGTGCGCCGTCTGGGCGTGGAGGTACTGCGCATAGAAGCATTCGCAGAGCCTATGTTCGCAGCAGCAATAGTGAGCTACGGCGTGTTCGTAGGTGCAGCGAAGACGCTCGTGCCGAGCATAATGAACCTCATCTCTATATGGGGCGTGCGCATATCGCTCGCTGCAATGCTTGCACCATCAATGGGACTGCGCGGTGTCTGGATAGCCATGTGCATCGAACTCTGCTTCAGAGGCTTAATCTTCTTGGTAAAACTCAAATTCTGGAACATTCAAACTTCATGTAAACATTATGGAAAAGATTAGTAATAAGGTTTTCGGCGGAGAGCGTCCGCTCTTCGAGATACACAACGTTGAGCTCGATCACGTGCGTATCACCTTCGGCGAATCGGGCGTTAAAGAGTGCAGTAACATAGTATGCCGCAACTGCTACTTCGAGGGCAAATACCCGCTGTGGCACGTAAAGGGGTCGGACATCCGCAACTGCTATTTCGCTCCAGGCTCGCGCTCGGCAATATGGTACTCTGACGATATGCACATGGAGGACTGCGTGATAAATGGTCCGAAGTTCTTCCGCGAGATGAAAAATCTGTCACTTAAGAACGTAACCGTGAACGATGCCGACGAAACATTCTGGGGCATCGACGGACTGAAGTTGGAGAACGTGGTGCTGCACGAAGGCACATACCCATTCATGCACTGCCGCAACGTGAAGGTGGACGGACTGGTATCGGACGCGAAGTACGTATTCCAGTACTCGCGCGACATAGAGATCCGCAACGCGAAGATAGACACGAAGGACTCGTTCTGGGAGGTAGACAACGTGACGGTGTACGACTCGGAGCTGAACGGAGAGTTCCTCGGATGGCACTCGCGCGGACTGCGTCTCGTCAACTGCCATATATCGGGCGAGCAACCACTCTGCTACGCCAAGGATCTGGTGCTCGAGAACTGTACGTTCGACGCCGAATGCGACCGCGCGTTCGAGTATTCTACCGTGCAGGCTGACATACGCGGACACATCAAGAGCGTGAAGAACCCTGCGTCCGGACGCATCGTGGCTGACAGCATAGGCGAGATTATACTCGACGAGAACATCAAAAAGCCGGCTGACTGCGAGATTCTGACGCGTGCATAAGCATACATAAAAAGGACGTAAGCTATGGAATACGACTTTTCAATACCCACCGACCGACGCGGCACCGACTCTTACAAATGGGATTCGGCACCAGAGACTGACATCATTCCGCTATGGGTGGCGGATATGGACTTCGAGACCTTCCCCGGCATCACCGAAGCCTTGCAGCGACGCGTGGCGCACGGCATATTCGGCTACACACGTGTGCCTGAGGCGTACTACGAAGCAGTGTGCAACTGGTTCGGTAAGCATCACGGATGGCACATCAACCGCGAGGATATCATCTACACGTCGGGCGTGGTGCCGGCTGTGTCGGCGGTTATCAAGGCGCTTACGCTGCCCGGCGACCAGGTGATAGTGCAGGGACCGGTCTACAACTGCTTCTTCTCCTCAATACGCAACAACGGATGCGAGACGGTCTCCAACTCGCTTATATATAATAAGGAGGAACTGCGCTACGAAATCGACTTCGACGACCTCGAACGCAAGCTCGCTCACGAACGCGCACGACTGATGCTGATCTGCAACCCGCACAATCCGGGCGGACGCGTGTGGACTCGCGACGAACTGACCCGCGTGGCGGAGCTTTGCCGCAAGTATGGCGTGCGCGTGGTGTCGGACGAGATTCACTGCGAACTGACGCTCTACGACAACGAGTACGTGCCGTTCGGTTCGCTGCCCGACGAGCTGAGCCACGGTTCGATAACCTGCTGCTCGCCGTCGAAGGCGTTCAACACCGCCGGACTGCAGATTGCAAACATCGTTTGCCGCGACGCTGAGGTGCGCAACCGCATCGACCGCGCCATAAACATCAACGAGGTGTGCGACGTGAACCCGTTCGGAGTAATCGCCCTGCAGGCTGCTTACAGCGACGAGGGTTACGAATGGCTCACACAGCTGCGCGCATACATCTCAAGCAACTACGACTTGCTGCGCGAACGCTTCGCTCGCGAACTGCCAAAGTGCAAGGTGATGCGCATGGAAGGCACGTATCTGGCGTGGATAGACTGCTCGGAACTGCATATCTCGTCGGACGAAATAGAAGAGATGCTCATGCACGAGAACAAAGTATGGGTGAATACGGGTAGCATGTACGGCACTGAAGGCGCGGCGTTCATACGCATCAACATGGCTTGCACCAGCGAACTGCTCAACGAAGGCATAACGCGAATAGTGAACGGACTCGGCTACAAATAAAAAAACGTAGGAGCCTACGGCATTCTTGCCGTAGGCATAGCAATAAATCGTAATAATATGTACTGCATATAATGGCTACGGCATTCCTGCCGTAGCCTCCTAATAAAACAAGCCCTATACAAACATCGTTGTATAGGGCTTGTTTTTATTGTATAAGTAATAATTATCCTACCTGCGAGCCAGGCTTAACGTTGCCAGTCACGGTGGTTACGTTCAGCGTTCCGTCGAAGTTGACGGCAGAGAGAATCATACCCTGGCTCTCGATGCCCATCATCTTGCGCGGAGCGAAGTTGGCTACGAAGAGCACATCCTTGCCGATGAGCTGCTCAGGCTCGTAGTAAGCTGCGATGCCCGAAAGGATTGTGCGGTCAACGCCAGAACCGTCGTCGATGGTGAACTGCAGGAGCTTCTTCGACTTCTTCACCTTCTGGCAGTCTTTGATATGACCAACGCGGATGTCGAGTTTCTCGAATGTGTCGAAGTCTACATTCTCCTTGATAGGTGCAGCAACGTAGTTGGCAGCCTCGTTAGCCTTCTTCGTGTCCTCAAGCTTCTTGAGTTGAGCCTCGATAGCCTCGTCCTCAATCTTCTCGAAGAGCAGCGCTGGTGTGCCGAGCTGATGACCAGGCTTGAGCAGCTCTGTAGAACCGAGCTGTGCCCAATCGGTATCGGTAACGTTGAGCATCTCGCGCAGACGTGCCGAGCTGAACGGCAGGAACGGCTCGAAAGCAATCTCGAGGTTAGCCACGAGCTGCAGCGAGAGGTAAAGGATAGTCTTTACGCGCTCCATGTCGGTCTTTGCCATGTGCCACGGCTCGCAGTCGGTGATATACTTGTTGCCGATGCGTGCGAGGTTCATAGCCTCCTTCTGTGCGTCGCGGAACTTGAATGTGTCGAGCAATGCCTCCACCTTCTGCTTCACGTCCTTGAACTCCTCGATAGTCTTGAGGTCTACCTCCTGAAGTTCGCCACACTCAGGCACAACGCCGTTGAAGTACTTTTTCGTGAGCTGCAGGGCGCGGTTGACGAAGTTGCCGTAAACAGCCACCAGCTCGTTGTTGTTGCGATCCTGGAAGTCCTTCCATGTGAAGTTATTGTCCTTTGTCTCAGGCGCATTGGCTGTAAGAACATAGCGCAGAACATCCTGCTTGCCGGGGAAGTCTACGAGATACTCGTGGAGCCATACAGCCCAGTTGCGCGATGTAGAAATCTTGTCGTTCTCGAGGTTGAGGAACTCGTTAGAGGGTACGTTGTCGGGCAGGATATAGTCGCCGTGAGCCTTCAGCATAGTCGGGAAGACGATGCAGTGGAACACGATGTTGTCCTTGCCTATGAAGTGGACGAGGCGTGATGTGGGGTCCTGCCACCACTTCTGCCACGGTCCCCACTTCTCGGGCTGTGCGTCGCAAAGTTCCTTAGTGTTGGAGATGTAGCCGATAGGTGCGTCAAACCACACGTAGAGCACCTTGCCTTCTGCTCCCTCTACCGGTACGGGGATACCCCAGTCGAGGTCGCGTGTCATAGCGCGCGGCTGCAGATCCATGTCGAGCCACGACTTGCACTGTCCGTACACGTTCGGACGCCACTCCTTATGGTCTTCCAAAATCCACTGCTTCAGCCAGTCCTGCCACTTGTTGAGCGGCAAGTACCAGTTCTTTGTGGCTTTCTTCACGAGTCCGTGACCCGGGTTGTTCTTGTTTGTAGGGTTGATAAGTTCCTCGGGTGAGAGTGTTGCGCCACACTTCTCGCACTGGTCGCCGTAAGCACCTTCAGCGCCGCAGCGTGGGCATGTACCTACGATGTTGCGGTCGGTGAGGAACTCGCCAGTCACCTCGTCGCAGAACTGCTCTTCTGTCTTCTCTACGAGCTCGTGCTTGTCGTAGAGCGTGCGGAAGAAGTCGCTTGCGAACTTATGGTGAATCTTAGATGTAGTACGGCTGTAGATGTCGAACGAAATGCCGAAGTCTTCGAACGATTTCTTGATAAGGTTGTGATAGCGGTCTACCACCTCCTGAACCGTGATGCCTTCCTTGCGTGCGCGGATTGTTACGGGCACACCGTGCTCGTCGCTACCGCCGATGAACATCACTTCCTGCTTCTTTAGGCGCAGATAGCGCACATAGATGTCTGCAGGCACATACACGCCAGCCAAGTGGCCGATGTGTACTCCACCGTTGGCGTATGGCAAAGCCGCAGTCACGGTGGTGCGTTTGAACTTGTTCTCTTCCATTATATTATGTGTTTATATTTTCGGATGCAAAGTTACTGAAAATCGAAGCAATACACGATTTTGTTGATAATAAAATCTTCCAAGCTTGCTTGTTTTTATTGTTGAGATGCAGCCTAACTTATTAAAAGTTACTGAAAATCTAAAGAATAAGACAATTCTAATTCTTTCCAATATTTTAAACATTGGAAAGAATTAGAATCAAATAGAGGCAAGCGTGCTCTCAAATTTATCACCTTTTATATATCCTTTCTTCACCTTATTAAACGATATTTCGGTGAGTATTCCTCTGTTCATCAGACCTATTATATCCGTCTTTGCAGTTGTCGGACTGATAAGGAATTTCGTTTGCATATCACCTACTGTGATTACTGCCTTAGGATCGTCCACAAAAATCTTTATAATCTGTGCCTGGCGTGCATTGATGTCACCTATATGCAAGAATCTATTGGCAGCTTTCTTTTCTTCTTGTTTACGCTTTATATATTGCTGCAACTGCTTGAACGACTGCTGCAACACCTTCATATTGTAAGCTACAAAATAGCCTATATCCATATTATCGGCTTCAGAATAAAGAAATGCTTTTTCGTACGATTTCTTCGATTTAGCAATAACCCTTGAAATAGACAAATACTCCGTTAACCAATAGCCCTGCTTTAGCATATACCAATAGAACAGCGCTCTTGCAGTACGCCCGTTGCCATCAACAAAAGGATGTACGTAGGAAATCATGAAATGGATTATAAAACCACGTATTATAGGATGTATAAATTGATGTGCGTTCTTTTCATTAAAGAATGTGCATAGGTCGTCCACAAAACAAGGTATTTCGCCGAATGCAGGCGGAGTGTGTACTATTTCGTGGGTTATACCATTCTCTACAACCACATCGTCGTTCTGTCTGAAACGTCCCGCATCTTCCTGATTAGGCATTGTGTTCTCAGTCATAAGGCGATGTACATGCATCAATAACTCTGGTGACAATGGGGTATCCTTATGTGCTACGATGAATTGAATTGTCTGATAGTTGTTGGATATCATCTGCTGCGACTTGTCCTTAGGAGTAATCTGTCGACGCAACATTTCCTTTGCCACCTTTCGAGTTGTAGCAGCTCCTTCCATCTGACTTGAAAAGATAGCTTCTTCCATCAGTGAGCCTACAAGATACTGCTCTTTGTTGTCATCATCTATGATAGAACTTGCGCCCCAGCTGCCTCCCCAGTTCATGTCAAACTCGTGGCACATACGCTGCATGGAGTTTGTTAGCGTCAGCGAGACGCCATACCTTTTCCATACCATAATAGTACTCTTCAATCTTGCAGCTTTCACATAAGTCCACAATTGTGTAGGAGTAATTCCTTCCGGACACTCCTTATATTTAACGCTATCCCAATATTCAAACGCAGAGTTTATATTATTCACTATTTCCTCTACCTCCTCATTCGGTGGCGTTATAATAGCTGAAAGCAAATCAGATTGCTGTATAGTCGGTACCTTTTCTATTGACATAAGCTTAATGGCTGATATTCAAATGCAAAGCTATCCAATTCTTTCCAATTTTGCAAGTATTGGAAAGAATTGGATAGTTTGTATTTAGATTAATTAACCATAAATATAACCAATAACCACTTATAACAATTTCAAAAAAAGCGTGGCACTCTGTATGAGTACCACGCTTGCATATTGATGTATTAGTATTACTAATTGTCTACTTATTTAACCTCTACGGCTTCGAGAGCTGCCTCATCGTGCTTGATCTTGCGACCGAGTGTGAGGTAAGCCACCGGAGCAGCCATGAAGATAGAAGAGAGTGTACCGAAGATTACACCGAGCAACATTGCGAACGAGAAGCTGCGAGTGCTCTCACCGCCGAAGCAGAAGATACAGAGCAGCACGATGAGTGTTGAGAACGATGTATTGATAGTACGTGCGAGGGTCTCGTTCAGCGACTTGTTGAAGAGCTCCTGCAGATCCATCTTCTTGTGGAGTGTAAGGTTCTCGCGGATACGGTCGAACACAACCACCTTATCGTTGATAGAGTAACCGATAACGGTAAGGATAGCACCGATGAAGGTCTGGTCGATCTCGAGTGAGAACGGCACTACGTCCCAGAGGAGTGAGAAGAATCCGATAACGATTGTTGCGTCTACGGCGAGGGCTACTGTAGAGCCTACTGAGAACGCTACGTTGCGGAAACGTACGAGGATGTAGACGAAGATGGCTGCGAGGGCGAAGAGCACGCTGATGATAGCACCGTGTGTGATGTCCTTAGCCACTGCCGGACCTACCTTTGTAGACGATATGATAGAACCTCCTGCGCGTACGTCAGGGTTCTTGAATGCCTCAACGCTTTCCTGTGTTACGAGGCCTGCACCGTGGAGACCCTTGTAGAGGATATCCTCTACCTCGTTGTCGATAGCCGGGTTGTTCGACTCGATCTTGTAGTTGGTAGAGATACGGATTGTCTTGCCGTCGGTACCGAGTGCGAGAGCGTTTACTGTTGCGCCCTTGAAGAGCGGTACGAGGGCTTCCTTCACCTGCTCAGGCTCTGTCTGCTTCTCGAGCACCACTACGTAGTTGCGACCACCAGTGAAGTCGATACCCTTGCTCAAGCCACGTACGAAGAAGCTGCCGAGCATGATGAGGATTACGACGCCGAACACTGTGAATGATGTCTTGTATGACGACATGAACGCGAAGTTCTTGTTTGCCATAAAGTTGCGTGATACGCGTGTAGAGAAGTTCTGCTTTGTCCACTTGTCGTGCTTCAGACGGTTCTCGTAAACGAGGCGTGTGAGGAACACTGCGGTGAAGAACGAGCAGCAGATACCGATGATAAGTGTGGTAGCGAAGCCGCGGATTGGGCCTGTACCGAACACGTAGAGGATGATACCTGTGATGATTGATGTCAAGTTAGAGTCGAAGATGGCTGAGAAGGCGTTGCTGTAACCCAGCGAGAGTGCCTGCTTTGTGCCGAGACCCTTCTTGAGTTCCTCCTTGGTGCGCTCGTAGATAAGCACGTTGGCATCCACCGCCATACCGAGGGCGAGCACAATACCGGCGATACCTGGCATTGTGAGTGCTGCCTGGAACGATGCCATGATACCCATGGTGAAGAAGAGGTTGAGGAGGAGGGCGCCGTTAGCTACCATACCCGGGATGAAGTCGTACATCACTACCATGTAGATCATCAGGATGATGAAGGCGAAGATGAACGAGATGAAGCCCTGCTGAATTGACTGTGCACCGAGTGTCGGACCTACTACTTCCTCCTGAACGATGTGTGCCGGAGCCGGCATACGTCCAGACTTAAGAGTGTTAGCCAAGTCCTTTGTATCTTCGATTGTGAAGTTACCCGAGATAGACGACTGACCGCCAGAAATCTCGCCGTTTACGCGCGGAGCAGAGTAAACTGTACCGTCGAGTACGATAGCGATTGCCTTGCCTACGTTAGCCTTTGTGAGGGCTGCCCAACGGCGTGCACCGTCAGAGTTCATTGTCATTGATACCTCAGGCGAACCAGTAAGGTTGTTGAACTGGTCCTTAGCGTCGGTCACTACGTCGCCCTCGATAGGAGCGCGGCCGTTGGTGGTTGTCACCTTAATGGCGTGAAGCTCGTAGATATTCTTTGCCTGGATGCCGTCAGCTGGTTTAGCACTCCAGAGGAGGCGGCAGTCGGAGGGGAGTATCTGCTTAGCAAGAGCCGAGTAGATAATCTTGTTTACCTCTGCTGTGTCGCGTGCCGAAGCGTAGCCTACGAGGCTGAGCGCACCGTTGCCAGAAGGCTGGAACACAGAGAAGAGCGGGTTCTGCTTCTTGGCCTCAGCCTTAGTTGCTGCGTCGTCTGCCTTAGCGTCCTTCTTTGTCTTGAACGCTGCCTTTGCCTTAGCTTCTACCTTCTCGGCTGCTGCTACTGCTGCTGTGTCGGTAGCAGCCGAGTCGGCTACTTCCTCCTTGGCACCAGAGCGGTGGTTAGCCTCGCGCTGGTTGAGCTGTGAGAGGTAAGGGATGATTTCGTCTGAGTTGTATGTCTCCCAGAACTCAAGGTTTGCACTACCCTGGAGGAGCTTACGCACGCGCTCCGGCTCGTTGATACCCGGCATTTCTACCATGATACGACCCTGCTGACCCTCGAGCTTCTGGATGTTAGGCTGTACGACACCGAACTTGTCGATACGTGTACGTACGACGAGGAACGAGTTATCGATAGCTGCCTGCACCTCTGAACGGAGCACCTTCTCTACTTCCTTGTCAGAAGAGTTGGGCGACACCTTGCCCTGGAGCTGCTGTGTAGCGAAGATCTCTGAGAGATGACGTCCCGGAGCGTTCTTCTTGAAAGCGTTGACGAAGAGAGTGATGAAGTCGCTCTGCGATACTTCGTGCTCTGCGCGAGCCTCTTTCATCGACTTAACGAAAGCTGCGTCTACCTTGTGGTCGGCGAGGTTCTCGAGTACATCAGGAACGCTCACTTCAAGGATGACGTTCATACCGCCTTTAAGGTCAAGACCGAGACCGATCTGTGTTTCGAGACACTTCTGATAAGAGTAGATGCCAAGATACTTCACGGAGTCCTTGTAGTCCTGCTGTGCGATAGGATCCTTTATCTTCGCAGCCTGGCTGTCGTAGTACTTTGTGGCAGCCGAGAACGAGAGATAGAAGATACTTGCAAGCGTCAAAAGGACGGCTGTTACAATTACAATACCTTTGTTCTGCATTTTTTTGATTTATTTTTTGTTATTATTATTTTTTCGCTGTGTATACAGATAGCGTGCAAAGTTACAGATTTTTTCAGTTAAACCGAAATTTATAGCTTTATTTCTTTGTTTTGCAGAGGTTTAAGAGTTTAAAACACTTA
>OGOX01002419.1_pt1 | contig 10760 bp, 12 predicted proteins | sample 1552761 | NCBI WGS metagenome assembly OGOX01 (sample SAMEA2580212, study PRJEB22360) | human gut metagenome | biome: human gut; feature: human-associated habitat; material: faeces | place: Denmark | collected 2008/2010
TGCTCTTCGGAAACCGGCAGATTGTGATCCTTCATACAGTCCAGAAAGCCGTTTCTTCTGTCTGTTCCGACGGCAATATCTTTCAGCGTAACGCCAATGTAGCCGATATGTGTACGTCCCTTTTCGATCAGATACTTTGTCAGATCGTAGGCTGCATGGTAGTCATCATGATAAATGCATGAGGCAAGATCTGTTTTCTGTCCGAGGACAACAACCGGAATGGTCAGGGATTTTAAAAGAGCCTTGTGCTTCGGTGTCAGCATGGTGGCAATGAGAATGATGCCATCCACATTATTCTGGCGGAAGGTTCTGAGATAGGTCAGCTCCTGATCGGTATTATTTTCCGTATTGGCAAGCAGAAGCTGATAGCCTGCTTCATTGAGCTCACAGCTGATACCGGCGACAATGCGCGAAATAGATTCAGAATCAATCTTCGGGATCACGACTCCGATGACTTTGGTACGTTTTGTCCGCAGCGTCTGTGCCTGTTTCGATGGGGTATACCCTGTTTGCGCGATCACGCGGCGGATCGCTTCTTTTTTTTCTTCGCTGATATATCCCTGATTCAGATAGCGTGAAACGGCAGCAGGTGAAACACCTGCCATTTTTGCAATGTCACTGATGGTCATGGGACAAGTTCCTCTCACACGCTCTGCTTCCCGCAGATTGTAAACGTTTTCATTTTCTATTATAAACCGGCCTGCACCGTCCCGCAAGGGGTGCAATGGCCTGTTTTGTTGCAGCGGCATCCCCAGTTTTTGGCAGTCCTGCACAAATCCGCTTGCATCTGGCAAGCAGAATCCAACTCTTTTTTGCTATTCCGGCGGGCAGCCCTTACAGGACACCCATGTGCAGTGCCCGCAGCAGCAGGCCCAGCACCAGCACCACCAGCAGCAGGGTCAGGATGGTCCTGTTCCCGGTGCGCTTCTTTTTGGAGCTGCGGCGTGCCGGGGCGCTGCGCTTGCGGGCAGCCGTGCGGCTGTTGTTCGACGCTTTCCCGCCTGACGTCCTGCTGCCGGTACGGGCCGCAGGCTTCGCCGCTTTGCTCTGCCCGCGGGTGTTGTCGGCCGGGCGGGCCGCTTTCCGGGCACCGCACTGCTCCAGAAAGCTCTCGGCCTCCCGGTAATACTGGGCCAGCTCGTTTTCCCGGAAGGCGGTGTCCGCATACCCTTCTTCCAGGCTCTCGATGGCCTCATTGAACAGCAGTGCGGCCTGCGCTGCATCCTGCGCGTCGGCGGCGTGGGCCGCCTCGTTGCGGGCGGTGCGCACCGCGTTGCAGGCCCGGCGGGCCGCTCCGGGGTGCCGGGTATTGCCCAGCAGGTCCAGCGGTTTGGCGGCATCCTTCTCCGGGTCCAGCAGCACCCGCATGCACAGGGTGGTGTCCAGCTGCTGCCAGCTGGTCTTGCCGCTCAGGTCCGGCATCCGGTCGTAATAGTCCGGGCTTTCCTTCTGGCGCTGGGCAATGTGCCGCAGCAGCGCGTCCAGACTGTGGCTGCCCGGCTTCTGCTCCCAGTGCCAGCGCAGCAGGCGGCGGCTGATCTCGTCGCATTCGGTCTTGATCTCAAATGCAGCCTGCAATGCTTCGTCCTGCATAATGGCCTCCTTTTTCCTTCTTGTGCAGAAAAGGCGGAGGTGGCACACGCCTTCCTCCGCCTTCTTTCTGCATTCTTTTACAGCATGAATTGATAATACACAAAGCCGCACAGGGCCACTGCCGCACAGACGATGGCCGTGATGGGCGGCACCCAGCGGATCAGCGCTTCGGCCACGCTGTCGCGGTCATCTTCCTCGTCCTCGTCCAGATCGTCATCCGGCACTTCCTGCACCGGTTCGGCGCGGCGGGAGGGCGCGGGGATCACCCGGGTGCCCTCGTCGGCACTGCTGCCCGGGAACGCTGCCCGGGTGGATGCATCCAGCACACGGGTGTGCTCCTCGGCATCCTCCAGCGGCTCGCGGCGGAGCTCAAAGGGTTCCACCTCCTCGGCCGGGCTGCGGGGTGCGCTCACCACGCGGGTGGGCTCCTCGCCAGCGGGTGCAGCTCCCACGATGCGGGTAGGCTCTTCCGCTGGGGGGGGGGATGCCGGGTCAAGGACATGCCGGAACTTCGGCTGCGGGCCGGGCAGGCTGCTCCGGCTGCAGCAGCGTGTTCAGCGCGTTCTGCAGCAGGATGCGGTCACACCGGCACTCGGTGCAGTAGACCGTATCTTCCTCTTTGGGATGGAATGCACCGCAGGCGCAGTACCAGCCGTTCTCAAACACCTGGGGCTGATACTTCAGGCCGGTGCGGTTCATGCGGCTTTCCAGCGCCTTCTGCAGCTCCGGGCTCAGGCGGCGGGGTGCCGACAGGCGCACCCGCTTGATGTCCTTGAGGTGCACCACGCGCTTGCCGTTGTACACGTTGACCAGCGAGACGTCCACACTGGTGATGGCCTTGGACGTAATGAACACGGCATCGTCCATGCCGAACAGCTCGCCGGGCTTCACTTCGATGTCCCGGTACTCAAACTGATCCTCACACAGGATCACGCCGTCCACGCCCTTGCACTTGAAGTGCACTTCCAGAGCGGTCAGGGTCACGCGGGAAATGTTCTTGAAGGTCAGGCAGACGGCATTCTCGCCGCTGACATCCCCCCGCAGCAGCTCCACGCAGACAAACTGCACCGGGCTGCCCGGGGTGTAGTAATTGGCGCGTGTCCGTGCGACCGGTTCAAAATTTTCCTCCACAACACTCTCCCCTTTCTCTTGGTTTACTGGTTGGCTTCGCCTTCATCCGGCGTTTCGGGGGCCGGGGCTTCCTGCGGGGCGGCATCCACTGCCTCAGCAGGTTCGGCAGGCTCCGCAGTCTCTGCGGTCTCGGCCTGTTCCACAGGCTGGACAGCGGGCTGTTCCTCGGCGGGCTTTGCGTCGGGGTCCTCACGCTGGGGCAGGGTCTCGCCTGCCATCACGGCGTTGAACTCCTTCTCGTTCAGCTTCTCGCGCTCCATCAGGGCCTGTGCCAGCGCATGGAGCTGGTCGATATGCTCCGTCAGGGTGCGGCGGCAGGTCTCGTAGGCCTCGTCGATGATGTCCCGCATCTCGCTGTCGATCTCAGCAGCGGTGGTCTCGCTGTAGCCCTTGCCCTGACCGAGGTCGCGGCCCAAGAAGGTCTCCTCCTGAGAGGTGCCGTAGACCACAGGGCCAAGGCGCTCGGAGAAGCCGTACTTGGTGATCATCTGGCGGGCGATGTTCGTCGCCTGCTGCAGGTCGTTGGACGCACCGGTGGAGATGTCGTCCAGGATAAGCTGCTCGGCTACGCGGCCGCCCAGACTGGACACGATGTCCTCGAACATCTCGCCCTTGGTGACGTAGCTGCGGTCTTTCTCGGGCAGATACATGGTGTAGCCGCCGGCCTGACCGCGGGGGATGATGGTCTACGGCAGCGGGGGTTGGTCCTGGCGGTAGAACCCCGCCACAGCGTGGCCTGCCTCGTGGTAGGCCGTGAGCTTTTTCTCTTCGGGGGTGACGACCCGGCTCTTCTTCTCGGGGCCGGCCATGACCTTCATGGAAGCCTCTTCGATGTCCTCCATCGTAATGGCCTTGCGGCTGCGGCGTGCAGCCAGCAGAGCGGCCTCGTTGACGAGGTTCTCGAGGTCAGCGCCTGCAAAGCCTGCGGTGCGCTGTGCGATGACCTTGAGGGAGACATCCGGGGCGAGGGGCTTGTTCTTGGTGTGGACTTTCAGGATTTCCTCGCGGCCCTTGACGTCGGGCAGGCCGACGTAGACCTGACGGTCGAAGCGGCCCGGGCGGAGCAGGGCCTTATCGAGGATGTCGGCACGGTTGGTGGCCGCCATGACGATGATGCCGTCGTTGGCCTCAAAGCCGTCCATCTCCACCAGCAGCTGGTTCAAGGTCTGCTCGCGCTCATCGTGACCGCCGCCCAGACCTGCGCCGCGCTGACGACCCACAGCATCGATCTCGTCGATAAAAATGATGCAGGGCATGGTCTTTTTGGCCTTATCGAACAGGTCACGCACGCGGGATGCACCCACGCCGACATACATCTCCACAAAGTCAGAGCCGGAGATGGAGTAGAAGGGCACCCCCGCCTCGCCTGCACAGGCACGGGCCAGCAGGGTCTTACCGGTACCCGGAGGGCCCACCAGCAGCACACCGTGGGGGATGCGGGCACCCAGCGTATTGAACTTATCGGGGCTCTTGAGGAACTCCACAACTTCCTTGAGCTCCTCTTTTTCCTCGTCCTCACCGGCCACATCGGCAAAGGTGGCAGTCTTTTTGTTCTCGTGCTCGTCCTTTACCTTGGCCTTGCCCACGTTCATGATGCCGCCGCCACCGGCGCCGCCACGCATCATGGAGAACAGCAAAAAGCCGGTGCAGCCCAGCATAGCCAGATAGAACAGGATCTCCATCCAGGGGATGGTCTCCTTGGCGGGCACATAGTCGTACACCATGGGTGCATCGGGGTTGGCTGCATCGTACTGGGCGATGTAGTCCGACACATGGTCCACGAACATCCGGGCGTAGGGCAGCTTGTAGCTGACCGTCTCGGTGCCGTCCTCGTTCTTCTTCACCCCGGTGGGGGCGGAGGAAGAGGAGGACAGCAGGCCGGAAAGCAGCCCGCCCGAAGACTGGGTGGTGGTCTGCTCGGCAGCGTTGGGCAGCTCCTGTGCGCCCTCCTTCAGGGTCATGGTGATCACGCCGGTATTCAGATCCAGCGAGAATTTGGTGACCTGATTGCTCTCAAAATAGTGTACCACCGTGGAATAAGCCATGGAGGAGCCGTTAGCGTTGCCGCCGGTGCCGCCCAGCACCGACCACACCATCAGCACGGCTGCCAGTACAATGGCGATCACCAGCGGATTGAAACGGGGTTTCTTCGGTTGCAAAAAAATCAACTCCAGTTCTGGATTTTTATAATGGACACGTTACTTCGTGTAGATCTCGGGCTTCAGCACACCGACATAGGGCAGGTTGCGGTATTTTTCGTCGTAGTCCAGACCATAACCCACCACGAACTCATCCGGCACCTGAAAGCCCTCGTAATCCGGCTGGATGTCGGCCTTGCGGCGGCTGGGCTTATCAAGGATGGTGCAGATCTTAACGGAGTTCGGATTGCGCATCTTGAGCATGGGCACAAGGTTGGACAGGGTGACGCCGGTGTCCAGAATGTCCTCTACGATCAGCACATCCTTACCGGACAGATCACCGTCCAGATCCTTGATGATCTTGACCAGACCGCTGGTGGTGGTGTTGCTGCCGCCGTAGCTAGAGACCACCATAAAGTCGATATTGCAGGGGATGCTCACAGCACGCATCAGGTCGGCCATAAAGACCACCGAGCCCTTAAGGATGGACACCAGCACCAGATTTTTACCGGCATAATCCCGGCTGATCTGAGCGCCCAGCTCTGCCACCTTGGCCTTCAGCTGCTCTTCGCTGACCAGAATGGTCTTGATATCATCGTGCATACTCATTTGTTTTTTCCTCCTGTGTTTCGATCTCTGCATCCAAGTGCAGGATCCATCTGCTTTCCGTGTCCGGTGCAAGGCCATCGGCAAAGCCTTCTCCACACACCCATAAAATTTCGCTTCCGCTGGCAAGCAGCGGCAGCGTATCCCGCAGTTCGTTCGGGACACCGGCCTCGTTCATCCACTTACGCAGCGGCTTGCTCAAACCCCGCCCCGCAGGCCGGAAGCGGTCTCCCGGCTGCCGGGCACGCAACACAAGGCCAGTGTACAACGTAGTTATTCTAGCATAATCCGCCCGATTTTTTAAGTCTTTTTTATGAACGACTTGTATTTTTTCTTCAAAATCGGCTGTTAACAGCTCCGCTTTCCCCTTCCAGCCCCCGCGCAGCCGGAATTCCGGCTGTTTTTCGGGCAAAAGGGGCACTTGCTGCGGCGCGCTCTCCAGCTGCCTGTTTTTCCGGCTGAAAGGGCTGGCTTTCCAGCCGTTTGTCTTCCTGCTGCCGGGGCCGTTCCGGCACAATCTCCTGCCAGAAGCATCCGTCTCCGGCACAAAAGCGCACCCGGTCAGTCAGCTGTACCGCACCGCTGCCGCGCCGCACAAGGCCGCACAGCAGCTGCACATATTTTTCCTCTGCGTCCCGCACCGGAGCCACAAGGCTGTGCATCGCAGTTTCCAGCAGCAGCGGGTCTGCCGCCTGCAAGGGTGTCAGCTGCCACGCCGGTTCTGCACCGGGCAGGCGTGCCGCCGCCAGAAGCTTTGCAGCCCCGGCGGCAAGATAGGCATCCACCCGCGCGGCCTTTTCACAGAACCGCGCCAGATTCTGCACTGCCGCCGCGTTGGTGCTTTCCAGCGCAGGCAGAGCGTTGTGGCGCAGCCGGTTGCGGGCGTAGGCATCGGTATCGTTGGTCTCATCGGTGACCCACGGCTGTCCTGCAGCCCGGCAGACGGCCTCGGTCTCGGCGCGGCTCAGGCAGAGCAGCGGACGCAGGTAGCACCCGCGCCTTGGCCGGATGCCGCCCGCACCGTGCAGCCCAGTGCCGCGCGCCAGCCGCAGCAGCAGCGTTTCGGCTTGGTCATTTGCAGTATGGGCCGTAGCGATGGCATCTATCCCCTGCCCTTGCAGCTGCGCAAAGGCCGTGTAACGCAGACGGCGCGCCCAGTCCTCCCCGGCGTGTGCCGGGGGCGAGGCCAGCTCTGCCGCATGGAACACCCGCAGCGGCACGCCCAAGCGGGCGCATTCCGCCCGCACAAAGGCCTCGTCCCGGTCGGCGCTCTGCCCGCGCAGACCGTGGTTCACATGGCAGGCAGAAAGCGTATAGCCGAACCTCGGCTGCAATTGCCGCAGCAAGAGCAGCAGCGCCATGCTGTCCGCGCCGCCGGAGACTGCCGCCGCCAGATGCTGCGATGCGCCGGGCTGCAAAAGCCCCTCCCGGATGCAGAAATCCTCCACCCGGGCAAGAATCGCGGTATCCATCAGCGTTTGAAGTCCACATCCATAAAGCGGGTGTGGGCACCATCCCAGCCCAGCGGCACGGTGCTGGTCTCGCCGTGACGGTTCTTTGCCACGATACACTCGGCGGTATCGGCATCCACCTCGGCACCGTCCGGGTTCTGGCTGGCGTAGTAGGAATCGCGGTACAAGAACAGAACGCAGTCTGCGTCCTGCTCGATGGAACCGGAGTCGCGCAGGTCCGAAAGCTGCGGGCGATGGCTGGAGTTGTTGCCCTGCTTTTCCACTGCACGGGACAGCTGGCTCAGCGCGATGATGGGCACATTCAGCTCCTTAGCCATGATCTTCAGGTTTCGGGTGATGGAGCTGATCTCCTGCACACGGTTCTCGCTGCGCTGGCCGGTGGTCATCAGCTGTAAATAGTCGATGACGATCAGGCCCACGTTGGGGCGGGCAGGGTCCTGATTCACCCGGTTGATCTTTGCCTTCATCTCGGTGATGGTGATACCGGAGGTGTCGTCCATATAGATCGGTGCATCGTGCAGTTTTTCGGTGGCCAGTGCCAGATACTCCCAGTCCTCGGCGCGCAGCGCACCGGTACGGAAAGCCTGACTGTCGATACCGGCCTCCGACGAGAGGATACGGTTGGTCAGCTGCTCCTTGGTCATTTCCAGACTGAAGATGGCCACCGGCACCTTTTGCTGCATGGCCACGCGGGTGGCGATGTTCAGTGCAAAACTGGTCTTGCCCATACCGGGACGGGCTGCCAGAATGACCAGATCACCGCGGCCAAGGCCGGTAAGCACGGTGTCCAGCAGGCGGAAACCGGTGGGGATGCCCTTGTACTTATCCGCATCCGGGCCGCTGATCTTTTGCAGGTTGGTCAGCGTTTCCACCATGCTGGACGAAAGCGGGGTCAGGGTGCTGGAATCGCGGCCGGAGCGGATCTCGTAGATGCGCTGCTCGGCATTTTCCAGCAGAAGGTCGGCGTCCGGCTCGTCCCCGGCGTCCTGCAAAATGTCCTTGGCTACCCCCATCAGCTGGCGCACCAGATATTTTTCCTGCACGATCTGGGCATAAGCCTTTACGTTGGAGATACTGGGCACCGTTTCTGCCAGACCGGTCAGGTAGATCTTGGCCTCGTCTGCGCTGGGGAACACACCATCGGACACCACTGCATCCAGCAGGGTGACAAAATCGATGGTCTGGTCGTTGGTGAACAGGCGCAGCATCTCGGTCCAGATCTGGGCGTTCTGCCGGGTGTAGAACATTTCCGGCTTGAGGATCTCCACAAGATCGGTCAGGGTGTCGGGCTTGAGCAGCACCGCGCCCAGCACGCTCTGCTCTGCCTGCATATTGTAGGGCAGATTGATGCCCACGCTCTCCAGATTCAGTTCATTGGAATAACGTCGTTCGTTCGGCATAGTAGTTTGTCCTTATCCAAAATCCAAAGCATCCTGTAAAGCCAAAAAGCGCCCCCTGCTGTGAGGGGGCGCAGATTGGCAGAAAAATCAGGCCTGTTCCACTTCCACCTGGATCTTGAAGGAAGCCACAACGCCCACATGCAGGCGCACCTTGCCGTTGAACACACCGGCATCCTTGATGTCGCGGGTCTCCATCTCGATCTTCTTCTTGTCGATGGGAGCACCGGCCAACTGTGCCAGAGCCTCGGCCACTTCCTTGCCGGTGACCTTGCCGTGCAGACGGCCGGAGGCACCGCCCTTGGCCTTGATGGTCACGGTCTTGCCTTCGATCTTGGCGGCCAGTGCCTTGGCAGCGGCCACATTCTCAGCTTCATGGAAATCGGCTGCGGCTTCCTTGCCGCGGGCCACGTTCACAGCGCTGGCATCGGCCACAGCCGCCAGCTTGCGCGGGAACAGGTAGTTGCGGGCGTAGCCGGACTTGACGGCCACGACGTCACCCGGGTGACCCAGGTGGTTGACGGACTTGGTGAGAATAACCTTAGTTTCAGCCATTGTTCAAACCTCTCTAAGATCAGCGGCCGGACGTGGCGTACGGCAGCAGGGCCATCTCGCGGGCGTTCTTGATAGCCTTGGAGATCTCGCGCTGCTCCTGCACGGTGACACCGGTGATACGACGGGAACGAATCTTGCCGCGATCGGAGATGAACTTACGCAGCAGGGCGACGTCCTTGTAATCGATCTCGGTGACCTTGGCGGCCTTCAGTGGATTCGGCTTCTTCTTAAACGGCTTGACCGGCGGCTGCGGCCTCTTGCGTGACATCTTGATGTTCTCCTTAAAATCTGGAAATACTGCGATTAAGCTGCTTGTTTCGCTGTTCGCCTATATTGCGGACGGGGTTCGGTCCGTCAGAATTCCGGTTCGTCGCTGTCGCCGCCGAATTCGGAGGAACCTCCGAAGGACTGGGACGCGCCGAAGGAACCGAAGGACGAGCCGGAGTTATCCGAGCTTGACCACGGATCCGAGGCCGGAGCGGACTGTGCGGGAGCGGCGTTGACCGGAGCGGAGGCTCCACCCTGATATCCGGCGCCGCCAGCATAGCTGGAGCCGCCCTGATATCCGCCGTTGTTGCCGCCGAAACCGCCGTTGTTGTTGGCGTTGTTGTAGCCGCCGCGATTGCCACTGAAGCCTCCGTTGCCGGACGAGCTTTGACGGGTCACCTGGGCGGTCGCGTAGCGCAGGGACGGGCCGATTTCGTCGACCTGCATCTCGATGACGGTTCGCTGGGAACCGTCCTGCGCCTGGTAGGAACGCTGCTGCAGACGGCCTTGCGCGATGACGCGCATGCCCTTGGACAGACTCTGCGCGCAATGTTCGGCCATGTCGCGCCACGCGGAGCAGCGCAGGAACAGGGCCTGACCGTCTTCGAACTGGTTCGAGTTACGGTTCCAGGTGCGCGGAGTGGAGGCGATCGTAAAGCTGGCGACGGCGGCGCCGCTGCCAATGGTACGAATTTCCGGATCGGCCGTGAGGTTGCCCACCACGGTGATTACAGTTTCACCTGCCATGTCGTTACCTACTTACTTTGCAGCTTAGAAAGCTTGGTTTACTTACTTGCGAAGAATCTTCGTACGGATGACGGATTCGTTCAGGTTCAGCAGACGATCGAGTTCGTCGCTGGTGGCCGGCTCAGCGGAGTAGTTGACCACGACGTAGTTACCTTCGGTCTTGCCGGCGATTTCGTAGGCAAGCTTGCGACGGCCCCAGATGTCGATGTTCTCGACGGCACCGCCTTCCTTGGTGACAGTTTCCAGATACTGCTCGGTCAGCTTCTTCAGACCGCGCTCATCCAGCTCAGGATCAGCAATGAACATCAGTTCGTACTTATGCGCAGACATCACCCACCTCCTTCGGACTATCGGCCATGGACCTTCCATGGCAGGAGTGTGTATGCGTGCTGCCTTCAGGCATCGATAAGTCGCAATGAACATATGGATACGATTGATGGCAACTTGTACAGGCTACCCCGACGCCGCGACGTATCGAAACGGCGTCTGCCGGGTGCGAAATCACGTGCGGAGGCAAGCGAAAAGCCCCGCTCGCAAGCGGGGCTTAATCGCAAAAAATCGTAATAAATCCTGAAATATCGCGAGAGCCGTATGGCAATCGCGCGAAATATCAGGCGTAGATGTTGCGCGGGCGCATGTCTTCGGGCAGGCCGTTGAGCAGCGTCGAAACGGAGCCGGATTCGAACACGGAGCGGATGCCAGCGGCCAGCAGCGGGGCCACGGACAGGACGGTCATGTTCGGCAGGCGCTTCTCTTCGGACACCGGAACGGTGTCGGTGAGGACGATTTCGCGTGCGCCGCAGTTCTTCAGGCGTTCCACGGCCGGGCCGGACAGCAGGCCATGGGTGGCGACG
>OGOX01002435.1_pt1 | contig 10703 bp, 9 predicted proteins | sample 1552761 | NCBI WGS metagenome assembly OGOX01 (sample SAMEA2580212, study PRJEB22360) | human gut metagenome | biome: human gut; feature: human-associated habitat; material: faeces | place: Denmark | collected 2008/2010
TAAATCATAATCAACGAGAAGAAAGGCGCCCCTACCCCGCCAGCCGATACTCCGGATAACCGGGTGGCGTGGTGCGATACAGGTTATTACCTGCCTGAAAGGCTTTCGTTTACCTTCGACCCGCTCTTCCATGCCGGCGCCTACTACGTGCAGGAAGCGTCGTCCATGTTTCTCGAACAAGTGATCCGCAGCCACGTGAAAACGCCTGTCCGATGCCTCGACCTCTGCGCCGCTCCGGGAGGCAAATCGACTCACCTGGCGGCTTGTCTGCCGGAAGGGAGCCTGCTGGTCAGCAATGAGGTGATCCGTAGCCGGAGTCATATCCTGGCGGAAAATATCGCCAAGTGGGGAAATCCGAATTGCGTCGTGACGAACAACGATCCGAAAGAGATCGGCCGCCTTACGCATTTCTTTGACGTGATCGTCGCCGACGTGCCCTGTTCCGGCGAAGGTATGTTTCGCAAAGATACCGACAGTACAGGCGAATGGAGCATCGCGAACGTCGCGCTCTGTGCCGGACGCGGGCGCCGCATCATCCACGACATCTGGAACGCGCTGAAACCCGGCGGTCTGCTGATCTATAGCACCTGTACCTACAACACGGAGGAGGATGAAGAGAACGTCCATCATATAACGGAAGAACTGGGAGCCGAAGCACTGCCCATCCCCGCCGTAAAGGACGAATGGCAGATCACCGGCCCGTTGAAATATAACCATCCGGTCTATCGTTTTTTCCCGCACAAGACCAAGGGCGAAGGTTTCTTCCTCGCCGCCCTGCGCAAAGCGGATGGCGAAGCGGAAGAGATTCGATTCAAAAACAAGAATAAAAAAGAAAAGGGGAAAACGGCTCCTGCCATCCCGAAAGCTGTCAAATCCTTTCTGTCGGACACGTCTTCTTTTTCACCCGAATGGAGCGGTAGTATCCTCAGGATGCTCCCCGAATCCGTCCGGGGGGCCTATCCCCTGCTTCGTGAGCCCCTGCGCATTCTTTCGGCCGGCATCTGTATCGGCGAGGCGAAAGGAAAAGATTTCATCCCTGCCGAGGAGCTCGCACTCAGCACGGCTCTGCGTCCGGATGCTTTTCCCGTGGCTTGGCAGGAGCGGGCGGAGGCGATCGGGTATCAAAAAAAAGAACCCCTGCCCCTCCCCGCCGGTACAGAGAAAGGCTACGTATTGGTCCGTCACAAAAAGTTTCCGCTCGGCTTCGCCAAACATCTCGGCAACCGCGCCAACAACCTCTACCCGCAGGAATGGCGCATCCGCACGGGGTATATACCGGAACAGGTGAAGACGTTCGAATAATGTTGCACAACATAATAAAAAAGATTGTCATTCAAGAGGTTCATCCCAATAATAAACAGTAATTTTATACCGAACAAAATATAAACAGTATGGCAACAAAAAGCCACAAATGCACAGACAAATTCATGACACCAGGTAACACAATGGAGGTCGTTCAGGCGAGACGGTACTTTTTTTAGTTTTCCAAATAAGAGTTCTCTTTTATTCACATAAATTCTAAATCTTATGAAAACAACTATTTTACAATCATTATTCAAAATTGCCTTGCTACTATTCGGCATGGTGGTCGGGGTCGGATGCGACGATTCGGACAATCCGGATAATAGAATACAAGAGGGGATAGAAATTTCCGGCATACTAACAAAAACCGTAGAAAACGGTACAGAGATCAAGTACCCAACGGAGATAACCCCCTTCTTGACCTTAAGAAAAGATCTCACATTCGAAGGAGATGCCGTGTGCAACAGCATCAAAGGAGACTACAAATACAGTGCAGACAATGGGCAATTCAAAATCGAAGGTTTGATAGCGACTGAACTTGGATGTACATCCCCGCATCATGAAGCCGAAACAATGTATCTCGATTATTTCAGGAAAATCTCTTCCTTCAAGCAAGACAGGGAAAATGTCAGGTTCTATTTCGGGGAAAATAGCTATTTGGAGTATAAATCAATATCTGAAAAAAAATGAAAACAACAAGAACTTTTATCATCGTTTTAACCTTTGCCTGCGTTTCACTATTGGTAAATGCACAACTCAGTACAAATGAATTACCATTCTCATTCAGAGTGGAAAATCAACATTTATTCATACAAAAGAACGCACAAATAAACTCCTATAAAGCACTACTTCCCAAAACGGTTGAAGAATTGAATACGGAAGATCAAGAAAACGAAGGAGACAATGAAAATGTACCACCTCGTTTTGGCTATCCTATACCTGTCAATGGGATATGACCAATGCTGGCAACTGGACTGTACTAACAAATGGAGACAAACTCTGGACAATGGAAATATCATCACCGAATGCTCTTTCCATAAACTTATTGTATGACAAATTCTGGTTGCCAGAAGGAACTAGTCTGTTTTTATACAGTAAAGACAAAAAACAATATATGGGTGGCTTTACTTCTATTAATAATAAAGGAGACTCCATTAATCTAAAAGGTTTTGCAACTGGTATTATTCAAGGAAGTAATGTCATTTTAGAATATTATCAACCTGCACATATCTCGCAAACCGCTATAATATCAATATGCAATGTTGTACATGGATATAAACCAATCGTTGCACCTGCAATCCTAACTCGTTCATTCGGAGGATCTGGCAATTGCCAAGTAAACATTAACTGTCCAGAAGGTGAAGATTGGCAAAAAGAAAAAAGAGCTATAGCTTTAATAGTAGTAAATGGATTCCGATATGCAACAGGAGCACTTCTTAACACAACGGCTAACGATAAGCGGCCAATCTTTTTAACAGCAGATCATTGTCTCGGAGGATGGGGCAATTATAATATAAAATATGATGCTGTAACAAATCCAAACTTAAATCATTACATGTTCTATTGGAATTATGAAAGTCCCTCATGTTCTCGTGGAGGAAGCGAACCCCAAATCCTATCGACTTCCGGAGCAACCATATTGGCAAATAATGAATATTCCGATTTTGCACTATTATCCTTAAATGAAGATCCAAAGAATCTTTCCGGTTATGACCCTTATTATTTAGGTTGGGATAGAATAACGTCTTTAAGTTCCACCGGAGTTGTCGGTATCCACCACCCAAGTGGTGATGTTAAGAAAATAGCGACATCGTTTAACCTGCCGGCAAATACTACTCCATATTGGCGTGTTAATTGGAGTCAAACAACAAACGGTTTTTCCGTAACAGAAGGAGGTTCTTCCGGATCACCTCTATTGACAAGAAATACACATCGAGTCATCGGCCAATTATTTGGTGGTTCAGATATCAACTGCAATAATCCTGCAGCAGACTATGCTATCTACGGCCAATTTCATCTTTCTTGGGATTACGGAACCAATCCTCAACGTCGTCTGAAAGACTGGCTTGATCCTAATAACACGGGAGCCCAATTCGTAGATGGCATCCCTGTTCCAGAACCGGAGCCAGACCCAGATCCTTATGTTATCCATATAAATGGCAGTTTTTATCAACTGAATTGCCCGTTATTAGAAAATCAAAAAGTAACTGTCGACCACTGGGGCGGTGCTTACGACGTTTGTAAAAACCAAGAAGTTGTTTTGGAATTTACTTCCAACAAAAAGAATCTGACATGCAGTTTATGGGACGGAACAGGCCCATTCTATCTGCAATACTTTCCACGAGGAGATTACTACACACTTTCTTGTACACCACAAAGCGATATATTCGAACTTTCCTTCACAGACGGGAATATAACTGAATATATAGCTTTTGAAACACAGGACTATTATACGATCTCTTATAGCAACTCATCTCAACTAATACAAATAGACATTAATGAGGATATGGCAAGAATGAAAAACAGCAGTTCATACAAAGTTGCGATTTATAATCAGACAGGCTCATTAATGAAACAGGTCTCTATGGCAAATAAAACAATCTCCATAAATACTACGGAGTTTCCCAATGGAATTTATTTCATACACCTCATGGATAACACAGGTGAAAAGATCGGTTCGAAGAAGATATCAATCAGCCACTAATCTTAATAAAAGGAAGGGGGGAAAACATTATCCATCTTCTCCCCTCCCTTTTCTTTTTCCGTCAATCCATGCAAAACGTATAGAGCGAAGCTTCGCCCCGCCGGAGCAGTTTCGCTTTTTTCGTACCCGGGGCATAAACGAAGGTTTCCGCCACGACAACCCTCTGGTTCTTTTCATCGAGATGGGCATGGCTGACAAACGGGCCGCCCATCATGTCGCCTTCCATCTCCCATAAGCCTCGCACGACTCCACAGTATTCCCCGTTCTTCGAGATTGCCTCGTAAGAGGGGGTAAAACGCTTTTCGGTCGTCATATAAGAACCGGGAAACGCCCCCTGTATATGTTCTCCCAAAACGGAATCGCGCATGGCGACCAGATAATCCAACGTAAACGTGCGTCCGCTGACATAAGGAAAACTATACACGACCATATCGATCCGTCCTCTCGTGCCATGATCAGTCACCCAAAAGAAATCTGCCGTATCTTTGTAAGAACACATCTCTTCCGGAGCATACAGCTGCGCATTGAAACGTGCCCTCACTTTGTCATTCACCCAGACGCTATGCGAACTTTCCAGATAATCGGCCTGCCGTTCCCGTTCTTTCTCTCCCAACCAAGCAACCAATGATGTGCCTTGTTTTTCCAAGTATTCAGCCAAAATCCGGGAAGAAGGAGCGTTGAGCGTAACCACTTCCTGCCCCGTAGCCCACCGGTCTTTTTCCTTATGTACAGACACTTTTGTATAAAGGGATTCATCGATTCGGACATGGATAATGTTGCGGACATAATGCAGCAGACCGTTAAACTGGAAAGGCTCGGCATACGTCACCCGCATGGCCGGCTCATTCTGCGGCAGTCCCGGAATAGGAGCAGTCAGTTGGTCGTACAGTAACCGACCCGCTTCCCCTTTCCACGCATCTTTGTCCATTACCACCAATACTTCATAAGCAAAACCAGTTGCCCTCTTCATAAAGATAGACTGTTTAGCCAGTTTGGATGACCGATTACAAGCGGTCCCCCCTATCAGGACGATCAGAATCAAAGTTAATAGAAATCGCGTTCTCATATCATTCCTCTATTAGATTATCTTAAAAAACTAAATTTACACGAAACAAAGATAGAGAGGAAGAAAAAGAAAGAAAAGAGACGATGCCGGACAAGTGAGACACCGGATAACAAACTAATATACAACCATATAAACCAATCAAAAAGTAACAAATATCCAATTTGGCGGACAATCCGTCCCTTTCCGGTCCTTAATAAAGACGAATAAATTGATCCAAATCGACCTTCTCATCCAGTCGGAGCTTCTTCTTCAACCGGTTTTTCGATTTGGTCAGTGCTTCCGAAGTATTATTGAAAACAGCCAATTGTTCCTTCCGCGAGAAGTTCCATTTGACCAGACAGCAGATTTCCTGTTCATGGCGGGTAATCCCTCGCTTCTCCTTCAAGTCGGACAAGACATGGTGGAAAAGGATATCGGTCAGATGGAACAGCCCATTCCATTCCTCGCGGGTAAGGTTCGTGCGAAGCGGATCCTCTTTCAACTGGACCAGCATCGAAAGGGAATCGGACTGGCATTCGTTTTCAACCGATAAGGAGGAAATTATCCGCTCGCTCTCCCGGAGTTTCTGCTGGTAGAACTCAAGGTCAGACATCCGTTCCTTATAGTGTTCGGATTCGGATGCCGAATGCAACAAGTCTTCTTCCAACTGCTTCACCTGCCTGGCATATTCGTAACGTTCCTTTTGCCAACGGCAGATGGCCGCTTTATTCCGTTTCAGCTTCTCCTTCACCAACCGAAAGCGTTCTTGTCTGCCACCCGTACGAAACCCGACCGCAAATCCGAGCAAGGCTCCTGCGATCAGGGCGACAAAACATAAGGTAAATAATACGAATGTCCAGGGAAAAGGAAGATCCATACCGTCTATATTTTGTTTTTCAGATATTCATAAACAGCCAGTTGTGCCCGGACTTTCACCGGGTTGCCATCCCGTTTGAAATTGTTATGTAGATGTTCGTCGATCAAACAGGCTTTTACATTATCTTGCAACTGGATATTCAGGATATCTATGATATTTCGCTTGATCTCCGCATTCAGAATCGGGAAAGCAGTCTCTATACGCCGATTCAGGTTCCGGCGCATCCAATCGGCAGAAGTCAGGAACAGCTCCTCCTCACCATCATTATAGAAGTACCAGATGCGAGAATGTTCCAGAAACATATCCACTATACGAGTAACCTTGATATTCGCACTGAACGGACGGTTCGGAACCAGGCAACAAATCCCCCGGACAATCAGGTCGATTTCCACCCCGTTCTCGCTTGCGTTATACAATTCATTGATCATATTCTGGTCATGCAGTCCGTTCATCTTCAACACGATGCGTCCTTTACGTCCGGCCTTCACGTGCTCAATCTCCCGATGAATCATCCGGGTCAGTTCCGGCACCATATTGAAGCGGGCGACCAGCAGATGGCGGAATGTCGGTCCGGCCAGCTTCCCTTCCAGCACCGCAAACACTTTGTTTATATCGGTTATCAATTCCGCATTCGAAGTCAGCAACGCCATATCGGAATAGATGCGTGCCGTTTTTTCATTGAAATTGCCGGTACTCAAATAGGCAAAATCCCGCCGTTTGCAGCCGTCTTCCGTATCTTTCCGCAGAATAACCGCCACTTTTGCATGTACTTTCAGACCGGGGATACTATAGATGATGCGAATACCCGCCTGCTCCATCCGTTCGGCCGTACTCATATTGTTCTCTTCGTCGAAACGGGCTTTCAACTCCACAAAGACCGTCACCTTCTTCCCGTTCTGAGCAGCGCTGATCAACGTGTTGATAACAGCCGAATTCTCTGCCACCCGGTATTGCGTGATTTTGATCTCATCTACTTTCGGATCAAAAGCCGCCTCCATCAGGAAGCGGATCAGGTAGTCGAAAGACTGATAGGGGAAATGCAACAGGATATCCCGTTTTTTCACCGCCCGGAAGACAGAGCCCATCTCGTCCAGAAAAGGCACACGCATGGGAGACGGGACCTGCTGCTCCAGTTCTTTTCCTCTTGGATTCGGCAGTTTGATCAGATCCTGCAAATTGTTATACCGTCCTCCCAATACCAGATCGTCTGTGGTAATACCAAAAGCATTGCATATAAACGCCAAGAAATCATCAGGCATATTGCTGTCATACATAAATCGGCTTAAGGCACCGATCTTGCGCTTTTTCACTTTCTTACGAATGTTTTCCACGATATTCCCGCCTTTCTCGTCATCCAGGTAAATATCGGCATCCCGTGAAATCTTGATGCTATAACAACTCTCCACCACATAACCGGGGAAGATACTGGACAAATTGGCCCGGATAATATCGTCGATAAACATGATATAGTGTTTTCCTTCATGCGTAGGCAATTCGATAAAACGAGGTACTTTCGCATACGGGATTTTCATCAGGGCATAATAATAGTCCGGCACATAATCCGGCTCCGCCATCCGCTTGCTCTTTTTCACCATCCGGATCACCAGATAAAGACGACGGTCGCGTATGAACGTACGGATATCCCCCGCCTGTATCATGACCGGCGAGAGGAAAGGGAACACCTCTTCATTGAAAAAGTTATGCACGAATTCTTCATGAAACGGTTCCGGCCGGCTGTCCTGATACAGGTAAATATCCTGCCGGTTCAATTCCTGCAATACTTTGGAGAATATGCGATAGTATTCGCGCTGCTGTCGGTTCACCTCTTCCGTGATTTCGGCAAGCGTCTCTTCGGCTTCCGCCCCGCTTTCTTCGGTGAAGTTCTTTTTCATGATTACTCCCCGGTGCTCGGCAACCCTTATTTCGTAAAACTCTTCGAGATTGGACGAATAGATCGACAGGAACTTGATACGCTCATAGATAGGGAGCGTTTCATCCTCCGCTTCCAGCAAAACGCGATAGTTGAAGGACAACCAGCTAATATCACGTTTAAAGTATTTATGTGAATTCTCCATCGTATTATTATCTTCGGTCGGTAAATATAAATACTTTTGTGGGATAAAAGAAATTGTTATGCTTAAAATAGGACTTCTTTCAGATACCCACGCTTGGTGGGACGACAAGTACATGGAATATTTCTCGGAATGTGACGAGATCTGGCATGCTGGAGATATCGGTTCGGACACACTGGCGGCACGCCTGGCTGCCTTGAAACCGCTTCGTGCCGTATATGGCAACATCGACGGGCAATCGCTTCGGCTGCAATATCCGCAGGTCGCTCATTTCAAAGTTGAAGAAGTAAACGTGATGATGACACATATAGGAGGCTATCCCGGACGTTATAACCCGCTTATCCGGAAAGAACTGTACGACACCCGCCCTAATCTTTTCATTGCCGGACATTCGCATATCCTGAAAGTCGCTTTCGACAGAAGTTTGAATTGTTTGTATATAAATCCGGGGGCAGCTGGTAAGAGCGGGTTTCATCAGATAAGGACTCTGGTACGTTTCGTTATAGACGGGAAACAGATCAAGGATTTGGAAGTTATTGAATTGGGGAACCGATAAGAAGGTGTCAAAACATCTTTATCACGATCTTTCAGTAAACAGTAATTTGTTCTGACATACCTCCTTATCGATTCTAACAACCAGCACAGCAGAAATTTTCTGCCAGCAGGACCGTGTTTTGCAAATAAGCAAACTCCTGTTCAAAATATTCGCTGAAAACACCCGAACCCAGATTTTCTTCAATCTGTTTGGAAGTCCAGAGCTTTCCGTTCGGTTGTTTGATCTGATCCATGACCTTTTCTGAACGCACACACATCACATACAAGTTCACCAGATGTTTCACCTTTTCGTTCTCAAATGTGTACCGAATCAGGAAGCGGGGCATGACATCTTCTTTTTCACCCAAGCCACCCATTGTTTCACGTACCGTACTTTCTATACTATGACGGAACAAAACATAGCTGTAGAACGGATAGTCGATCGTATCCGGAGATACAAAAGACTTCTTCCCTCTGTTTACCAGATAAAGCATTCCCTGATAAATAACAGCCACACGTACGACAGGATGATAATACTTTTTTGGTAACGAACGACTTACGGATCGAGCTATGCAACCTATCACCTTTCCACCGTCGTTCAGAACAGGTAACCACATTTCTTTCCGAAGGCTACCTTGCATCATCGAAATCCTTATCTGTTCATATAGAATCAAAAATACTCCGATAACGATCCCAAGCTCCCTGTATAAAAAACGCTCCATACGCACGCTCTGCATCGTTTCGGGCAGAATACTGTATACCAAAATAATAAACAGATGCAATGTATAAAGGTTCTGGATCAGCTGGGCGACAAAAAAGAATTCATTTAACGTAGTACGCATCAATGTCCGCTTGTAGGTCGGATGCTGAGACGTCCGGATTCGCCGCAATATTGTTCGCTTGGCAAACCCTAAAAACGCCAATACCACTACCAACAAGACTTCTGTTATCAACGGAGAATAAATAAACAACACCGGCTCAAGCCGAAGGCAAAGAAAAATCGAATAAAGAACTAATGTTGTCGCAGCCGGTAATAACAAAAATTGATAAACTTTATCCTTACTCAGTATCTGAAACAAAAAAATACAAACGAAACAAAAGGTAACGCCGATTATGAAGGATAACAAATATGAAAAATAATTATCCAAAAACATAAACAGCAACAATGGCACTAGGCCTATAGCCTGATTATCCAGGTTCCTCTTCACTTTGTTCATACCCTTTCCCCCTTTTTTCCCTTTATAACATAACAAATTGTACAGAGAAATGTTTTCGCCATCATACGTGTTTTTCAGCGTGATAAGAGGAACGGACCAGCGGAGCGCTTTCCACCTTTTTGAACCCTTTTTGTAAAGCAATTGATTTATAAGACTCAAACTGTTCGGGCGTAACGTATTCTTTTACCGGAATATTTTTCCGGCTTGGCTGCAAGTATTGCCCGATTGTCAAGACGGAGACACCGGCAGCCCGCACGTCATCCATCAATTCGCAAACTTCCTCGACTGTTTCACCTAAGCCTACCATTATACCGGTCTTGGCAACAACGCCTTGTGCAGCTATACGCGCAAGCACGGAAAGGCTCACTTCGTACTTCGCGGCACTACGCACTTCGGGACTGATACGGCGAACGGTTTCCATATTATGGGATATTATTTCGGGAGCGGCTGCCACCACTTTATCCACCAGTTCCAACCGTCCCTGAAAGTCGGGGATTAAGACCTCTACTGTCGTTTCAGGATTAACCGCTTTTATCGTACGGATCGTATCCACCCAATGCTGCGCACCCAAATCAGGCAAATCATCCCGGTCAACAGAAGTAATGACCGCATGTTTCAAATTCATCAGCCGGATACTTTCCGCCACATTCGCAGGCTCCTTCGGGTCCAACGGGAGCGGCTTGCCAGTCAACGTATTGCAGAAACGGCAAGAACGCGTACAGATATCTCCCGCAATCATAAAGGTAGCCGTCCCTCTGCTCCAGCACTCTCCCATATTCGGACATTTTCCGCTGGTGCAGATAGTATGCAGACAGTGGGATTCAACGATGCTTTTTGTCCGTGTGAACTGTTCGTTCCCACCCAGCCGGATTTTTAGCCAATCCGGCTTTCTCAAATGTTCTGACATTATAAGTTATCCAATAAAAAGTTAGACATCCTGGTATACAGATGA
>OGOX01002443.1_pt1 | contig 10683 bp, 8 predicted proteins | sample 1552761 | NCBI WGS metagenome assembly OGOX01 (sample SAMEA2580212, study PRJEB22360) | human gut metagenome | biome: human gut; feature: human-associated habitat; material: faeces | place: Denmark | collected 2008/2010
ACACAGAACTGTCCCTCTCTACCAGCCTTTATTCGACTCAATGTCCGGAGCAGCATGTGCTGCAGCAAGACGAGCCAAAGGCACGCGATAGGGAGAGCAGCTGACGTAGTCGAGTCCAATGCCATAGAAAGTCTTGATAGAGTCAGGATCGCCACCATGCTCACCGCAAACGCCGCAAACGATGTCGGGGTTGCCCTGATGACCAAGCTCAACACCCATCTTGACGAGCTTAGCAACGCCAGGATCAACCGTAGCAAACGGGTTGTATGGCAAAATTCGCTCAGCGAGATACTGATGGATAAATTCAGCCTCAACGTCGTCGCGGGAGAAGCCAAAGGTGGTTTGAGTCAGGTCGTTAGTACCGAAGCTGAAGAAGTCGGCCTTAGTAGCAATCTCATCAGCGGTTACGGCAGCGCGAGGAAGCTCGATCATAGTACCGATCTTGATCTCAAGCTCTACGCCCTCTTCCTGGGCAACCTGAGCAATAACACCCTCTGCCTGTTCGCGAAGCTTAGCAAGCTCAGGAACAACAGAAACAAGAGGAATCATGATTTCAGGCTTAGGATCGAGGCCTTCCTTCTTGAGCTGAGCAGCAGCGGTAGCAATAGCGCGAACCTGCATTTCAGCAAGGATAGGATACTTGATTGCCAGACGGCAGCCACGAAGACCAAGCATGGGGTTGGCCTCAGAGAAGCTATCGATCTGTTCCATAAGAGCACGCTTCTTCTCGATAACAGCAGGATCGCCGCCAGTAGCCTCAAGACGAGCAATCTCAACATCGAGAGCACGAGCAGACTCAAGGAACTCATGCAGAGGAGGATCGAGGAGACGAACGATTACAGGCAGACCGTCCATAGCGCGGAACATGCCAAGGAAGTCACCAGTCTGAGCCTTCAGAAGATCGTCGCAGGCCTTTTCGCGAATAGCTTCGTCATCGTTGAGGATGAAGGTCTGAATGATCTGCTTACGTTCGCCAAGGAACATATGCTCGGTACGGCACAGGCCAATACCCTGAGCGCCGAAATCACGTGCGAGCTGAGCATCTTCGGGGTTGTCAGCGTTTGCGCGAACACCCATGGTACGGAACTCGTCTGCCCATTCGAGGATGGTATCAAGATCGCCAGCAAGTTCGGGCTGAACAAGCTCAACAGCACCCAGAACAACAATACCGGTGGTACCGTCAAGCGAGATAACGTCGCCTTCCTTGATTACGATGTCAGTGCCGGCAATAGAAGCCTGTTTTGCCTCGGCGTCAATCTTGAGAGCGTCAACGCCACAAACACAGGGAGCACCCATACCACGAGCGATAACAGCTGCATGAGAAGTCTTGCCACCATGGGAGGTAAGAACGCCTTCAGCAGCAATCATGCCAGCAAGATCGTCGGGAGTGGTTTCCCAACGAACCAGAACGGTCTTGCGACCTTCCTTAGCAGCCTCTACGGCATCGTCGGCGGAGAATACAGCTTCACCGACAGCAGCGCCAGGAGAAGCGTTAAGGCCCTTGGCAACTACATCGTAGTCAGCCTTGGCATCGAACTGAGGATGCAACAACTGATCAAGCTGCTCGGGGTCTACGCGCTGTACAGCTTCTTCCTTGGTGATAAGGCCTTCCTGCTCCATCTCGATTGCGATGTGCAAAGCTGCAGCAGCAGTACGCTTACCAACACGGGTCTGAAGCATCCAAAGCTTGCCCTGTTCAATGGTGAACTCGATGTCGCACATATCGCGGAAATGGTTTTCGAGGATGGTGAATACCTCTTCGAGCTCACGACCAGCCTCTTCAAGGCCAGGAGTTTCCTTGAGCTCTGCAATGGGGCTGGTGTTACGAATACCGGCAACAACGTCTTCGCCCTGTGCGTTAACAAGGTAGTCGCCGTAGAATTCCTTTTCGCCATTTGCGGGGTTACGCGTAAAAGCAACGCCCGTAGCGGAGGTGTTACCCTTGTTGCCGAAAATCATGGACTGAACGTTTACGGCAGTACCCAAATCATCGGAGATCTTGTTCTGCTTGCGGTAGAGAATAGCGCGAGGATTATTCCAGCTGCCAAATACCGCTTCAATAGCAAGCTGAAGCTGGACATCAGGGCTCTGGGGGAACTGAACCGCACCATCCACAACCAGAGAAGGATACTCCGCGGCATCTACGTTCTCAGAGAAGATCTTCTTGAACTCAGCAACAAGTTCCTGAAGATCCTCAGCGGAAAGGTCAGTATCAGTCTCAACACCGCGAGAGCGCTTCATCAGGTTAATCGCGTTCTCGAACAGATCGCCATCAAGACCCATAACAACGTCGGAGAACATCTGGATAAAACGACGATAAGAGTCCCATGCAAAACGGGGGTTCTCGGTCTGCTTGATCAAGCCATTGATGGACTGATCGTTAAGGCCGAGGTTCAATACGGTGTCCATCATGCCAGGCATGGACATAGGAGCGCCGGAGCGAACAGAAACGAGCAGAGGATCTTCTGCGTCGCCGATTTTCTTGCCAATGCGCTCTTCAAGGTCGAGGCGGTATTCCTGGATGGTGTCCAAAACGCCTTCGGGCCAGGTATTGTTGGAGTTTGCATACTCCATGCAAGTCTGGCAGGAAATCGTGAATCCCGGAGGTACCGGCAGCCCGATGTTAGCCATCTCAGCAAGGTTAGCGCCCTTGCCGCCAAGGATGGCCTTCATGTTGGTGTTGCCCTCCGTAACGTTCTTCCCATTTGCGTCTTTGCCGAAAGCGTAGACGCGCTTAAGTTGGTCTGTCACCATCTTCTCCTTAGACTTAAACATTTCTCCCTCATTTCCCAGGTCCAAAAACCTGAGGATGAGCGTTTTCATAATACCGCAAGATTTCTTGCGCTGTTTCCTCAATTGCCCTGTTGTCGGTACGAACAACGATGCATCCCAGCTTGCGCATCAAAGCCCTTGCGCAATCCAAATCTTGATACACGCACTCCAAATCTGCATATGAAGAAGCCACGTTGCTGGCATTCCCAAGGCGCCGCTTGCGTATGTCCGCAAGAATCTCAGGCGAGATAATGAGCCCGAATAAGCGCGTAGGATCAACTTCGAAGATTTCTTTTGGCGGTTCGCTTTGGGGGTCGAGCGGCACATTTGCTACGCGATAGCCCAGTTGCGATAGGTAAATCGACAGCGGCGTTTTAGAAGATCGCGACACTCCGATAAGTACGATATCGGCTTCACGAAGGTCTTGCGGGTTGCGACCGTCGTCATGGGAAATAGTGAATTCCATTGCATCAATACGACGGAAATAATATTCGTTCACCGAATGCAATCGCCCAGGTTCCTGCAGCGGCTCCCTGCCCGTTGCCCGTACAAGTGCGCATAGAGCATTACTCATCAAATCAACGCCAATTACCTCTTCGAGATGAGTTCGAAGAAACTCCTCCATGCAGGAGCGCAAGTCGGCACGAATTAGGGTATAGAACAATACGAAGGGAATCCGGCCTAGCTCTGAATGCTTCGCGAGGTGAGCCTCTAAATCCTCGATCATGCTGTTGCAGGATTCAACACGTGGCAAGATCTCAATTGCCGGGTCGTATATCTCAAAACAAGATGATGCAGCACGAACCAACGTTTGAGCAGTGGTGCCAACCGAATCGGAAACAACGTGGATCACTGGAAAAGTGTCAGAGGCCTTCCCTTGTGTTATCCATTTCTGCAAAATGAAATTCCCCCTTAACAAAAAGCGGCCCATCACTGGGCCGCTTCAAGAAACGCGAAAGCGAAATTGCCCGCTAACTTGGATTATTTTACCTTGGACAGCAGAGCAAAGTCAGCAACGTTGGCGAATACCGCAACGAAGCTATTCAATAGACGAAGGCGATTTTCACGCAGTGCCTGGTCTTCGTCCATAACCATCGTGTTCTCGAAGAACAAGTCGATGGGTTTACGCAAAGCGGCAAGCTCGGACAATGCAGCAGCGTAATTGTTGTTTTCAAGGGCGCTAGCAACATTGCTCTCGGCCTGGCAAACAGCACGAACCAAAGCTTGCTCAACCTCAGAAAGAAGACCCTCATTAACTTCAGTACCGAGCTTAGAATCGCAAAGGTTATTCGCACGAGCATAAGCTGTTGCAAGATCCTCGAACACCTCAGGCTGTTCGCTACGAGCAGCCTCAAGAGCCGAAACACGATTAATGAGCTCAACAGGCTCCTGAATGCCTGCAGAAAGTACGGCATCAATTGCATCAATGCTGTTGCCAGCATCGCGCATCATTACCTTGGTGCGCGTAATAAAGAACTCAATTACATCACGACGAACAGCATCGGTATCGAATTCGATGCCCTGCTGAGCATAAGATGCCAGCGCGGCGTCAATTGCAGCTACAAGCGATACTTCAACGGCATCTTTACCGGACAACATAGCCACGATGCCAATAGCGCTACGACGCAAAGCAAACGGATCGGAAGAACCCGTAGGGCCTTGACCAACGGCAAACAAACCGCATACGGTATCAAGCTTGTCGGCAATAGCCACAATCTTGCCCACAACTGTATCAGGAGCTTCGTCGCCCGCGAAACGGGGACGATAGTGTTGCTCGATAGCCTGAGCGACCTGGGCGGTTTCGCCACTTGCCGCAGCATAATAGCTACCCATTACACCCTGAACGCTAGTGAACTCAACTACAGCGCTCGTCACCAAGTCAGCCTTGCAAAGACGAGCAGCGCGCTCAACATCGCTAAGATCCTGACCAGCAAGACCGGCATCTTCCGCAAGGTGATCTGCCAAGCGCTGGATACGGTTAGTCTTGTCGAGCATGGTGCCCAACTTTTCCTGGAAGACCACTTCGCCCAGATGATCAACGTAAGACTCAAGAGGCTGTTTCAGGTCTTCGTCATAGAAGAACTTCGCGTCATAAAGGCGAGCACGAACAACACGCTCGTTGCCATCGACGATGGTTTCGGCGCAAGCAGGGTCGCCATTGCTTACCACAATAAAACGATTGGTAAGCTTGCCATCCTTGTCATACAACGGGAAATAACGCTGGTGAACCAACATGGCATCAACGATGATTTCTTCGGGAACTTTTAAGAATTCCTCATCGAAAGTGCCAACAAGCACAGTGGGATACTCGGCCAGATTAATAACTTCAACAAGCGTCTTAGGATGAAGCACCGCAGTAAAGCCGGTTTCAGCTTCGGCTTTAGCAACACCTTCACGAATAACCTGCTCGCGTTCAGCCTCAGAAGGAATAACAGAAGCACTACGCACAACATCAACCAACGAGTCTGCATCAGCAACTTCGAATGGACCAGGGGCCAAGAAGCGATGGCCGTATGTAGTGCGGCCGGCAACAAGGCCCGCAAAAGTAAAGTCGATAACTTCATTACCGAAAAGGGCAACAATCCAACGTACTGGGCGAGTAAAGTACTCACTCTGGACACCCCAACGCTGAGAGCGAGGCCAAGATAGTCCATGGATAATCTTATTGAGCACCGAAGAAAGCAAGGATGCCACATTCACAGAGGGCGTATGCGTACGGGCATCCACGTAGCCGTCCTCTACGACCAATGAAGAAGGATCTACACCCTTGCCACGCGCAAAACCCTGAGCCGCCTTGGTAGGATTGCCCTCGGCATCAAAGGCGATCTTGGCAGAAGGACCCTTGAAAACTTCATTTTTTTCTTCCGTAGCCTCAGGAATTTCTTCGGCAATAACGATAAGGCGACGAGGAGAAGAGAAGATCTTGACGGCACCATGCGGAATAGCGGCATCATCGAGGAGGCTCGGAACCATAGTAGAGAGCTGCTTTACAGCACCCGCAAGGTCGAAAGCCGGAATTTCTTCGGTACCGATTTCGAAGGCGAGCGTACGCTTTTCCATCAGTTACTCCCCCTTCTTCTCGGAGCTGTCAGGCTCCGGAGCCTGACCTACAACATGTTCGAGATATGAAGCGCAGCACGCCTTCGCAATAGTGCGCACACGCAAAATATAGCCCATGCGCTCAGTGGCGCTAATAACGCCGCGTGCGTCAAGCAGATTAAAGGCATGAGAGCACTTCAGAACGTAATCATAAGCGGCAAGCGGAAGCTTAGCTTCAAGCGCGCGAGTGCATTCAGCCTCGTAACGATCGAATTCGCCAAAGAGCAGATCAGTGTCGGCGATTTCAAAGTTGTATGCAGAAAACTCACGCTCATTTTCCAGAAATACATCGCCATAGGTAAACACCGCACCATCGGCACCGCGCGCCCAAATCAGATCATATACCGAGTCTACGCCCTGAATATACATAGCCAATCGCTCAAGACCATAGGTGATTTCAGAAGGAACCGGACGGCACTCGAAACCGCCAACCTGCTGGAAGTAAGTAAACTGAGTGACTTCCATGCCATTGAGCCAGACTTCCCAGCCAAGACCCCAAGCACCAAGCGTCGGGCTTTCCCAGTCGTCTTCAACAAAGCGGATATCGTGTTTTTCAACTTCAATACCGATAGCGCGAAGCGATTCGAGATACAAGTCCTGAACATTGTCGGGAGAAGGCTTCAGCAGAACCTGAAACTGATAGTAATGCTGGAGACGGTTGGGGTTTTCACCATAACGGCCGTCGGTGGGTCGGCGACAAGGCTGCACATAGGCAGTCTTCCACGTAGCGGGGCCAAGGCTGCGCAATGTAGTGGCGGTATGAAACGTACCGGCACCAACTTCGTTGTCGTACGGCTGCATGATTACACAACCCAAATCTGCCCAATAGCGCTGAAGGCGCAGGATCATATCCTGGAACGTCAGCACCTGAGCGGCGTCGGCATTCGCCTTGCCTACTTCGTGGTTAGTCATAATGCTCCTTATCGATAAACGACGAATGTAAACTAATTCAGTAGTCCAATACGGTTAATCGGCCAGTATGTTACGAAGGCCTTTCCGAAAATCGAATCAGAATCGACCGGACCAAAATAGCGGGAATCAGAAGAATTTTCACGATTGTCCCCCATTACCCAAACTTCGCCAGCAGGAATGGTGCAGGGAAAAGAAAGGGAAACATTGCTGGCAGTTTTGGAAAGAGGATACGACAGACCCTGTGTATAAGGCTCGGAGAGCTTTACGCCATCAACATAGACGTATCCGTTAACCAGGTTTACCGTTTGACCTTCTGTGGCTATGATGCGTTTAACTAAAACGCGAGAAGGAACTTGAGGATCGGAAAAAACAACGATGTCGCCCGCTTTTGGTTCCGAGAAATGGTAACTGACCTTCTCTGCAAAAAGCCTGTCACCCGTCATGATGGTGGTTTCCATAGAAGCAGAGGGCACTTCAAAGGGTTCAATAACGAATGACCTAATGCCCCATGCCGCCGCCAAGACAATGGCGATGCAAACAACGAGATTAACAAATCTCCGAATAATACCGGGACGGCGCACGCCAGCGTGTTGTCCGGAATCCAAACCTATCCCATCCCTTCAAGGGTGTAAACCAGCAGTCGAATGCTCCTATGATAGAGCAAACAACACGTCACTGACAAATTACCCTTCTACTCTGCTAAATCGAGGAAATCGCGTTCCTTTTTTGAGAGATTTGCCCCCTCGAGCAAATCTGGTCGCCAGCGCTTGGTACGCAAAAGGCTTTGCTCACGACGCCATTGAGCGATTTTTGCATGATGGCCGGATAGAAGGATGTCGGGCACTTCCATGCCTCGATAACTGGCTGGACGCGTATATTGAGGGTATTCAAGAAGCCCATCATAGAAACTTTCATCAACGGCGCTACCTTCATCGCCCAACACACCGTCAATACGACGCACTACAGCATCAATAACGACCATCGAAGCAAGCTCGCCGCTGGTAAGAACGTAATCGCCTAAAGAAATGACCTTATCCGCAAGTGAGTAAGCACGTTCATCGATTCCTTCATAATGACCGCAAATAAAAAAAAGGTGATCCTGCTGAGCAAGCTCAAGAGTCATTGCGTCATCAAAACGCTCTCCCGTGGGAGAAAGGAAAATAACATAGGGCTTCTTCAAGGCAGAGGAAAATAACTCATCAGTAGCCTCGAAAATAGGTTCGCATTTCATCACAAGGCCCTGACCACCGCCATAAGGCTCATCGTCGGTGGTGCGATGCTTGTCATGCGTCCACTTACGCAAGTCGTGCGCTTTGAAATCAAGGAAGCCCTTTTCTTGCGCGATACGCATAATAGACTCGTTCATAACCGAGTCGTAGCATTGGGGAAACACCGAAAGGGTTTCAATTTTCACGTGAGCTCCTATAGATCAAGCAAACCGTCAGGAAGGGATACTCGTATCTCCCCCATTTCCTCTTCGACGGCTACCAAGAACTCATCGACCAGAGGAATCAATACCTCGTCTTCTCTGCCCTCGAACGAATCAGAAACCGAACCACGATCAACAACGAGCAAAGCATGGGCGGGGTTTTCGTCAATGCGAACCACCCTTCCTATGCAACCAGCGTTTTCGTCGACAACAGAAAAGCCCGTAAGATCGATATCCTGTTTATCCATGTAGTTTTCAGGTAAAAAGGAGGTACGTACCAAGCAGAAATGGCCTTCAAGCTTTTCGGCATCGGTTCGATTGTCGATACAATCGAACCAAACCATATATCTGCCTTCCGCAATTTCCTCGACATCCAGCACCTTGCCAGAGCGCGGAATACGCAATACGGGAGGAACGAAGGTAACCTCCATTCCCTTTTCAAGCAAAAAAGGAAGACCTTCCGTCGGTTTGACGGAAAGCCCTCCTTCATTTGTTTTAGCTCGTAAAAGAGCTGCAACGTTAGTCCAAGAACCCATGGTACCTGAACCTATTCGTCGATAAGTTCGACTTCAACATCGAGACCATGACGAGAACCCGCAGCGCGAGCAAGCGTGCGGATTGCTTTGATAACACGACCCTGACGGCCAATAACCTTGCCGGCATCTGCCTGAGCAACACGTACTTCAATAAGGACAGAGCCCATTTCGGTATCTGAAGACTCAATGCTTACAGCATCGGGCTCATCAACCAAAGGCAAAACCAGGGTTTCGACCAAACCCGAGATGTCTTCGCGGGATTCCGCCATCACTAAGCGTTCTTACGCTCTGCCTCAATGAGGCGTGCAACGGTATCGCTGGGCTGAGCGCCGTCAGCAATCCACTTATCAACCTTTTCAAGGTCGATCTTTACATGCTTAGGGGTGGTGGTGGGGTTGTAAGAACCAACCTGCTCAATGAAGCGACCGTCGCGACGAGCACGAGAATCAGCTACAACGATACGATAATAAGGTGCCTTTTTAGCGCCGTGACGGGCGAGGCGAATCTTGACTGCCATCGAGTTGTACTCCTTCTAAACTTTTAAGAGCGACCGGTTAAGCTAATGCTGCACAGGTCGCAAAACAGCGATTACTGATATTACCTCTTGAAAGCGGATTCATCAAGACCGCTCATCATCTCTTGCATCTTCTTCACATCGGCCATGGACATTCCCCCCATTCCGGGAAGACCCATACGGCGTTTGCCGCCCTTACCCTTCTTGCCTTTCTTGCCCTTACCTTTGCCCTTGCGGTTCATTTGGGCTTCCTGGGCGTTCATCATGCTCCGAACCATCTTCTTGGTTTCCATAAACTGCTTAAGCAGCTGATTAACTTGGAAAACTTTGACGCCGGCGCCTGCGGCAATTCGGGCTTTACGAGAACCATTTAAGATTTCGGGATGCTCGCGCTCGCGCTTGGTCATAGATCCAATAATGACTGCCATTTCGTCAAGCGCATGCTCGTTTACTTGGCCTTCGCGCATAGCCTTGTCTCCACCTGGAAGAGCGCTGATAAGCTTCTGGACACCGCCCATTTTGCCAATCTGCTGCTTCATAAGAAGAAAGTCGTTAAGCGTCAGGTTTCCGCGCGCCATTCGCTCGGCTTCCGCTTGCTCGATTTCCTCAGCACGAAGCTTCGATGCGGACTCGATGATGCTAACGACATCGCCCATGCCCAAAATGCGCTTGGCCATTCGATCGGGATGGAAGCGTTCGAGCGAGTCGGGTTTTTCACCCTGAGAGATAAACGTGATGGGTTTGCCGGTAACCTGTTTAATGGATAAGGCGCCACCGCCACGCGCATCGCCATCCATCTTTGACATAATCACGCCATCAAAATCAACTCGATCAGCAAAAGCCTTAGCAACGTTTACCGCATCCTGGCCGGTCATGGCGTCGACAACCATATAGATCTGGTCGGGTTCAACAGCCGCCTTGATGGCTTCAGCCTCAGCCATCATCTCTTCATCAACATGGAGACGGCCCGCCGTGTCGACAATCACGACATCGCGAAGCGAATCGATGGCATCACGCACGCCTTCTTTTGCGATCTTGACTGGATCCTTCCCTTCGCCTCGATATATGCGCACGCCGATTTCTTCACCCAGCGTCTGCAACTGATCGGCTGCAGCGGGACGATATACGTCACATGCGCACAGAAGCGGGCTATGATTCTGCTGTTTAAGAAGATAGGCAAGCTTGGCAGCAGCCGTGGTTTTGCCCGAACCCTGCAAACCAACAAGCATGATCACGTTAGGAATGCGACTGGAAAGCTGGAGTGGCTTGCTTTCTTCACCCCTAAGAGCCGTAAGCTCATCGAGAACGATCTTCACTACATTCTGCGCAGGCGTAAGCGAATCAAGGACCTCCGCGGTAAGGCAACGCTCTTTAGTGCGTTTGGTGAATTCCTTTACCACTTTGAAGTTAACATCGGCCTC
>OGOX01002447.1_pt1 | contig 10675 bp, 9 predicted proteins | sample 1552761 | NCBI WGS metagenome assembly OGOX01 (sample SAMEA2580212, study PRJEB22360) | human gut metagenome | biome: human gut; feature: human-associated habitat; material: faeces | place: Denmark | collected 2008/2010
CGGGCAGCAGATCCATTGCGGACAGCTTGCGCTGAACTCGCTGCCGTTCTGCTGCGCGCTCGACCGCAGATAGTTGGCGCGCGTGAAAGATTTCTACCGCTTCACGAATTGGCCTGAGAGTATAGCGTAGGTTACCGTTCTTCTTGATGCCGGAACGCATCAGGACAGAGGTCGGCTCGGTATAGATGAGACCTTTCTCCGCGAGCGCATCGACGTACCGCATGACCGTATTCTTTGCGCGGCCAACGGCATTGCCGATGGTGGTGTAGCTCGGCCAGCACTGGTAGGTGCTGCGGTTTTCCAGGCAGCGGAGGTAAGCGTAGACCGCGATCTCACTTGCGTCCAGCCCAAGAGAAAAAATTTCGTTCGGCATAGTAAAATAGTTTTTGTTGCTGAAATGATTCATGGTGTGTCCTCCTGTTCGTCGGAGTGGAAGAGTTGAATGAACTCCTTTGCGGAATGGACGATGCCCAATTCCTTGAGCTGCTGGTAGCGGATCAGGTCGCAGAGGGTGCGCAGACTGATCTCCGCGTATTCCAGCAGCTTATCGGTCGCCAGCATCTGTTGGTAGGCGTCCAATTTGGTCGGTTCGTCCGGCGATTGGAAGAAGGCGAACAGTTCTTCTTCGGTCGGAATACTGTCCGGTGCGTCGTGCTGCATCTCCTGGCGGATGTAGTCAATGACCTCTCGCTCGACTTGGGATGTCAGGAAATGTAGCAGATGTTCATTTTGTTCGAATGGATTCATGGTCATACACGCTCCTTGTGATCAGGTGAGACGATCGTGACTGCGGCCAACCCAGTCGGAAAATTTGTCTCTCACTGATAAGGACACTCAGAGCGTGTTTGTAAACTAGAGAACAGAAATTTTTTCAAAAAAGCTGGGAAGCCCTGTCATGAGACAGAGCTTCCCAGCTTTTCGTGCAGCTTTTTCAGTCGCTTTGATACCGCCATTCTGGAGATGCCGTAGATCTGGCCAATCTCCTCCATCGTCAGCTCACCGCTGTAACGGAGGGAGAGCAGGTTTTGACCTTGCACGTCCAGTTCTGTAATGGCTCCCCGCAGATTTTCAAGCCGGAGGTTCCTGAGCACCGCATCCTCCACGGGACGCTTGACGCACTCCAAACCGGACAGCACCGTTTCAAACTCACTTTTACTCAGGTGCCTTGCGTCCTGTTTGTCCTGCGCCTGCTGCCGTTTCCGATCCTGCTCAAGGAAGTCCGCGACCTCCTTTGGCACCGATACTTGCTCACCATTGTAGACGATAACGACAGAGTCGTTCATTTTGTGTCCTTTCCGCTTTCAACGGAAGGGTACACACCCGCGCTGCCGGTACAGCGCCAAAAACTGTCGACCTTCATGGAACTTCCTGCGTACAGGGTGGTCATAATGCCCTACGGGGTCCATGAATGTCTGAGGTCACACTTACGGTGTGGACCTCACCGGAAAGCCGCGAGATTCGGCTTTCGCCTGTTACCAATATAAAGTGAATGCGGAGGATTGTCAAGGTAAGGCCTATATACAAAACAAAAGCTATGAAAGGGGAAATGGGTTGGGAGAATGTGAAACTGGGTATCGTCGAAAACGAGCCTGTTTCTGAAACTTTCCGCAAACGCACAAATGCCCGTAAATGCTGGCTTAACAGTGATAAGGAACTAAATCACTTATCAACTGTTAGCTGATGATTTTCGGGTGCACACGAAAATCCCGTCTGATTCCTAACAGGAATTAGGCGGAAGTTTTTTCTTGTTAACAGAGCCATATTGGAGGATAGTATTATGAAAGCATTACTTTCCTGCGAATTTAACATGGACACAGACTGCATTGAACTAAAATATTCTGGCGGCAGCATAATTTCCATTAACTGCTCCGCTGTAGAGGAAGAAGTTGCGAATAGTCGTTTCCAGCGTGTCTGAACTGGATTGACTCATCTACAATGATCCGCCGTTTTATGCGGAATTGATTTTGAATGGTGATCCAGAAAAATACTTGCGAACCGTAACGGAGATCCCTCAGTTAGATTCTGGTTGATAACTCTATAAATCTTGACGTGCAAAGGGCATCCATACGAAAGAATGGATGCCCTTTGTCTTAACTTGCCTTATAGTTGGCAAGAGCAGTTTACCCACTTTCTCCTTACAGACTCCGTGAAGCCTTTGGAGACCAATGTTTTATCGAAATCAGCCTTTCGGCGGATGAGGGTCCCCTCCATGGCTATCCGCAGACTGAATACGACCATCCAGCCCATGAATGACAAACTCGGTACCTTGGTTTCGGCTGATTTGCCTTCCGGCATTTACTGCCTGCTCTTTAGTGGAATAGTGGCCACTGGAGCGTTGGGCTCCGCCACGTTTTACATCCCAGCCACCATTGGGATTGTGAACGACATGATGAGTAGAACGAGCCATACGATTACCCCCTGTGTGCCTTAGGACAGCAGATTGCACAACCGTCCGCATCGAGATAGATTTTCTTCGCATGAGCTACTGCCTCAACCTCGCTTTCAAAGTAGCCCACATACTGTGCGCTACGGATGCCAAGCTGTTCAGCATGCTCTTTAGTATGGACTTCATGATGAAAGCCAGGATTTAACGTCTGATTGTTGTTAACATAGTAATAATGATACATATAATTTTCCTTTCTGCTTGACCAAACAAGCGATACATGATATTTTGATAGCGTACATATTGCAAATGAGCGGTTAATCTGTGCCAGCAGATTGCCGCTCTTTTTATTTGTACATAAGACACCACCTCCTTAAAAGCATCGGAAATTCACCTGTTCACGGCTTCCGTGGAGGTCGGTGATTTTCCCTTTTTTGATGGTTCCATTATACAGCTATTTCTGCTATATTAAAAATTAAGATGTTCGTTGTTTGGTGGCAAAATTAAAAAAATATAAGATAATAATTGAAATCATTTGATTTTTGGTGGCAAATATTGTATAATAAAATAAGATGGGAGGAGTGTGCCTTGGGGAAAAAGCTATATACAAAAGAAAATATCTCCAAAGCCGAAACCGAACGGCTGGGCATACCCGAACTTGTGGTATTAAAAACAAATAGTGATGATGTTGGTTTAGAAGTTGTACATCGTAGATACTTTGAGGATGAGAAATTGCTCTGCCCTGCTTGTCGTTCCTCTAAAACACGCTGCTCTAAAATTGTGGATCGAAAACTCAAGGATTTATTGTGGCTTGACGAGGACCACAAGACATTTCAAATAATCAGCCTACTTTTTCATCAGCGTTATATGCGTTGTGATAACTGCAGGCAAAGCGTTTTCCCTGAGCCTACAGAATTTGGAGAAAAGGGATGCAAATTCACAAATCGGCTATCAGATGCCTTGGCAGATGGAACCTTTCAATTCTCATATAAAAAAGTATGCCAGCATTACGGTGTCCCAGCTTCTACTGCTTCAGTGAGTGAAATAATGAGACGCAGAATCCAATACAGGGAGTCATTATTGCCCCCGGTCAGAACACCGCATATCATTAGCGTTGTCGAGGTAGTGTTTTTTGGGGAGCGCTATCCCGCTGTTTTAGGGGTTTGGGATGGAGAGGTTTATTGCCTGGATATTTTGCGGGATTCATCTGAGGAAACCTGTGGTGCATTTCTGAAAACATTGAATGCTAACCAAGTTGAAACCATATATGTAGACCCAGTCGATAGCTTATTTAATGCCGTGAATCAGTACTTTCCAATGGCTTCAATTGTGGTGACTGATGAGGCGATTCGGCGATATGCCAGAAACGCTATGCTTGATATTATCCATTCCGACGGAAAGCGATTTCCGGTGGTTCATAAAGACCGGCGATTGACGGTACTCCACAAAGACCTGGATGATAGAACTGTCGTTCCCAGAATTAAGGAAGGGATGAAGAGTAGGCCGAGGTTACAACGGGCTTACAATCACCATCAGAGATTGTTGGAGCTTATGGAAACCAAGTGGTCGATGGAGGATCTCCGAACATGGGCAGACCAGATTCCAGCAGAAGTAGATGAGTTTTGGGCAGTTGGTGATATTATTGATATCTTTGGTGAGCAATTAAGCGAATTTTTGACACTGGGCGAGAAGCCACCCAACAATTATCAGTTTGCGGTGCAAGGCATCTGTGACGCTATCAAGGATATGCCGCACTGCATTTTCGATGTAATGCGTGGTCGCTGCATCTTCTCTATAACTCACGACACCATGGAGGAAAACGGAGAACTGTGGCGATACGGCATTAAGTCAAGTCGTTTAATCGAGAAAATCAATGAGATCTCAGCCAATATTAGGGAGGAACGAGATTATGGATACCAATGAAAAAATCAAAATAGTCGGTACAAACATTCAAGAAAAAGCAAATCTGATATGGAATGTGGCGAACAGTCTATTCGGAGCATATAAGCCTCATGAATATGGTCTGGTTATCTTGCCCATGGTCGTGATTAAGCGTTTCCATGACTGCTTACTCCCGACCAGAGAGAAAGTGCTGGCCACTTATGAAAAGGTGAAACAGTTAGCCGTCAAAGATGGTTTTCTGCGTACTGCATCTGGCTATCGTTTTTACAATACCAGTCAGTACACCTTCGAGCGACTGAAAGCTGACCCAGAGAATATTAAGACCAATTTCGAGGAGTACATCAACGGCTTCTCCGATAATGTTATCGACATTCTGGCGAATATGGGCTTCTTTACGCAAATCGAGCGTATGGCGGATGCGGGAGTTCTGTATCAGGTTATCAGCGACTTTACTGCTGACAATGCAGATATGAATCCGGAGAAAATTTCTGCAATTGATATGGGCTATGTCTTCGAGAACCTTGTTCAGCGTTTTTCTGAGAGTTATGATGAAGAAGCAGGGGCACACTTCACCAGCCGTGACATTATTTATTTGATGTGTGACTTGCTTACCATGAATGCGGATTTTTCCGGCGAGGATGCCCCTGCCAAGACTGTATACGATATGGCGATGGGTACCAGCCAGATGCTTACCTGTATGGAAGAGCGCATCCATGCCCTTGACAAAGAGGCTGAAATCATCTGTTATGGTCAGGAAATCAACCCGTTTACTTTTGGTATCGCCAAAGCGGACATGCTGATCCGTGGTGGCGATCCTGAAAACATGCAGTTCGGCGACACCTTGAATGCGGATAAATTCAAGGGCTATACCTTCGACTACATTATTTCCAATCCTCCATTCGGTATCGATTGGAAGCGTGAAGCGGCTGATGTGGAGAAAGAACACAAACTGGGCGATGCCGGTCGGTTTGGCGTTGGCTTACCTCAAAAATCCGATGGACAGATGCTGTTCTTGCTGAATGGCATCGCTAAATTGAAAGACACCGGCAGAATGGCTATTATCCAAAATGGTTCCTCTCTCTTCACAGGAGATGCAGGAAGTGGCCCCAGTGAAATCCGTCGCTATATTATTGAGAATGACTGGTTGGATGCTATTGTTCAGCTTCCCAATGACAGCTTTTATAACACCGGGATTGCAACCTATATCTGGATAGTATCCAAAAACAAACCCGAAACACATAGAGAACGCATTTTGCTGATTGATGCCAGCAAGTGCTGTGAGGCACGTAGACGTCCTATCGGTAATAAGCGTGTAGATATTACGGAATCTTGTCGCAATTTGATCACACAGGCATACAGCGAATATAGAAGTGCAATTTTCACAAAGACCTTAGAAGATAAAAAAACAGTGTTGACTTGCAAAAGCAAAGTGCTTGATGCCATATCGCTTGGCTACAATAAAATCACAGTGGAAAGTCCTGCTTTGGATGATGACGGCAACCCGATTGTAAAAAAAGGAAAGCCAGTAGCCGATACCTCCAAGCGTGACACTGAAAGTGTTCCACTTGATGAAGATGTGGATGCTTATTTTGCATGGGAAGTTCTCCCTTATCGTCCGGGTGCTTGGATCGACAAAAGCAAGACCAAGGTTGGATATGAGATTCCATTCACTCGCACCTTCTATGAATATGAGAAACTGGAGCCGGCAGATGATATTGCAAAACGTATTGCGGCCCGTGAAAAGGTACTGATGGAAAAATTGCAGGCATTGTTTGGAAATGGTGGTGGGCAAAATGAGTGAGATTACTACCTATGAAAAGATGAAAGATAGCGGCATCGAATGGATAGGCAGCGTTCCCTCTCACTGGCGTGTCCACACTTTGTATCAACTCGTGACCCAGGTCAAGGAAAAAAACAGCAATCTTCAGGAAAAGAATCTGCTGTCTTTGAGTTACGGCAAAATCAAACGTAAAGATATTGATTCGCCGGATGGACTTCTTCCTGCGTCTTTTGACGGCTATAACATTATCGAAGATGGGGATATAGTCCTTCGTTTAACAGATTTACAGAACGACCATACAAGCCTTCGGGTAGGTTTGGCCACAGAGCGTGGTATTATTACCTCTGCCTATACAACCTTGCGTCCAATCGACACAAGCAATTCAAAATACTTGTTCTACCTGCTCCATGCCTTTGACCTGAAAAAAGGATTTTATGGTATGGGTTCTGGTGTGCGACAAGGATTAAATTACGCAGAGGTAAAGGAACTGAGAATAGTTCTGCCAAGCCAAGATGAACAAGATGCTATTGCAAGTTTTCTTGATAACCAATGTGGACAAATCGATTCAATTATTGAGGAAGCGAAATCCAGTATTGCCGAATATAAAAAATTACGAGAAGCAGTTATCTTTGAAGCAGTAACCAGGGGGATTAAACATAGAGAAAAAACAAAAAATAGCGGAATTAAGTGGATTGGAGAAATATCAGAATCATTTTCCATTACCAGAATGCGATATATTGTGAGTGAATACAAAGCTGGCCCATTTGGAAGTTCCTTAATTACAGAGAAATTAAATAATCAAGGAAATATATTAGTATATACACCAGAACACATTGCTACCCAAAGAACTGATTTGAAAAACAATTTATACTTGCCTGAAGAGCGAAGGAAAGAAATGGCACAGTTTTTTGTTCACCCTGGAAATATTGTATTTCCTATAGTTGGTTCTCTTGGACGCGCAATGCTAATAACTGACAACATGCCTGAAGGAATAATTAATCAACGGTTAGCAAAATTTAAATTAGATGAAAGCAAAATCGACACTGAATACTTTTTATGGATGTTTGCTCGCAGTAGTTTTTATGCACAATTCATAGAAGTCAACTGTCGTGGTTCATTTATCGTAAATCTTACCAAAACCATTGTATATGATATGCCAGTTGTTCTTCCAAATACATTAGAAGAACAGCGGCAGATATCAGCCTATTTAAAAAGAAAATGCGGATTGATTGATGAGCTAATCAAACAAAAGCAATCGTTAGTTAAAGAGCTTGCTGACTACAGGAATTCCCTTATATCTGAAACTGTTACAGGCAAAAGAAAGGTGGTGTGACCATGAACGAAACAGAAAAACGCTTTGAGGAATTCATAGAGAATTATCTTATTTCCGAAAAAGGCGGATGGACAAAGGCATCGGATGCCGGTTATTGTAGCGATGAAAGCAAAGATATGTTTCTGGACATCGTCACTCTGACCGATTTCGTAAAAAGTACCCAGCCCATGGCATGGAAACGCTTCGAGCGGATGTGTACGATCAACCCGATTCGGCAGTTTTATAAGGCATTTGAAAATGCCATCACACAGGATGGACTGATTTCTGTTCTGCGTCACGGCTTTAAGCATCGTGGCATCAATTTTCGTGTGTGCTATTTTAAGCCTGAGTCTGAGCTGAACGAGGTGTCCATCACCAACTACCAAAAGAATGTCTGCCAGTGTATCCGCCAGTGGCACTATTCTAAACGCAACACAAATACAGTTGATATGATGCTGGCTGTCAACGGCATCCCCGTTGTGGCGATTGAACTGAAGAATCAGCTCACAGGGCAGTCGGTTGATGACGCTATGCGTCAGTGGCAATATGACCGCAACCCTAATGAACCAGCATTCGGATTTAATAAGCGTGTTCTCGCATACTTTGCCTGCGATCTCTACAATGTATATATGACTACCCAGCTGAAAGGACCGGAGACAACTTTCCTTCCTTTCAATCAAGGCAGTGCCGGTGCAGGCAAGGATGGCGGTGCAGGTAATCCGAAGAGCACCGATGGCAGCTATGTAACTTCATACTTCTGGGAGAAAGTCCTTCAGAAGGATAGCTTGTTGGATATTCTGCAAAAGTTCATTAACTACGAGAGAACAGAAAGAAAAGAGACTTTGCCGGACGGTTCCACAAAGAAAACCGTCAGCAGCAAAGTCGTTTTCCCACGGTATCACCAGTTGGATGTCGTGCGTCAACTGGTCAATCATGTTAGAACTAATGGCGCTGGACATAACTATCTCATCCAACACAGTGCCGGTTCCGGCAAGTCCAATTCTATCGCTTGGACGGCTTACCGTATGGCCAGCCTCCACAACGAAAACAACGATGCAATTTTTAACAGCGTAATCATTATTACAGACCGCCGTATTCTCGATCAACAGTTGCAGGCCACCGTTTCCAGCTTTGACCACACTTTGGGGAGTGTAGTTACGATTGACGAGAAGAAAAACTCTGGGGCTCTGCGTGACGCCATTAACGATGGAAAGCGTATCATTGTCACCACTTTACAGAAGTTCCCTGTAATTTACAATGAAGTCGAGTCCGCTGTTGGTAAGCATTATGCAGTTATTGTAGATGAAGCACACAGCAGCCAAACTGGACAAAGCGCATTAAAACTCAAGGCTGCTCTTGCCGATGTGAGCGATGCTCTTGCAGAATATGCCGAACTGGAAGAAAAGGCTATCGAAGAAGTCGAGGCAAACGATATTCTTGTGCAAGAAATGCTCAGCCAAGGTAAACACAGCAACATGAGTTTTTTTGCCTTTACTGCAACGCCCAAAGGCAAAACCCTGGAAATTTTCGGCGAACCTCAACCGGATGGTTCTTTCCATCCCTTCCACATCTATTCGATGCGACAGGCTATCGAAGAAGGATTTATCCTGGATGTTTTAGCGAACTATACCACATACAAAATGTGTTATCAAATCGCAAAGAATGTCCAGGACAATCCGGAAGTCCCTACCTCCAAGGCTGTTAGAACGATTCGACGCTATGAGGAATTACATCCGCACAACCTTCAGCAGAAAGCAGCTATTATTGTAGAGACTTTCCGTGAGGTCACAAAAAAGAAAATCGGTGGCCGTGGAAAGATGATGGTAGTTACTGCGTCCAGGCTGGCGGCAGTCCGTTACTATCATGAAATTAAGCGTTATCTTGAAAGCAACAATTACGACGATGTAGAAATCATGATTGCGTTTAGCGGGAGCCTGAAAGACCCGGATGACCCGACAGGTACCGAATACACCGAAAGCGGTATGAATGTGGATCGCAACGGCAATCGGGTGAAGGAAAGTCAGACAAAGGCCGTATTCCACGAAGAAGGCAATATTCTCATTGTTGCAGAAAAATATCAGACAGGCTTTGATGAGCCGCTTCTTCACACGATGATTGTTGACAAAGAGCTTCGTGATGTGAAGGCTGTTCAGACTTTGAGCCGTGTCAACCGTATCTATCCTGGCAAAGAGGACACCTACATTCTCGATTTTGTAAATCCGATTGAACGCATCCGTGAAGCTTTCCAGCAGTTCTATCAAGAAACCAGTCTGGATGAAGAAATCAACTTCGATTTGATTTACACAACCCAGAAAACGCTTCGTGGTTTTGGTATCTATACAGATGAAGATATTGAAGAAGTTTCCAGCATTTATTTTGATCCGGATGTGCGCAAGGCAAATCTGACTCAGGGAAAGATATCCAATGCGCTAAAGCCTGTGGCTGATAAGTATAACGAACTCAATCAGGAGCGACGCTATCAGTTTCGTAGAGAAGTCCGTGCGCTCGTTAAGTGGTATAACTACATTTCTCAGATTACCCGTATGTTCGATAAAGAACTGCACAAAGAGTACGTTTTCTGCTCTTACTTGGCCAAGTTGCTTCCCTCCGATCCCGTACAGCCATTTGATCTTGATAATAGAGTCAAGCTGGAATATTATCGTCTGGAAAAGACATACGAAGGTGCAATCGAACTTGAAAGTAAGCCTGGATCTTGGAAACCGACTCAGCCAAAACGGGCTGGTGGTCAAAAAGATCGTACCAGTCCATTGGACGAGATTATCCAGCGCATCAATGAGGAATTCTATGGTGAATTCACAGATGCAGACCGTGTAATGGTTGATACCCTGTATCAAAAAATGCGCAAGGATTCTAAAGCCAAAAAAGCCGCAAAAACCGAGGATCGCCAAGTATATGAGAGAAGTCTTTTTCCGGGGATTTTTGATACAACCGCACAGGAAGCTTATATGGAGAACACCGCAGCATATGAGCAGCTCTTCTTGGATGCAGATAAGTATCAGGCTGTGATGAGAGCTTTGGCGGATCGTCTGTATAAAGAACTGCACGACGACAAATAAGATGTTTGTTACAGTCTACTGATTTGTTGTATGGAGAGGATAGGGCGGTAGTCGTACTCTTTGATTACAGCGGTGCATTTTTAGAACAAAAAACGTGACTGCGATAGCTTTAATTTCCCACTTCATTTTTCACAAAAACCGTGGTATACTGTTTATGAGGTGAGGGCTGTGCAGTTTCGACCGTTTGTTTACGATGCAATGAATCGACAAGTGCCGGTGGC
>OGOX01002449.1_pt1 | contig 10671 bp, 13 predicted proteins | sample 1552761 | NCBI WGS metagenome assembly OGOX01 (sample SAMEA2580212, study PRJEB22360) | human gut metagenome | biome: human gut; feature: human-associated habitat; material: faeces | place: Denmark | collected 2008/2010
TCTCTTGCCGCTTTTAGATCATGGCAGGATATAATCTGACGGTCATCTGCTTTCAATGCTTTACTTAAACCCTGATTCAACCCTATATCATCTTCAATAATCAATAATTGTTCTATGTATCTCACTCCTTCGTTATTCAAATGCCACCATCATTTCCTTGGGCAATTTTTTTCGTTTCGTTTTGGATTTCTGTTTCAGCCGGACAGCATGAATAGCACCTTCGGCAACCAGAAGTCCCCAGTCATATCTGGAGTTTTTGATTGTTCTGTTTTATGTGGCAAAGATTGATAAGAAAGCTATAAAAAAGAGGTTATGCGCACATCACATGTGCATAGCCTCGCTCCATTCTTTCTCCCTGAATCCGGTAAGTACAAAGTCATCTCCGATTACCAGAGGCCGTTTCACCAGCATTCCATCTGTAGCAAGGAGTTTCAGCTGCTCATCTTCAGACATATCTTTTAACTTATCTTTTAATCCCATTTCCTTATAGATCATTCCGCCTGTATTAAAGAATTTCTTCAGTGGAAGACCACTTTTTGCGTACCATTTCTTCAGTTCTTCGTAAGTAGGATTTTCTTCTTTAATAGCCCGTTCTTCATAATTGATATTGTGTTCGTCCAGCCATTTCAGGGCTTTCATGCAGGTACTGCATTTGCGGTAAACTAAAACTTTCATAGACATTCTCCTCGTATAGATTTATCGTAACTATTTACAGGTAATTACTTCCTCCGTTATTGTTCCAGATAGATATATCATAAATTGGAAAGGGCGATTTTGCAAGAGAATGTTATGGAAGAATTGTAAGGCTTAGATTTTCATAAATAAATCCTTTCGTTTGTCATAGGCGGAAACCCACTGCCTTTAGGCGGTGGGAGGAGCCTTGTAAATCGTTATCTATTATCCCTGACTCTCAATATATTTTTGTATAGTTGCTGATGACACTTCTCCAATGCTACAAGCAAAATAACCATCTGACCAAAATATTTTTTTCTTCCAATACTGTTTTGATAAGACCGAATTATACTTTTGCCATAAGTAGTATGTTGTTTCCTGCTTTACAATTTTAACAATGTCGCATACTCTATCCGTTGCATCATAACTTAACAAAAAATGTATATGGTCTTTGTCTGTTTCCATAGCAATTATTTCGTAGCCACGAGTATTAGCTATATCGAGAATCTTTTGTTTCACATCATCAGCAATAGAGCCTTGTAGTAGTTGTTTGCGGTATTTGGTTACAAGAACTATATGTACTTTCAGACTGTATTTTCGTCTGTTATGACGATAATATCTATTATCCATAAATCACCTCTGATAGTTATTGACGTTCACTAAATATTAGTATACACTATTGCTAGTGAAGTATCAATGAGAGGAATAAATTTTATGGAACAGATAACTATAACTGCAAAAGTTCAGATAGTTGCAACTGATACAGATAAAGTTTTGCTTAATAAAACAATGTCTGTTTATTGTGATGCCTGTAATTATGTTTCAGATTATGTATTCCGCACACATGACCTAAAGCAGTTCTCACTCAATAAAATTTTGTACTCTGCTCTAAGAGAAAAGTTTAGTCTTAAATCACAAATGGCGCAGTCTGTTTTTAAGACGGTTATCGCAAGATATAAGTCCATTCTTGAAAATCAGAATGAATGGATAAAACCATCTTTTAAAAAACCTCAGTACGACCTGGTTTGGAACAGAGATTATTCTTTAACTCAAAACTGCTTTTCCGTCAATACGCTTAATGGTCGTGTGAAACTTCCTTATTTTGCTGAGGGTATGTCTAAGTATTTTAACCATTCTATTTACAAGTTTGGTACTGCCAAACTTGTAAATAAACATGGTAAATACTATCTGCATATACCAGTTACCTATGAGGTTGAAGAAAGTAATATTTCTGATATTTGTAATGTTGTAGGTATTGACAGAGGTATTAACTTTGTTGTTGCAACTTATGACAGCAAACATAAGTCTGGATTTGTTAGTGGTAAAGCTATTAAACAGAAACGGGCTAATTATTCCAGGCTTCGTAAAGAACTTCAAATGCGACATACGCCATCCTCAAGACGAAGACTAAAAGCTATCGGTCAGCGAGAAAACCGTTGGATGCAGGATATTAACCATCAGGTATCGAAGGCACTCGCCACCGGTAATCCAAAGCATACTCTCTTTGTATTAGAAGATTTGACTGGTATTCGCAATGTTACAGAACGTGTCAAAACAAAAAACCGCTATGTTTCTGTATCATGGTCTTTTTATGACCTTGAGCAGAAGCTGATTTACAAAGCGAAGCAGAATCAATCTTCTGTAATAAAGGTGGATCCTCGTTATACCAGTCAATGCTGTCCTGCTTGTGGACATACTGAAAAGTCTAATCGTAATAAGAAAATACATTTGTTTACTTGCAAAAACTGCGGTTATACGTCTAATGATGACCGTATTGGAGCTATGAATCTGTATCGTATGGGAATAAACTATCTTGCTGATAGCCAAGTACCTAATACAGTTGTAACAGAGTAAACTCTGCTACAAAGGGTGCTGTCAACCACCCAATGATGTAACGCCACTTTAGGCAGCAATGCCTATTGGGGATAAAAGGTCGGAGGCGTAAGCCGTTACTACGACTGGGCAGTTACAAGCCCAATACCTTTAGGTGATGGGTAGTTGACGTTAATATATCCATATACAAAAGAAAAAACAGTCCCAGTTCCCCGGAGAGGAGAAATCATGCGTGATGAGACGAAGATGGACGTATATACGTCTGGAGTGACTGGCGCAGAGTATGATGCAGGAATGAAACAGCTTATGAGTAATAAGGAGATTATCGTTCCCATTTTGCAGATGACGGTGCCAGAGTTTAAAACGTGCTCACAGGAAGAAATTCTACAGTGCTTAGACATTTCTTCTATTACAAAAGATGATTTCGTAAGTGATATACCAAATGTAGAAAAGGATCTGAGATTAACAAAAGAAGACAGTGAACTCTCATCTCTTGTGGAGAAACTGGTGAGGTTTGATATTCGGTTTAAAATAATAAATCCAAAGTTATCTACAGAGAAAATAAGAGTGAATTTACATATTGATATGGAAGCGCAGAAAAGCTACCGTCCAAGTAATCCGTCATACCCTATATTAAAACGTGCCGTATATTATGTGGCCAGAGACCTTTCATCTCAGTTAAGTACTATTACGCAGACTACAGATTATTCAAAGTTGGAAAAATGTTACTCCATATGGATCTGTGCGGAGGATGTGCCAAAGAAACTGCAGAATACATTGACGGAATACTCTTTTTCGAAGAAGGATATTATAGGGGTAGCAGATGAACCTGAGGAGGATTATGAGCTCTTAACAGTAATTATAATCCGACTGGGAAAAGAAACAGAAGAAAAAGGAATATTTGATTATCTGAAAGGACTTTTTACTGGTGATATAAAGAGAATACAAAGATATTCACATATAGAATGGTCAGAACCATTTCAGGAGGAGGCGAGCAAAATGACAGGATTTGGAGATATGATTTATGAAAGAGGAATACAGCAAGGCCGTCATGAGGGAATGATTCTGGGGGCTCTCATGAGTGGAAAAACTCCAGAAGAAGTTTCGAAGATGTTGAACTTGCCTCTGGAAGAAATAAAAAAAGTTCAGGAACAGCAGATGACTGTGAACAAGTAGTGAAAGTAAATTACAAATATAAAATTAATTGGGAACTGGGAGCATTAATCAAGCTAATCATAAAAGAGGCTATGCACATTATACGTGCATAGCTCCTTTTGCGTTGGTATTTATGCATTGCGAATATCTGCCTGAAATCAATTTTCTGATTTTAATGCGTCTTCCAGGAATTTCACCGCATCTCTGACACAGTCATCACAGGAGCGGATTACCTTTCCGGTTTCCACACCCTTTAAGTCTTTACATATTACAGTTCCATTCTGCTGTTTAAACTGATTCATGACAGAGCGGACAGTCTGAGAGGTTCCTGCTTTGTCCTGGTTAATAAGTCCAGCTACAACTGCAGCACCGGAGATTGCTCCGCATGTACCGGCCATAGTGCCAAGACCTGCACCGAATCCCTGTGTGATCTTTTTGAGTGTATCCTCATCCATAGATGCCTCTTTACAGAAAGAACAGGCCACAGCCTGTGCACAGTTATAGCCGTTATGTTTCTTTTCTACTGCTTTTTCACATCTTAAATTTTCCATATATAAAATCCTCCTGTGTATAAATTTTAACCGAATCAAGTAAGTCCCCTGCTTGACTTGCGAAAAGTAATAAGCAGTGGGTGGGGACTTGAAGATATAGTTTATGATAGCACCTTGAACCTGTTTTTACAACCTTCACAAAAATTTTCAATTTACAAAGATTTTACTTTAGCGTGGTTTTACATTTAACTTTGGATTTCTATAATAGCACTTGTAAATGAGGCAACAAGTTATAAAACATAAAGATATTAAAAAGGAAATGAGCCTTTCACTTTATATTAAAAACATGGCTCATGGGAAGAGGAGAAAATTATCATGAAGAAAAAAATCGCAACAATCCTTACAGCAGCAGTTATCGGAGCAACAGCTTTCACAACAATCGTAAGTGCAGCAAGCGGAGACATCACAGTTGTATCCCGTGAGGATGGTTCCGGTACACGTGGAGCATTCGTAGAACTGTTTGGAATTGAAGAAGAAAAAGACGGTGAGAAAGTAGATATGACTACAGATGAAGCAAGTGTAACAAACAGCACATCTGTTATGATGACAACTGTTGCAGGTGATGAAAATGCAATCGGTTATATCTCACTTGGTTCTCTGGATGATACAGTAAAGGCAGTTAAGATCGACGGCGTAGAAGCTACTGTAGATAATGTTTCCAATGATTCTTACAAGATCGCACGTCCATTCAACATCCTTACATCTGATAAAGAAAGCGATGCAGCAAAGGATTTTGTAAACTACATTATGAGCTCTGACGGACAGAAGATCGTAGAGGACAACGGTTATATCAAAGAAGCAGCAGATGCTAAGGCTTATGAAGCAGCAGACGGAGTTTCCGGTAAAGTAGTAGTTGCAGGTTCTTCTTCAGTAACACCGGTTATGGAGAAACTTGCAGAAGGCTATGAAGCAGTAAACAAAGACGTAACTGTAGAAGTTCAGCAGAGTGATTCCACAACAGGTGTAAACATGGCAGCAGAAGGAACAGTAGATATCGGTATGGCATCCCGTGACCTGAAGGATGAAGAGAAAGACCTTGGTCTTACAGCTACAGTTATCGCAAGAGATGGTATCGCAGTTATCGTAAACAAAGACAATGATGTTGATGAACTTACAAGCGATCAGGTAAAGGCTGTATACACAGGCGAGACTACTACATGGGAAGACCTTGCTAAATAATGTAACAGATTTAGTTTCAGAGCAGTTCGCCTGTGAATGAAATAATACAGCAGGCGGGCTGTTTGTATGTCGAAAATCATATTTTAAGAATTACTGTAGAAGTGACAGGTTATGATTTTTGATACAGGGAAAGAAAGGTGTAATGAATGAACCACTTTAAAGAAAAAGCAATGAAATGTGTATTTCTGATCGCAGCCTGTACTTCAGTGCTGGCAGTGTTTCTGATTTGTGCATTTCTGTTTGCAAATGGTGTCCCGGCTATCGGGAAAATCGGCCCGCTGAAGTTCCTGCTGGGAACGAAGTGGAAGCCGTCAAATGATATTTTTGGAATCCTTCCAATGATCGTAGCAAGTATTTATGTAACTGCAGGTGCCATTCTCCTGGGTGTGCCGATTGCACTCTTTACTTCTGTTTTTATGGCACGTTACTGCCCGAAGAAAATTTACAGACCATTGAAATCAGGAATTGAACTGATGGCAGGTGTACCTTCTATTGTATATGGTTTCTTTGGCCTGATTCTTATTGTTCCTCTGATCAGACAGATTTTCGGCGGAACAGGAACCAGTATGCTGGCAGCCTGTGTTCTGCTTGGAATGATGATCCTGCCGACTATCATCGGAGTTACGGAATCTGCGATCCGCAGCGTACCTGAGAGTTATTACGAAGGTTCACTGGCACTGGGAGCAACCAAGGAGAGAAGCATCTTTTTTGTCATGCTTCCGGCAGCAAAATCAGGTATTCTGGCAGCAGTAGTACTTGGAATCGGTCGTGCGATCGGTGAGACAATGGCAGTTGTAATGGTTGCAGGTAACCAGCCGAGAATGCCACAGGGAATCCTGAAAGGTGTCCGTACAATGACTGCAAATATCGTCACTGAGATGGGTTATGCAACAGGTCTTCACAGAGAAGCTCTGATCGCAACAGCAGTTGTGTTATTTATCTTTATTCTTATCATTAACCTGAGTCTTTCTTTACTGAACAGGAGGGCAGAACATGCAAATTGATACAGCAGCGGCAATTGATTTGTCCAAAGAAAAAAAGCAGAATGAGTCTTCGTTCTCAGATCAGATGAAGGCATATATTAAGCATCCGGGATCAGGTGTTCTTGCATTGCTTACCCTTTTAGGTGCAGTCCTGACATTTGCATTACTGTTCTTCCTGATCGGATATATTCTGGTCAAGGGCGTACCGTATCTGTCAACAGACTTGTTCAGTTTAACTTATAATTCAGAGAATCTTTCCTTACTTCCTTCTCTGATCAACACATTCATCCTGACGGTTGTTTCACTTGTAATCGCAGCACCGCTGGGAATCTTTGCAGCCATCTATCTGGTAGAATATGCGAAAAAAGGAAGTAAGCTTGTAAATGTGATCCGTATTACAGCAGAAACACTTTCAGGAATTCCTTCTATTGTATATGGCCTTTTCGGTATGCTGTTTTTCGTAACAGCACTGCATTGGGGACTTTCTCTTCTGTCCGGTGCTTTCACACTGGTAATCATGATTCTTCCTCTGATCATGCGTACTGCGGAAGAAGCCCTGAAATCTGTTCCTGATTCTTATCGTGAGGCCAGCTTTGGACTTGGAGCAGGTAAACTTCGTACCATCTTCACCATTGTTCTGCCATCAGCAGTACCTGGTATTCTGGCAGGTGTGATCCTGGCCATCGGACGTGTGATCGGCGAAACAGCAGCCCTGATTTATACAGCAGGTACAGTTGCAGAGGTACCGAAGAACCTGATGGGTTCCGGACGTACTCTGGCACTTCATATGTATGTGCTGTCAGGTGAGGGCCTTCATATGAATCAGGCATCTGCAACAGCAGTTGTTATTCTGGCATTTGTTCTTGTAATCAATTTCCTGTCCGGAGCAGTTGCCAAACGAATTGCGAAAGGATGAGAAAAATGAGTGAAGCAAAGAAAAAGCTTAATCTGTATCCGATTCATTTGGTCGTCGGCTTCGGTATCATCGCCCTCTTCTGGCTCATGCCACCGATCGGCTCGATCACCCCACTCGGGATGCGCTGCGTAGGCGCCTTCCTGGGCATGGTTTATCTGTGGAGTGCCTGTGACACTCTCTGGCCATCTCTGGTCGGTCTGTTCATGTTGGGTATCTCCGGTTATGGCGGCGAAGGCGGCTTCAATGGCCTCTGGATGAACGCCGTTGGTAACTACACCGTACTCCTGACCCTGTTCGCAATGGTTCTCTTTGGTGCCATGGACTCCGTCGGCGATACCAAGTACATTGCAAAATGGTTCCTGACCCGTAAGATCTTCAAGGGTCGTCCAGTCGTATTCTGGGCCGTATTCTATGCCTGCGTATTTGCACTGTCCGCAGTCTGCAGCCCTATCACCGCACTCATCATTCTGTGGCCTATCTCCCTCAGCCTCATGGAAACCCTCGGCGTGAAGAGAGAAGACCGTTTCTGGAAATATTTCTTCGTCGGTATGTTCGCAGCCGGCACCCTGTCCCAGCCACTGTTCCCATTCATGGGCGCTCAGCTGATCCCTTATGCAGCCTTCCAGAGCATGACCGCTGCCATGGGGAACCCAATGACCATCCCAATGGGTCAGTATATGGCAGTCTGCCTGATCATGACCACTTTGATCATGACCATCTACATCATCTTCGTTAAGTTCGTTCTTCGCGTTGACCTTTCCAAGCTCGAAGCGGTCGACCCAGCGATGATCGAAAAACAGATGCCGCTGCCTCCAATGAACCTGCAGCAGAAGCTCTATCTCTACATGATCCCTATTTACCTGATCATGGTCCTGTTCCCAAGCTTCTTCCCTGATAACCTTCTCGGTACTGCTCTTGGCTTCCTTGGGCCTCTCGGTATCACTGTTCTCTGGGTTTGCGTATTCCTGATCGTAAAATGGCAGGGCAAACCGCTTCTCGACTTCAAAGAAACTGCATATCGTCAGTTTAACTGGGGCATTTTCTTCATGATCGCAGCAGCCGTTTACGGCGCCAACACCCTTTCCGACGAGGCTACCGGTGTGCCTGACTTCCTCGTCAGCAGCCTGACCCCTGTCCTCGGCGGTCGCAGTGAAATGGTATTCGTTGCCATCATGTTCACCATCGCCCTGATCCTCACCAACTTTGCGAACAACGCCGCTATGGCCGTTGTACTCATGCCAGTCGTACTGAACTTCTCCAACCAGCTCGGCATCGATCCAATGCCAGTTGCTACAGGCGTCATCCTCATGGTATTCGTTGCCATGCTGACCCCTGCCGCTTCCCCACACGCTGGTCTGATGCACGGCATGAAGCACATCTACAACACCAAGGATATCCTGCAGATCGGTTTCCCAGTCTGCATCCTGTCCCTCGTGATGTACATCTTTATCGGCTATCCACTCGCAAAGATGCTGATGCTCTAATTTCTGATCAGAAGTTTACAGCCGGTGCGAAACGTCAACGTTTCGCACCGGCTGTTTGTTTGCGGTAAGTTTTTCATTCAATTTTGCAAGTTGGATGCTCCATAGAGAACATCAGTGACAATCACAGTATGATTCTCGATATAGAAGAAAACGACATAATTGTCAACACGCATCATTCTTGTATTTGGATGCTGCGTTGTTCTTGGATGGTCAATCTGACGAATTCGTTCTGGAAAAATATTCAGCGACAAAATTTCTTCAGCGATTCTACGATATTGATGCAAGGCTGTTTGTGGTGCCAGTAATTGACCAGCAATGTACTCATAGATTTGCTCCATATCAACAAAAGCCTTATCGGTAATGAAGATTTCGTACTGTTCCATTATTGATGAGTCCTTTGAAATTCTGCAAAGGCTTCAGCGGCATTGCGTACACGCCCTGCTTTGGCATCGTCAAGACCCTTTTTGAAAGTCGCATCAAGCTCCTCTTCGGTCATCAGGTCCATGTTAATGGAACGTGGTGGTTGTGGTAATGTGACAGCAAAGGGGATTCCACCAGTCAACGCGATTTGATTAAGATACATATCGATTGCAGTTGACATTGGAATGCCTAATCGAGATAAAATTGCTTCGGCCTGACTTTTTACGGATGGATTAACACGGCAGTTTAATGTTGCGGTCTTTTCCACTGATAACACCTCCTGTACTGTCATTGTACAGCCAAAGAAAGTACATGTCAAACAAAACCCGCTGCCGAAACGATCGTGTTTCAGCAGCGGGTTTGCCTATTGTTTTCAAATAAAGAATTCCAGTACCAGCACGATCCCACAGCAGGCGCAGGCAACCTGGAAGAGGCTGGCGCCCTTCCAGGCGGTGATGATCCCGATGGCCAATGCGGCAGCGCCGGCGACGGGCGAAGCGGTGGCGGTGAGGATCGCTGGGAAGGTCATGACGGCGAGCGTCACATACGGCACATAATAGAGGAAGGATTGTACAAACACATTTGTGATCGGCTTGCGGATCAAGGTCAGCGGCAGCACGCGGATGAGATAGCAGGTGATGGCGAGCACCGCGATGTAGAGATAGGTGTTGTGTTCCATATTATTCAGCCTCCTTTGCAGGAGCGCCCTGCTTCACAGGGAAGAGGAGCGCAGCGACAGCGCTGATGACGATCGTCAGAATGATAGTGCGTGTGCCGTCGGAAAGGGCAGAAACCCCTGGCAGCACGCTGAAAAGATAGCTCGCCGCAAAGCTCACAATGACCACTACACCGACCACGCGATTTTCGCGCGCAGGCGGGATGATGATCGCGAGGAACATACCGAAAAGCGCCACGCCCAGCGCGTTGGTCACGATCATTGGCAGGATATTGCCGGCGATGATCCCCAGCGCCGTGCCGATGGACCAGCCTGGCGAAGCAACGACGAAGGCGCCGTAGCTGTAGTATGGATTGACATAGCCTGGTCGCGCGATCGATATGCCAAAGATCTCATCAGTGATCCCGAAGCCCACCAGCAAACGGTGGATGAACGGCGTGTCCGGCGCAAAACGCTGGCTGAGCGCACAGCTCATGAGCATATAGCGGGCATTGGCCACCAGTGTGATGATGAAAAGCTCGAGATAAGTACCCAGCGCCGCCATGACGGTGAGCGCCGCGTATTCGCCGGCGGACGCATTGACCAGCGCGCTCATCAACCACCCCTGAAAGGCGGATAGGCCGATGTTTCCCATCTGGATGCCCAGAGAAAAGGACACCGCAAAATAACCCAGCGCGATCGGGATACCGTCGCGCATCCCTTCGCGAAAAGCGTGGCGATTGTCCAGCGCCGCAGAGATACCGACACTGGCTGGTGAAATATGCTTGGCTGCAGACATTGAACCCCTTCTTTCGTCGTTTCT
>OGOX01002465.1_pt1 | contig 10602 bp, 10 predicted proteins | sample 1552761 | NCBI WGS metagenome assembly OGOX01 (sample SAMEA2580212, study PRJEB22360) | human gut metagenome | biome: human gut; feature: human-associated habitat; material: faeces | place: Denmark | collected 2008/2010
CGCCGCAGCGACGGCGCAGGCAGAGGATTTTCTTTATGGCAAAGACAAAGGAAAAAGAGCATAAAAGCCGTAAAAAGCTCAGTCGCACCGCCAAGGAGAACTGGGCCATCGGCATTGTGGCGCTGCTGATTTTGTCTGTGGTGGCGTATGAGTGCTATACTGCTACCCATGTGCGGCTGCAAACCTACACCGCCAAGGAGACCACCGTGTACCGTACCATTGAGACCACGGCACTGGCGGTGCGAGAGGAGCACGCGGTTAGCGGCCCCGGCGGTGTGACGGTGCAATGCGTTGCCGACGGCGAGAAGATTGCCAAGAACGGCAAGGTGGCTCTGCGCTTTCAGTCTGAGGCGGACGCTAAGGCGTACAGCCAGCGCACCGCCTTAAAGGAGAAGCTGCAGCACTACCGGGATATGGAAAATAAGAGTACCGCCACCGCCACGGATATTACCGCCGTGGACAATGAGGCGGTGCAGAATGTAAATGATTACATACGGGCGCTGGCCCAATCGGATCTGACTGGGGCAAGTACCGCGGCGCAGGAGATGAACGACACCTTTACCCGCCGCCAGATGATGATCGGCACCAGCATTGACTTTGCGGCGCTGAAAAAGGATTTGCAAAGTCAAATGGACGAATTGGGCTCTGCAGAGCCGATCGGCTCCGTAACTACGGCGGTAAGCGGCGTTTTCTCCGGCTACACGGATGGGTGCGAGAGCGTTTTTGATTATGATCAGGTGACGGAGATGACCGCTGCCGATCTGGATAAAGCCTTAAAGACTGCCGAGAGCGCTAAGGGCGACACCGGCGCCTTAGGCAAGGTGATCACCAGCTATGCTTGGTACTTTGTGTGCAAAGCGGATGTGGCGGACCTGCAAAAGGTGCAAAACGGCACGCGACTGGATGTGGCTATTAAGGACAGCGACCGGGTGCTTTCCTGCACCGTGGTCAGCGGCGCGGACACCAAGCCCGGCGCCACGCAAACGGTTCTGGTGCTCCAGTGTGAGAATATGGACTCGGATATTGCCGCCTATCGGGCGGAGGATATAGAAATTCGCACAGCTTCCTATACCGGGATCAAGGCCCCCGCTGCCGCCGTGCATGTGAGCGACGGTAAAAAGGGCGTGTATGTGCTGGTGGCCGGACAGGTGAAATTCCGTCCTGCCACGGTGCTGTATTCCGGCAAGGATTATGTAATACTGGCGTATGACGCCCAGAATAAAGACGGTATTCGCCTTTATGACGAGATCATCACAGAAGGGAAGGATCTTTATAATGGAAAAGTTTATACCTGATCCGGCACGGCTGCAAGCCGTTGAGGAGAACTGGAAGCAGGTCTTAGATCGGGTGCAGGAGGGCGCCGTCAAAAGCGGTCGCGATCCCCGAGAGGTTCGCCTGATGGCAGTGACCAAGACCGTGGAGCCGGTGTACATTAACCGGGCGCTGGATCTAGGCGCCGATTTGATCGGCGAGAATCGGGTGCAGGAATACCTGGGCAAGCGGGATGCGTTGCACTTGGATGGGGTGGAAAAGCACCTGATCGGTCGACTCCAGACCAATAAGGTTAAGTATATTGTGGGTCAGGTGGATATGATCCAGTCGGTGGATTCTATGAAACTGGCCCAGGAGATTTCCAAGCAGTCCGTTAAGCACGGCGTGACCACCCGGGTACTGGTGGAGGTGAACATCGGCCGGGAGGAAAGCAAAAGCGGCATTATGATCGAGGCATTGCCCGAGCTGCTGGAAGAAGCGGCCCAGTTGCCCGGTTTGCAGATCAAGGGCTTGATGTGTATTCCCCCCATTTGTGAGACGGAGACACAGGTGCGCAAATATTTTGAGACAATGCATCAATCTTTCATTGACATTAAAGACAAAAAACACCATAATATAGACATGGATATTCTGTCTATGGGTATGAGCGGCGATTTTGAGGCCGCCATTGCCGAGGGTTCCACGCTGGTGCGTGTCGGCTCTGCCATCTTCGGCGCCAGACAATACCGTTAAGGAGAGGCGAATATGGGTTTACTGGATAAGTTCAAAGAGATCATTACCGAGAATGATGATGATTTTGACGATTACTATGACGACGACAACCGGGACTACGGTCTGGCTGCCCCGGAGCGGGCAGAGCGACAGGAGCGCCCCCGGCACGAGCGGGCGCCTAAGCCGGAGCGCCAGGAACGCCCTCGCAGCAGAGGACGGGACGATAAGGTGGTCAATATCCACACCACCACCCAGTTGCAGGTGGTGCTGGTGAAGCCGGAGCGGTTTGAAGAGGCTGCCTCCATCGGCGACAATTTGAATGCCAAGCGTACGGTGGTGTTGAATTTGGAGAGCACCAACCGAGATATTGCGCGCAGACTGCTGGATTTCCTCAGCGGCGTGGCGTATGCCAACAACGGCCAGATCAAGCGGGTAGCCAACAGCACCTATATCATTACGCCTTACAATGTAGATGTAATGGGCGATCTGATCGATGAGCTTGAGAACAACGGCATGTTTATGTGAGGAGAGAAGGAGAGAGAATATGATTACACCCAGCCAAATTCGAGAGAAAAATCTGTCTACCGTGCAAAGCGGTGGATATGATAAGGAAGAGGTTAATGCCCTGTTGGCCCAGATCGTCGAGTCTTACCAGGCTGTGTACGATGAGAACAAAGAGCTTTACCGCAAAATGGAAATTCTTGCCGGCAAGATTGAGGAGTACAGAAGTGAAGAGGACTCTATCAAGACCGCACTGATCACCGCCCAAAAGATGGCGGATCGCATTGCCAAGGACGCCAAGGAAAAGGCGGAGGAGAAGTTGAGCGCCAGCGCAGCCACCGCACAGCAGACGGTGACGGACGCCAAAGAAAAAGCGGACAAGATGGTGGCCGAGGCCCGCACCTATGCCGCCAACTTTACCAAGGAGAAGCAGGACGCTGCCGAGTCCATTATTACCGAGGCGGAGGCCAAGGCCAATGACGCCATTGACGGCGCCAAGGTTGTGGCTCAGGAAATGCTCAACCAGGCCAAGCAGCTGTCTGAGGAGCTGATGAGCAAGGCGAAGAGCGAAAAAGCCTATCACGAGCAGCTGATTGAAAAGCTGCGCAGCGAGTCTAAGAGCTTTAAGGACAGCTTGCTGTCCCTATATGAGAGCCAGATGGATCGCCTGGGCGATATGGTAGATCTGAAGCCCCAGGTGGACGAGGATCAGGCGCACATTGACTCTGTGGAGAGCGAGATGAACCAGATCATCTCCAATATTGACGAGATCAACAAACTGCAAAGCCAGACGGTCGACGCACCGACGGAGGAAGCCGCGGCACAGGCGCCGACAGCAGAGAATACCAAGGGCGACACAGACGATGACCAGGTGGATCAGATCATTGACGAGATTGAGGAGAAGCAGGCGCCCGCAGCCAGCCCGGAGGAGGTCAGCAGCGCGCTGAACGCCTTTACCGAGGACGAAATCACTCCGCTGGACGAGAACGCCCCCACCATCAGCGAGATCGACGAGGAACCGGAGCTGGAGCAGGTGCCCCCGCAGCAGGAGGAAAAGACCTTGTTTGACGACCAGGCCGCTATGCCCTTTGAGGATTATTTTCATGTAAAGAGCGGCGACGAACGCACCAGCGAGACCATTTCCCTGACCGCTCCGGACGAGGACGAGTACGAGGAGGAAGAGGGCTCTTCCAAGCTGCGCGGTTTCTTTAAGAAGAAAAAATAATTTACATACACAGTAGGAGTAACAAGAAGCATGGATTATAACCAAACACTGAATTTACCCAAGACCGACTTTCCCATGCGGGCAGCTTTGCCCCAGCGGGAGCCGGAATTCCTTAAAGCATGGGAAGAAAACGACCAGTACCGTCAGCTGATGCAGCACAACGAGGGCAAGCCTCTGTTTGTGCTCCACGACGGACCTCCGTACGCCAACGGTGATATTCATATCGGCCACGCCATGAACAAGACCTTAAAGGACTTTATTGTGCGCTACAAGAATATGACCGGGTTCCAGTCTCCCTATGTGCCCGGCTGGGATACCCACGGCCTGCCCACAGAGCTGAAAGCCAGAAAGCAGGCGGGCATCGGCGCCGGCAGCGACATTTCCGATCTGGAATTGCGCAAGATTTGCCGAGAGACCGCGCTGAGCTATGTGGATATTCAGCGGGAGTCCTTTAAGCGCCTGGGCGTGATCGGCGAGTGGGACCATCCGTACATCACCCTGACCAAGGACTTTGAGGAAGAGCAGATTAAGGTATTTGCCACCATGGCTTCTCAGGGCCATATCTACAAGGGCTTAAAGCCTGTGTACTGGTGCCCGGACTGTAAGACCGCCCTTGCCGAGGCGGAGATTGAGTACGGCGAGGATCCCTGCCATTCTATTTATGTAAAGTTCAATGTAACGGACGATATGGGCAAGCTCACTGCACTGGGTGCGGACCTGAGCAAGACCTATTTCGTGATTTGGACCACCACCACCTGGACCCTGCCGGCCAATGTGGCCATCTGCGTAGGCCCCAACTTTGAGTATTCTCTGGTCAAGAGTGGCGACGAGTTTTATGTGATGGCTACCGACTTGGTAGACGCCGCTATGGCGGACCGTGGCACCACGGACTATGAGACCGTGGGTGTGATCCAGGGCAGCGAGCTGGAGTATATGAAAACCCAGCACCCGTTTATTGACCGCACCTCTTTGGTGATCGTGGGCGATCATGTAACGCTGGAGAGCGGTACCGGTTGCGTACACACGGCTCCGGGTCACGGTGTGGATGACTTTATCGTGTGCCAAAAGTACCCGGAGATCCCCACCGTTGTACCGGTGGATGCCGAGGGCAGACTGACGGAGGAGGCCGGACAGTTCGCCGGGCTGACCACCGATGAGGCCAACAAGCCCATTGCGGAGCATTTGGAAAAAATCGGCGCTCTGTTTGCGCTGAAAAAGATCGTCCACCAGTATCCCCATTGCTGGCGTTGCCATAAGCCCATCATTTTCCGCGCCACCTCCCAGTGGTTCTGCTCGGTAGATGATTTTAAGGAGGCTGCTGTGGCTGCCACCGAGGATGTGCAGTGGTATCCGGCCTGGGGCAAGGACCGTATGCAGTCCATGATCCAGGAGCGCGCCGATTGGTGCATCTCCCGTCAGCGTAAGTGGGGTGTGCCCATTCCCGTATTTTATTGTAAAGACTGCGGCAAGGAGATTGTGGATAAAGATCTGATGCTGCGGGTATCTAAGATCTTTGGTCAGGAAGGCTCTGACGCCTGGTTCGCCCACGAGGCGGAATATTTCCTGCCGGAGGATTATAAGTGCCCCCACTGCGGCGCACAAAAGGGCTTTGAAAAAGAAAGCGACATTATGGATGTGTGGTTCGACTCCGGCTCCAGCCATGCAGCGGTGCTTAAACAGCGCCCTTATTTGAAGTGGCCGGCAGATGTGTACCTGGAGGGCGCCGACCAGTACAGAGGTTGGTTCCAGTCCTCTTTGCTCACCAGCGTAGCCGCCGGGCAGCCTGCGCCCTTTAAGCAGATCATCACCCACGGCTGGACCGTAGACGGTGAGGGCAAGAAGATGAGTAAGTCCCTGGGTAACGGTATTGACCCGGCGGACATTATCAACCAGTACGGCGCGGATATTCTGCGTTTGTGGGTGGCTTCTTCCGATTACCACGCCGACGTGCGTATCAGTAAGGAGATTTTGAAGCAGCTGTCGGATAATTATAGAAAGATCCGCAACACCGCTCGTTATTGCCTGGGCAACCTGTATGACTTTGACCCGGACAAGGATATGGTGCCCAACGATCAGTTGGAAGAGCTGGATAAATACGCGCTGATGAAGCTGGACCAGGTGCTGGCTACCGCTCGCGGCGGGTACGAGGTGTACGAGTACCACACCGCCGCCCACGCGCTGCACAACTTCTGCGTGGTGGATATGAGTAACTTCTACTTTGATGTGCTCAAGGATCGGCTGTACACTTCTGCGCCGAATAGCGCTACCCGCCGTGCCGCCCAGACCGTATTGTATAAGGTGCTGGACGCACTGACCTTGGTGCTGACCCCCATTTTGGCCTTTACCTGTGACGAGATCTGGAAGGCAATGCCCCATGCAGCGGGCAGAGATCCCCGGTCTCCGCTGTTTAACGATATTCCCCAGCCGGAGTACATTGCTGCGGACGCGAACTTTATGGCCAAGTGGGATCGGATCCATCGGATTCGTGAAGATGTGCAGAAGGCACTGGAGTTGGCTCGTAAGGACAAGACCATCGGTAAGTCCTTGGAGGCCAAGGTGACCCTGTACGCTGCGGGCGAACTGCACGATTTCTTGCAGAGCGTAGAGAGCCAGCTGCCGGAGATCTTCATTACCTCCGCTGTGGCACTGTCCGACGGTGAGGGCGACTTTACCGGCGAGGTTGAGGGGCTGAGCGTGTCCGTATCTAAGGCAGACGGCGAAAAGTGCGAGCGCTGCTGGAAGTACGATGAGACCGTAGGTCAAAACGCAGAGCATCCCACCCTGTGCGCCCATTGTGCGGCTGCACTGGCAGAGATGAACAAATAAAGAACGACCCATACGGGGGCAGATGCGACTGCTCTGCCCCCGCCTTTTTATATACGGAGGGTTTATGAAGCATAGAAAAAAACACATTTGGGCCTCCATTATGATCCTGCTGATCGTGGCCTTTGACCAGGTGACCAAGCGCGCTGATAGGGGGCAAGATTGTTACTTTGCTGCCCGGTGCGGTGCAGTTGCGCTATGCCCGCAATACCGGGATGGCCTTTAGCCTGTTCAGCGGTGCCCGGTGGGTGTTTGTGGCGCTGACCGCTCTGGTGTGTGCCGGTGTGCTTTTTTATATGTTTCGCAACAAATGCCGCTCCCTGTGGGGCTACTGGAGCCTGGGAGTGCTGGTGGCCGGCGGTCTGGGCAATCTGATCGACCGGGTGCTGTACGGCTACGTGATTGACTTTATCGAGCCAACTTTTATGCAGTTTGCCGTGTTTAATATTGCGGACTGCGCTGTGACCTGCGGCGGCATTAGCTTTGTGCTGTGGCTGGCAGTGGATCTGTTCCGCTCCGGTGACGGCAAGAAGGGAACGACCCATGACGGAAAATGAGCGGCAGCCGGTGCGTACCTTTATCGTGGACGAAACAGCGGCAGGGGAGCGACTGGACAAGTTTTTAAGCACCGTGTGTCCGGATTTGACTCGGTCGGCGGCGGCGCGGGTGATCGAGGAGGGCGGCGTTCTGTTGGACGGTGCCCCGGGGAATAAAAAAGACAAGCTGCGCCCGGGCACCCGGGTGGAGTTGCGCCTGCCGGAGCCAAAACCCATGGAGGTGCTGCCGGAGCATATCCCCTTAGATGTGGTCTACGAGGACGACGACCTGCTGGTGGTGAACAAGCCCAAGGGTATGGTGGTGCACCCGGCACCGGGAAATTATACCGGCACGCTGGTGAATGCGCTGCTGTACTACTGCGGTGACTCCCTTAGCGGTGTGGGCGGCGTGATCCGACCGGGGATCGTTCATCGGATTGACAAGGATACCAGCGGTCTGCTCATGGTAGCCAAGAACGACTTTGCCCATGTGGATTTGGCACGCCAGATTCAGGAACACAGTTTTCACCGGGCGTACCAAGCGGTGGTGTACGGCAACGTGACCGCAGACAGCGGCACGGTGTGCCAACCCATCGGTCGCAGTCCCAAGGATCGCAAAAAAATGGCGGTGACCCAACAGAACAGCAAGCCGGCCACCACCCATTATCGTGTGTTGGAGCGATTTGGGGACTTTACGCATATTCGCTGTGTATTGGAGACCGGACGCACGCACCAAATTCGGGTGCACATGGCCTATATCGGTCACCCGCTGGCCGGAGATCCGGTGTACGGACCGCGGCGTGTGATCACCTCTCTGGGCGGGCAGTGCCTGCATGCCGGGGAGATTGGCTTTATACATCCCAGAACCGGGGCGGAAATGCAGTTTGAAGCACCGCTGCCCCCGTATTTCACATCATTTTTACACACTTGTAGGGAAAAGAAAAGGTAAGCGTATGAGTCAAAAGGATTTTAGCAACTGGCTGGTGGTGTCAGATATTGACGGCACATTGAATAACAAAGCACGCAAGCTGCCTCGGCGTAATTATGACGCCATTCAGGCGTTTACAGAGGCGGGGGGCAACTTTACCTTGGCTTCCGGACGGCTGACCTCCAGCTTGAAGCGCAATTACGATCGTATCACCCCCAATCAACCGGCGGTGGTACTCAACGGCGCTGGTATTTATGACTTTCAGCAGGAGAAGATGATTTGGCGCAGCACCATTCAGCAGGAGGGGCACGAGTTTGTGCGCTACATCATCAATAAGTTCAGTGACAGCTTTAAGAGCGTGGATGTGGGAATTTATTTTGACGATTATGTGTATATCGTCAAAAACGGCGTTCTGTCCCAGGGCACCATGGATATTGATAAGGCGCACTACGAGGTGACCTCCATTGATAAGGTGCCCAAGGAGGGGTGGATGAAGGTGATCTTTTGGTCCAACCCCATTACCATGAACCGGCTGCGCTATGTAATTGACCGCAGCGACACGGCAGGTATGAATTTTATGGCCTCCTCTCCATGGAGTATGGAAATGCTGCAAAAGGGCACCCACAAGGGTACGGCCATTATGGTGCTGGCAGATATGCTGGGCATTGACCGGAACCATGTGGCGGCCATCGGCGATTATTATAACGACTGGGATATGCTCAAGACCGTGGGATTGCCGGCCTGTGCCGGTCAGGCACCTAAGGCTATTCATGAGATCTGCCAGTTTGAAGCCTGCCACTGCAACCAGGGCTGTGTGGCGGATCTGCTGGGGTATATTATGTCCGGTCAGGCGGAGCAGCACATTGCTCGTCCGACCCTGCTGCGAGGATAAGTGATGTTGATTTTAGGCGCACATTTAAGTGCAAGCAAGGGCTATGTCCACATGCTGCGAGAGGCACAGTCCATTGGTGCCAATACTTTTCAGTTCTTTACCCGAAATCCCCGGGGCGGTGCCGTAAAGGCTCAGGACCCGGCGGATGTGGCTGCCTTTTTGCAGGGGGCGCAGGCTGCGGATTTTGGCACAGTGCTGGCCCATGCACCCTATACCATGAATATGTGTAGCGATAAGGAACGCACCCGCACTTTTGCAAGAGAGGTGTTTGCCGATGATCTGCAGCGGCTGGAGGCGCTACCCGGTACGCTGTATAACTTTCACCCCGGCTCCCATGTGGGGCAGGGGACGGATAACGGGATTGCCTATATCACCCGGGCGCTGAACGACCTGCTGACCCCGGAGCAGCATACCACTGTACTGTTGGAGACGATGGCCGGTAAGGGCAGCGAGGTGGGCGGCACCTTTGAGGAGTTGCGCCGCATTATAGACGGTGTGCAGCTGCAAGACAAGATCGGCGTGTGCCTGGATACCTGTCATGTGAGCGATGGCGGGTACCCTTTGGCAGAGGATCTGGACGGGGTGCTGACCCAGTTTGACCGGGTGATCGGCCTGGACAGATTGCGGGCACTGCACCTGAACGACTCTAAGAATCCTTGCGGTTCCCATAAAGACCGACACGAGCAGATCGGTAAAGGCTTTTTGGGTATAGAGACCTTCCGCCGCATCGTCAACCACCCGGCGCTGCGGGGACTGCCCATGTTCTTAGAGACCCCTAATGACTTGTCCGGCTACCAAGAGGAAATTGCCCTGCTGCGCAGCCTGGAGCAAACGTCAAAGTAAAATGAACATAAGAAAAAGCACGGCTTCTGTCAAAGAAGTCGTGCTTTTTTATGCGCTTTCAGCAGCCCAACAGGGTGTGGGCATTTTGGATTAAGGCTTGCAGGGCGCTGTCTCCAAATTTTTTGACGATCACGGCGGCACCGTCTGCATAATCCGGTGGGCGGGTGCCCAGGTTGTGACAGTCGGAGCCGATCAGGTCAATGCGCCCGCTGTCCAGATACTTCAGCAGTTTGCGCCGCGCCCCGAAGGAGGCGTTTGCAAAGGCGCTGATGTTTACTTGGGTGGCGCAGCCCATATCTCGCAATTCGTCAATTAAACCGGGGTGATCCATCAGCGCTTTGTATCGCTCAATGTGCGCCAAAATAGGCCGTATGCCGTGGTCGCAGGTCAGCGCCGTGATCCGATCCAGGGTCTCTGAGCCAAAGTTGTCGCTGAAGTTATGCTCCAGCAGGGCGCATCGCGTGCCTGTGATACAGATGGGGGTCAGGTCTGCATTATTCATCAGATAGCGGCTTACATACACCTCTGCGCCCAGCAGCAGCCGGGGCGCATCCGGAGGCAGAGCAGCCTGCAAGTTGGCAAAAGCCGCGTTCCGTCGGGCGGTAAAGTCCGCCAAAGAAATAGAATCCGAGTAATAATGGGGGGTAAGCACTACGGTCTCTGCCCCTTGCAGCGCCAGGCGGCGGAGCATCTTTACGCTGGTCTCCGTATCTTTGGAGCCGTCATCCACGCCGGGGAGAATGTGGCAGTGCATTTCAATCAAGCCGGGGATCACCATAGCATCACCTTATCCGATTATTCTGCGCCGGCGTCATACCCGTAACCGTAGCCATACCCATAGTCATAGCCGTACTTGTAGCGGGAGTAACGA
>OGOX01002474.1_pt1 | contig 10575 bp, 10 predicted proteins | sample 1552761 | NCBI WGS metagenome assembly OGOX01 (sample SAMEA2580212, study PRJEB22360) | human gut metagenome | biome: human gut; feature: human-associated habitat; material: faeces | place: Denmark | collected 2008/2010
AGCCGCAAGGAGCTGAAAATCTTCAAGCAGGATTTGCCGGTGCCGGAGGACTATGACGCGGATGTGGACACGGACGCGGCGGCGGCCCCGTACATCGTTGTGCGCATGACTGGCGGCGAGATCAAGAACGACGACGGGCCGCAGGCGGTTGAGTTCAGCCTGATCGTGTGCGCCTACGACGAGGGCAAGGAGCGAGAGGGCTATCAGGATGTTGCCAACATCAAGGAGGACATCGTGCAGCGGTTATGCACCAAGCCGTATTTCGGCGGGGCGTTCACCGTGCTGAAACCCATCGCGTGGGCCATGCAGCAGGACGACACCTACCCGTACTACTTCGGGGCGTGTTCGCTGACCTGCACCGCACCGGCCATGACACAGGACACAGAAATGGAGGAGCTGGTATGAGCAAGAGAAGCGATAAGCTGGCGGCGGATGCCGCTGTGAGCGAGGAGACCATCCCGGCGGCGGAGACTGCTGCCGAAACTGCCACCACGGAGCGGGAGAATACGAGCGTGACGCAGGTTTACTGCGGCCCCACGGTGCGCGGCGTTGCCAAGCAGTACACAGTGTTTCGCGGCGGCATCCCGGAGGCGCTGGAGGCGTTCATCGCCATTCACCCGGAGGCCGGGGCGCTGGTGGTGGACGTGGAGCGCTTTGCCGAGACGAGAAAGCGGCTGGAGACCGCAGGAACGGCGGAGGCCATTCTGTACGGCAAGATCAAATCCGAACTGTAAGGAGGAAGAAAGACTATGGCATACAAACACGGCGTATACACGAGCGAGGTTGCGACCAGCATGGTCGCGCCCATCACCGGCACGGCGGGCTTGCAGGTGATCGTAGGCACCGCCCCGGTGAATATGCTCAAAGACCCGGCGGCGGCGGTCAACGTGCCGCTGCTGGTGAGCAGCTACAAGGAGGCCGTGGAGGCGGTGGGCTATCTGCCTGACTTCGCCAACTACACCCTCTGCGAGTGCATCAGCGCAAATTTCAGCGTTGTGGGTATCGCGCCCATGGTGCTGATCAATGTGCTTGACCCTGCCAAGCACAAGATCGCCATCACCGGCGGAACCGTTCAGGTGAACGACGGCGTGGCGGTGCTGGAGGAGACGGGCGTTCTGCTGGAGGGGCTGACCGTCAAGAGTGGTTCCAACACGCTGACCGCAGGCACGGACTACACCACCACATGGAACGACGACGGTACGCTGAATATCGTGGTGCTTTCCACCGGCGCGGGTAAGGAAGCAACGAGCCTGACTGTGACCGGCAACAAGATCGACCCCAGCAAGGTGACAGCGGCGGACATCGTGGGCGGTGTGGACAGCTCCACCGGCAAGGAGACCGGCCTTGAGGTGGTGCGTCAGGTCTATCCGAAGCTGTCCATGACACCCGGCATCCTGCTGGCCCCGCGTTTCAGCAAGGACGCGACGGTGGCGGCAGCCTTGCAGGCCAAGACCAAGAGCATCAACAGCGTGTTCGGCGCGGTGTGCGTTGTGGACATCGACAGCAGCAACACCGGCGCGACCAAGTACACCGCCGTCAAGACCACCAAGGAGGCGCAGGCGGTGAGCGACCCCAACGCCTACGCAGTCTGGCCCTTTGCCAAGGTGGGCAACACGGTGTACAGCGGCAGCGCACTGGCGGCGGCGCTGACAGCCTACACCGACGCGCAGAACGACGACACGCCCAACGTCAGCCCCAGCAACAAGACCATCGCCGTTTCTGCTGCCTGCCTCGAAGATGGCACGGAGGTGGTGCTTGATCAGGAGCAGGCCAACACCGTGAACAGCTTCGGTGTGGCAACATGGCTGAACATGAACGGCTTCCGCCTGTGGGGCAACAACACGGCGGCCTACCCCGGCATCAGCGACCCGAAAGACCGCTGGTTCAGCGTCCGCCGCTTCCTGACGTGGGCGGCCAACACGTTTATCCTGACCTACTTCCAGAAAGTGGACAGCCCTGCCAACAAGCGGCTGATCGAGGCCATCGTGGACAGCGAGAACGTGCGCGGCAACGGCTTTGTGGCCCGTGGTGTGTGCGCCCGCTATGAGATCACGTTCAACGAGGACGAGAACACCACCGCCGATCTGCTGGACGGCAAGATCACGTTCCACCAGTACATCACCCCGTTCACCCCTGCGGAGGACATCGAGGACATCATCGAGTTTGACCCCGACGCTCTTTCCGCCGCGCTGAACTGATAAGGGAGGGAAAAGAAGATGATTTCCAACAACTATATCCCGGAGAAGATCAACGAGTATAACGCCTATCTGGACGGCACGAAGATGATCGGCGTGGCCGCGTCGGTGACGCTGCCGGAGGTCAACATGAAAACCAGCACCGTTTCCGGCGTGGGCGTGAACGGCGAGCTGGACAGCCCCACCATCGGCCAGTTTGAGAGCATGGAGCAGGAAATCCAGTTCAACACGCTCTACAGCTCCGCCATGGATATGCTCTCTCCCCTGTCCACGGTGAACCTGACGCTGCGAGCCTCGCAGCAGGTCTACGACAAGCAGGGCGGCTACAACTTCAAGGGCCTGCGCGTGGTGGAGATCGGGCGCGTGAAGAAGTTCAACCCCGGCAAGGTGGAAAAGGGCGAGGCCATGGAGGCCACCGTGACGCTGGAGCTGACCTACCTGATGATCGAGGTGGACGGCCAGCAGCTCTTGGAGGTTGACAAGCTCAACGGCATCTACAAGGTCAACGGCACGGATATGCTGGCGGGCGTGAACAGCCTGATCTAACGGGCGCAAAACAATACGGCCTGTCCCTGCGCAAACGGGGGCGGGCCGTGTTTTCACACAAAAAACAATGCTGAAAGGAGCGACAACCAATGGCAGAGGACAAGATCACGGCGGCAGAGACCGCAAACGAGGGGGCAAAAAAGAGCGAGAACATCGTGGAGCTGGCAAGGCCCTACGGGTTCGAGGGCAAGGAGTACGGAGAGATCGACCTGACGGGGCTGGAGAAGCTGACTGTGCAGGACGCTATCGACGTGCAGCGGCAGCTTTTCGGCGAGGGCGAGGCGGCGGCCTCGGTGCTGTGCGAGACCACGACGGCATTTGCCCGCGCCATGGCGGTCAAGGCCACCGGAATGCCCATTGAGTTTTTCAAGCTGATGCCTCGCGGCGCTTTCAAGCGCGTGGCAGGTGCGGTGCGCAGACACCTGAACGTGGAGAGCAGAACGGAAAACCATGTGATGCATCTGGAGAAGCCGCGCCATTACAAGGGCAAGGAGTACCGGGACATCGACCTGAACGGCGTGGCAGACCTGAACACGCTGAATGAGAGCGAGGCGGAGAACCGCATGGCCCGCGAGGGCTTTGTGGTGACGGAGAACAGCACCAACTATCTGTACTCCTGCGTGATCGCCGCCATGGCAACGGGCATCCCGGAGGAGTTCTTTACCACGCTGCCCCTGTATGAGCTGCTGAAACTGAAAAACGCGGTGAACGACGCGGATTTTTTCGGATAAAGGGCGGAGCCAAGGCCCTGCGGAAAGCGGCTATCCGGCTGTCCTCGGTGACACGGACGGGCGTGGACTTCTATCTGAAAATGCCTGTCCGGGACTTTATTGAGCTGAATAGCGAGGTGGCGGAGGAATGGCGAACAATAAAACATTAGAGTTAAGCATCAAGATCGCCGGTAAGATGGACAAAAGCCTGATGGCGGCGCTGAACGGGAGCCAGAGCCAGATCAGCAGCTTTGCCCGCAGCATCAGCTCCATCGGAACGGCAGGACTTGCGGCCATGGGGACGCTGGCGACGGCGACTGTGGCGACCATCGCAAGCTGCACCAAGGAAGCGGCGAAGTTTGAAAACTACATGGCGGATGTGGTCAAGTACGTAGACGGTCTGGCAGATGCTACCGGAAAGATCAGCGACAAGGTGGCGGATAACGGCAAGACCTACGCGCAGAACTACGAGGCCATGAAGGACGCAATCAAGGATTTAAGCACACAAATCCCCTATACGCAGGAGGATTTGACACGCCTCGCCGCTGCGGCGGGCCAATCCGGCAAGTCTATGGAGGACTTGATCAAGATCGACAGCTCCGGCAATGTTACCGGTTTCCTGCGGGACATCGCCATGACCGGCGCGGCCATGGACATCAGCGCCGATCAGGCGGGCAACTGGGCCGCCAAGTGGGAGCAATCGCTGAAAATGACCCACGAGGAGGTCATGGTGCTCTTTGACCAGATCAACTATCTGGGCGCAAACAGCGCGACCACGGCGGCGGAGATCGCGGAGGCGGTCAATTCTGCGGCGAGCCTCGGCCAAGTGGGCGGCGTAAGCGCGGCCACAACGGCGGCGTTGGCGGATGCCATGCTGGCAACAGGCGTATCGACTGATCGCGTCGGCACCAGCATCAAGCGCATGATCGTGAATTTGAGCAAGGGCGCAAGTGCGACGAAAGCCCAGAAAGAACAGTTCGAGGAGATGGGCATGAGCGCGGAGTGGGTCGCCAAGGCCATGCAGGAGGACAGCGTGGGAACGCTGGATACCATCTTCAAGGCCATCAACGATCTGCCGCAGGAGCGACAGGTAGCGGCGCTATCCACCCTGTTCGGCCAATGGGCCATTGAGGGCGGCGCGAAGATCGTCAACAATCTCGATGTGTACCGAAAGGCGCTGGAAATGGTGAGCGACCCAAGCCTGTACACGGGAAGCATGGAGCGGGAGTTCAACATCAAATCGCAGACCCCGGAGGCCATCGAGACCATGCTGAAAAGCACCAAGACGGCGCTGAAAATCGAGATCGGCGATGCGTTCCTCCCGGCGAAAAAACAGTTCAATCTCTCCATGATCGACTTTCTAAACAGCATCCGAAAGAATATGCCGGAGCTGACGCAGCTTGCGGAGAGCTTGGGAACGCTGGCAAGCCGGGGCGTGGAGAAGCTGGGGAGCGCTATGGACACGGCGCTGCCGTACATCCAAAAGGGGCTTGACTACCTGATCAACAACGGCGAGCAGGTGGTGCGTGTGCTGGGCGGCATGGCGGCGGCGTTTGTTGGCATGAAGTTCGCCCCGGCGGCGGAGGCTATTTTCTCCGGCGGAAAGGGCGGACTTGCGGGCTTGTTCAAGAGCGGCCAGAGTGCGGGCGCGGCGGGCGCGGGGCTTTTCTCTGCGTTCCGGGGCGCATCGGGAAGCAACGGCTTCCGCACGACGCTGGGGGCGGCAATCTCCAGTCTGATCGGTGGAAACGGCATCAAGGGAACCACAGGACTTTTGAGCGCGGCGGCGGGGACGCCGGGGCTGTTGTCCGGCTACCAAAGCGCGGGAAGCGTCCTGCGGGGGGCAATCGGAAACAGCAAGACCGCGCAATGGCTGGGCGGCATCGGCTCCTCCCTCGGAAATCTCGGCGGGATGTTCGCCAACAGCCGGGCCGGACAATTTGCGGGCGGCCTTATGGGAAAGGCGGGCGGTGCGCTGGGTAAGTTGACCATGCCGCTACGACAGGGCATCGCGGGCATTGGAGCGGCGGCTACCATTCAGGGCAGCATCTTCCAGCAGGGTCTTTCCGGCTTGCTGGGGAAAGCGGGAGGCGTGGTAAGCGGTATCGCAAACTCCGGTGCCGGGAAAGCTGTCGGGAGCATATTCAGCGGCGGGGCCGGTCTGCTGGGGAGTATCTATGGCCCTATTGCTGGCGGTCTCGGTAGTCTGCTGTCCGGGGCGCTGCCTATTGTGGGCGTGATCTCCAGCATCATCGCCGTGGTGAGCATCCTGACGGACAAGTTCGGCGGGCTGGACAAAATCGTACAGCGGGTGTTCGGCGACACGGGACTGGAAAAGTTTACGGTATTCAAGGACGCGCTGCTGGGATTGTTCGAGGACGGCGGTGTGGCAAAGGCGCTGCAACCGCTGCAGGAGAGCATCACCAATCTGTTCGGCGAGGACGCGGGCGCAGCCTTTGGAGGCATTACCACCATCCTGCAATCGGTAATGGGCGTGATCGGCCAGCTCGTGACATTTTCGCAGACGACGGTGCGGCCCATCATCGAAAGCCTATTCGGCTTTATCACACAGACGGTGGTGCCGGTCATTCTGCAAACCATCACAGCGGCGGCTCCATCCATCGCATCCATCATCAGCGGCGTGGGTTCCGTGGTCATGACGGTGGCGCAGATCATCGGCGAGGCAATTCAGTTCCTTATGCCGATCATTCAGACGGTGATCACGGTGCTGCTGCACATTGGTCAGGTAGTGGTTCCGGCGGTGCTGGCCGCCATCGGTGTCTTTGCCGAGGGCATCAGCAGCGCGATCAACGGGGTCAAGACCATCTTTGAGGGCGTGATCAACTTCATCACCGGCGTGTTCTCCGGCAACTGGCGTATGGCGTGGGAGGGTGTGAAATCCATCTTCGTGGGCATCTTCAATACGCTGGGCGCTCTGTTCAAGACCCCCATTAACGCGGTGATCGCCCTGATCAACAAGGCAATCGCAGGCATCAACAGTCTCGGCATTACCATCCCGGACTGGGTGCCGCTGCTGGGCGGCAAGTCGTTCTCCATCAACATCCCGGAAATCCCCATGCTTGCGCGAGGCGGCTTTACAAACGGCGCAAGCATCGCGGGCGAGGCCGGAACGGAGGCGGTGATCAGCTTCCAGCGGGCGGCCCGGCGGGACAATCTGGACATCTGGGCAAAGGCCGGGCAAATGCTGGGCGTGAAGCCGGTGGAGCTGGCGGAAATCGACGGCGGCGGCTCCGGCGGCGGAGGCGGCATGACCTTTGCGCCGGTGATCAACATTCAGGGCAGCGCCGACCGCAGCATGGTGGAGGAGGCTCTGGCCGAGGCGCAGGCACGGTTTGAAGCGTGGTATCTCCAGATGCAGCGCAGACAGGCCCGCACGGCATACTGACGGGAGGAAACGCGATGTACACGACCAAGAGCGGCGACACATGGGATGTGATCGCCAAGGAGGTATACGGCAGCGAGTACCACGCCGACGTGCTGATGGCGGCCAATCCGCAGGAGATCGACACGTTTATCTTCAACGCCGGGGTGGAGCTGAACACCCCGGCGCTGGAGGAAGAGCGGGACGGACTGATGCCGCCGTGGAAATACGAGGCGAGCTATGATTGAGACAAGACGGCTGGCGCTGGATGTGCGCTACAACAGCTACCCTTTTGCCGGGCAGGTGGGCGGAGACATCGAGATCCTGACCTACACCGACAGCGCGGCGGACAACAGCGACAGCATCGACATCACCATCAACGCGCAGGACAGGAAATGGCTGCTGGGCTGGATGCCGGAAAAGGGCGCGACGCTGCGGGCGCGTGTTCTCGGCTACAACTGGGAACGGCAGGGCCAGCGGAGCATCATGGAGTGCGGGTTGTTCGTGCTGGACGATGTGAGCTTTTCGGACGCGCCGACGACCTTGCAGGTGGGCGGCGTGAGCAAGCCCAGCGACAGCGACTTTTCGGAGCTGGAGCGGGATGTGATCTGGAAGAACACCAGCATCAAGCGTATCGGCGCAAAGATCGCCGCGCGGTACGGCCTTGCGTTCACCTACGATGCCGACGACTACGACATCGAGTGCGACGAGCAGGACGGCACGGACAGCAGCTACTACAACAGCCTGTGCAAAAACTACGGACTTATCCTGAAAGTGTACGCCCGGCGGCTGTGGGTGTATGACCGGGAGAAGTACAAGGCAAAGCGGGCCGTGCGCACCTTTGACCGCTCGCAGATCAGGCCGGGGAGCTTCGGCTACACCACCACCCTGTCCGGCACCTATACCGGCGGGTACTTCAATTACACGGACGCGGACAAGGACATTGACATCGAGTGCAGCGTGGGCGGCGGCTCGCACACCAAGAGCGTGAACCGGCGGGCTACCAGCGTATACGATGCCAGCGTCCAGCTCTGCGCGGAGCTGAACAGCGCCAACCACGGGACGGTGAAGCTGCGCTTCGGCGTGGACGGAGACTGGAGGGTAAGCGCGGGAAACTGCATCGCGCTGACAGGCTTTGGAAACCTGAACGGAAAATACTTTGTGGACAAGGTGACGCACAAGGTCACCAACAGCGGACTGACCACCGACTTTGAGTGCAGCGGCATCGGCCCGGCGTTTCATTCGTGGGACGTGGGCGGCAAGATCGTGTATCACGAAAAGACGGCGGACAGCGGCGTGAGCTATGACAGCACCTACGCTACCACCAGTCCGGCGGCGGGCGCAGCCAGCGCGGCGGCAGGAGGCGAGGCGGGACAGGTGATCACGCTGAACAAGGCTCCACTGTATGTTTCCAGCACGGCAAAGAACAAGGCGGGAACCAAGACCGGAACCTACTGGCTGTACGACGGTATCCTGATCAACGGGCGCTACCGCGTGACAAACAGCGCGGCGCGGTGCGGAAAGCTGCCGGTGGGACAGAACGTGACGGGCTGGGTGCCTGCGAGCTACTGCATCGCCAGCGAGGAGGCGAAAAAGTAATGGCGGGAACAAACAGAACCGGGCGCGTGAGCGCTATCGACTATAAGGCGGGAACCTATGAGGTGACCTACTTTGACCGGGGGAAAAGCGTGACCCGCCAGATCAACGCCATCAGCAACGGCGAGTACAAGATGCCAAGCATCGGGCAGGTGGTGAGCGTGAGCCACAACAGCAACGGAACTGCGGCGGGAACCACCACCGGAACGGTGTGGAACAAGACCAACACCCCGGCGGAGGGCTACAAGGGCCTGTTCCGAAAGGAGTACGCCGCACGAAGGGGACTGGCTTATGAGCGCTACGACGAGAACACCGGCGTTTACACACAGTATGTGAACCGGCGGACGGGGCGCAACTGCAACGGCGAGATATACGACGAGGCGAAAGGCGCAATCAGCCTTGTGGCGGGCGGGCAGTTTCAAGCCAAGAGCAGCGCCGCCAGCATGAGCCTGAACGCCAAAACCGGCGTTGGCATCGTGGCGGGGACAACGGTGAGCATCGAGGCAGGAACCTTTGTGAGCATCGAGGCCGCAGGCGCTTTGAGCGTAACGGCGGGCGGCAAGTACACATTCGCCGCAAAAAAAGGCGCAAAGATCGAGGTGGAGGGCGGCGACGCGGAGATCACCATCAACGGCGCGACGGTAAAGGTAACGGAGGCAGGGGATGTGGAGATCGAAAGCCCAACCAAGATCAGCCTGACAGCCCCGGAGATCAACGCCACGGCGGCGAGCGGAGACATCACCATCAACGGCGTGAGCCTTGTGAACCACACGCACATGAGCGGCGCGGTGGGAAAGCCGGATAAGTAAGGAGGGGCGAAAAGTGGCATTGGGAAGCTACATGGGCATGACGTTCACGGTGAGCGACCGGCGCATCCTGACACCGAGCGGGCTGAAAGGCCAAGGGGGCAGCGATTGGGCGACCCACAACCGGACAGGCGCACGGGCGCGGAGCCAGTGGATTGCCCCGAAGCTGCGGAAATACCAGTTCGATCTTTTGCTGCGGGCGCAGGACGGGGTAAACCCGCGAAGTGTTCTGCGGCATTTTCAGCGCATGGCGGAGACCAACGCGGCGGACTGGTTCATCGTGGGCGGCTCGCCGGTATCACCGTATCCGTTCAAGATCACGGACATCAGCGACGAGTGGGGCGCGGTGCTGCACGGCGGCGCGATGGTGGAGTGCAAGGTGAGCCTAACCATCGAGGAATACCTGTAAGGAGGCAGCCATGTTATCGACGGAAAACGCGGTGATCGAGATACTGCCGGGGAGCGCAAACGACAGTACGGCGGCGGAGGTGTACCGCAATTTGCAGGTGCTTTACGCCACGAGGGCCGGAGAGCAGGCGCTTGACCGGGAGTTCGGCATCGACGGGACGATTATCGACTGCCCGCAGGAAAATGCGCAAGTCCTGCTGGCGGCGGAGTATGTGCGCAAGACAGAACAGTATGAGCCACGGGCGCGTGTCGTCCGTGTGGAATGGACTGCGGAAAAATCGCAGGACGGGAATATGATACCAAAGGTGGTGATCGAGCTTGTCTAATATCGCTGAATTGGCAAACTGCCCGGAGCTGAGTTTCATCGAAAGCATGACTTTGCAGGAGACGGAAGAACAGCTCCGCGAGCTGTACACCAAGTATTACCGGGAGGCCACAGGAAAGGAGCCGGAGATCGGCGAGGCCGACCCGCTGAACCTGCTGATGAAAGCCTTTTGCGCGATGGAGTATCAGACGATGCAGTACGCCGACGCAAAGGGACGGATGGAAATGCTGAAAACCAGTACCGGAGACGCGCTGGATGCGCTGGCCGCTCTTGTGGGGCTGACGCGCAAGGAGGCAAACCGGGCCACGGCGACGGTGCGCTTTACGCTTTCGGAAGCGCAAAGCGGCGCGACGGCCATTCCGACGGGAACGCGGGTCAAGAGCGAGGACGGGAAATACTTCAACACCGTGGAATACGGCGAGATAGCGGCGGGAGAGACCTACACCGACGTGGTGGTGCAGGCGGAGGAGGCCGGAGCGGACAGCAACGGCATTCTGTCCGGCGGCATCAAGATACTGGTTGACCCCATCGCCTATGTTGCCAGCGTGAGCAACACCACGCCAAGCACCGGCGGACTGGACGCAGAGGACGACGACAGCCTGACACG